>Ga0209149_1000413_pt1 | contig 17916 bp, 7 predicted proteins | sample WorMetTyACAVOLI2_FD_187423 | JGI IMG/M metagenome (GOLD analysis project Ga0209149, IMG submission 187423) | Marine gutless worms symbiont microbial communities from Max Planck institute for Marine Microbiology, Germany - Olavius algarvensis... ... | reverse complement strand
GGCCGACAAGTCTCAAGATCATTCCCGTGCTCTACAAGCCTGCATATCGCCTGCCCCAAGGAACTGGAGGCGGCGTCCAGGTCGTCCAAGACATACCTGGCTAAGAACGGTGGAGGAAGATCTGCGTCAATTTAATCTTGGCCTCGCGTCAGGGCTTCGGAAAGCTCAAAACAGAACAGCTTGGCGGACACTCACATGAACAGCAACGTCACCGACAAGCTCCGATTGATGATTGATGATATTTACAGTATCTTTCGTATTCGCACTTAACTTGTGTCTAACCAAAGATAGAAACAAAATTACAAAATTTAGAATAAAATTACCACTATGCGATAATCAAATTACAGAAAACCTAGAGGTGCCAGGCCCCCGTTACATGGTCTGCTAAACCGATTTCTGACAAATATGTAGCACCAGGGAGCTAGCTGCTTTCAGTCTGCGGTTCCTTCGATTTTCTCAAGTTGTGTCAACCACTACCATAACGTCATATTTCAGGTTAGCCTGTGACCACCTGAACATTTCGTATAACTGCTGTGGATCTCGTCTGTCAGCATAAAACATTTAGCCTGGGGAGTCGATGATAGTACCGGAAGCATCGTATCCCCTCCTCGCGATAAACATACTGATACAGCGACGTCCTTGTTTTTTTCTAGGAACAGAGTTCAGATTGCAGAGAGCACTTCTGTTGTATTTTCATTGCATTTGCATATTGTATGCATACATCACGATTTTGACCATTCTAAAGCAGTGGCACTAGTTGCTGCGCGATGCTGTGCAAGCGCGTCCTATGTCGTCATGCGGTGTCCGTCTGTCTGTCTGTCTGCCTGTCCGTGTGTCTGTCACGTTCGTACATTCTGTCAAAACGAATAAACGTATCTTCAAACTTTTTTTCACCACCGGGTAGCCACACCATTCTAGTTTTACTATACCAAACAGCATAGCATTATTCCGACGGGAACCCCCTAACGAGTGCGTCGAATGCAGGTGGGGTAGGCAGAATTTCGCAGAAATCGCGATTCTGAGCAATATCTGGCTTCAGTGCGTGCTGTTAACGCGGCTACCGGCCAGGTGTTGTCAATACGACGCGGTCGGACCACCGTCCCGTAAGTTGTGACACTTTGCTGGTAGTAATTAAAGCGGCGGTGTTTGTTGCTGGCGGGAAAGGACGGCGAAATGTTTGTGACAAGAAGTTTCAACGTTACGCCAAAGACAACAGAACAGCATTTAATTGCACGCAGTGATAAATCTGTAGCCTACGTAACTAACAATAAAAGACTCTGTTCGACGTTTTGTACTATTGAAGCTAACTACTGACAGACACGAAGCATTGCGCGGCCTCTTTACGACAGCAGAGCACTTGTTTTCTCCTTGATGGACGATGACATTTTTCGATATTTTAGTGATAAGCGTTGGTTGACTGCTTCGGACATTTGCATCCGATATGTTCGAATAAACAAAAATGTTGTTGGCCAATTTAAATAAAAATTTCAGACAATTTAGCTGAGAGAATTATGAATTTACGTATCTGAAAATAATTTTCTTTTTGTTAAATATTCTTTGTTAGCAGCGATGTAAAAGGGCGTTAGTAAAAGTGCCATTACAGCAACGGAATTTACCATTGATGATCAATATTTAAGTAAATGCTCGTAAATCAATAAAAAAGTATGTAGCAAACTGCTTTCTTCAGATGTTTCCCGGCACAGGAATGATGAATCAGTTCTAGCGGATTAAACGCTTGGCCTAACAGTGAAAACGACACTCCTGGTCGACCACACACTGCCCATCCAATTGCAAAGATAGCATTAAAGATCGTGGCAACCTCATGTCAGCCAGCGGCTGACGGAAGAGAAGAGAGAGAAGAATAAGAAAGTTAACGATCTTGCACTGATTTTATTGATTAGTGTATTTGGCCTATCAAGCCTTTATCTTCTGTCAAAACAGCATCTTAAGCAAACGTTTTGCTACACTTTTTTACTGACTTGCAACCGTTTAATGCGATGTTCGTCTTCAGTAATAAATCCCGTTGCTGTAGCGGCACGTTTACTAACGTCCTTTTTACATCGCTACTAACAAAGAATATTTAACGAAAAGACAAGTTATTTTCGAATGTGTAAATTCAGCATTTCCTCAGCTATAGTGTCTGAAATTTTCATTTAAATTGGCTAATATTTGTAGAAGCTATGAAGAATTTTTTCGGGCTCCTTTTTTCCGTTCACGGTGTATATTGAAAGTACTGTTTTAACAGTACGAACAAATCGTTGTTGATAGTGCACGTGAAACAGCTAATAAAGTGTGTTTTCAGCGTGCCAGTGTCATCTGGTGGGATCGCTGAGTCGTAATTGCAGCCAGACGTCCGGGCAGTGCCCATGTAAGCCTGGTGTCGTCGGGCTGACGTGCAACCGCTGTGATGTCGGCTACCAACAGAGTCGCTCGCCAGTCGCTCCGTGTGTCAGTCAGTGTCGCTGTCTGTCTGTCCGTCCGTCTGTCTGTCATCAACCTCTCTCGTAATGACACAGCGTTCCAGACTTCCTGTTTCAGTGATTTCTGGTGACTTTAGTTAAGATGCACTTTGTATACTGTTCAGTCGATCAATCGAAAAGTACCACTTACAGAAAGTGACCAGTCATTTACAAGAAGTATGGAATAAACAGGAAACTAAAAGTTTGAAGAATATGCTGAAAATATTGTAAAATAAAATAATAAATGATTGGAATAATAAAATGAAATAAAAGTAAAAGAATCTATCTAAACGCATGCTGGAACAGAAAAGTTTTAGTTGACACTTGTAAAACATGTTAATAGTTGCCGTAGCCCGTAGGTGGCCAGCATTAATGGGACTTTCCTTTTCCTTTCTAGCAGTCTGCCACACAAGTATTCACCTGTGTTATTCAATCATTCATTCTTTATTCGTATCAGGTCAAAACCCAGAGAAACGGCAGAGAAATATGAGAATATACAATAATAATGCAGAAATATTATACAGTTATATTTATTGGCGTTTTATTATCTGGTTCTTTCAAATATCTCTATTTGTCGAATCCTATATTTGTCGAATCTGTGCTTTCACTGCACCATAAACCATTCACTTTTTCATTTTCATATACGACACAGCTGTTGCTCGATGGACGAGTAATGGACGTTAAGCTAAACTGACCCATTATTTTGGCTTTAAATAAAAACCTAGATTTTTTATGTTCCTTGATGGTGAGACAGTAATCATGTGACTCAATACCAGCCCACTGTGAAACCAGCCATGTTTTCTTCTTGTTGATTTCGTGGCGTCAAAATGCGCAGTTTGCGTGCTCTGTTTCCTTACTCACTTTCTGTATGAATGGTTTGCCGGTGTTAACTTAACAACTAGAAGGGCACTCGGTGGAGCGCATGTACCTCCGACAAAGGTGTTTCGACGGCTGAGTGAATAAAACCATTTTGAAACCACGCGTCGCTGCAGCGGCGGGCCGCGGCAATACGTATAAAATTCCGCGTACCAGCGCTTATACGATAGCGGAGAAAGCAGTCCGGTTCCGGCATACGGACTGTAATCCGGATCGGGCTCAAAAGTTAATCAGTTCGTCCATGTCCCGACATTCTGTCGACACGCAACATTTCATCCAAATCCATGCATGCGTTTTTGAGTAATCTTGCTAACAGACGGACAGACAGACAAACGCGGGCAAACGCATTTACCTCCTCCTTTATCGGAGGTAACAACCGTCCGTTAATGGAGTGCAAGTTTCAAGGCCAGTTGATAACGTATACTTCAACTTGAAGTATAGACAGAGGCGAATACTGACGCTGCATGTTTGAATATAGTGCGATTGATTTGTAGTTGTTCTTTGTTGCTGCATAAAATTAAACGTTTTAAGCGGTACGCACAACTGCAACAACCGCAACAGACTTGTATCGAGTACTCAAGGAGCAAGTACAAGTACAAGTGAAAAAAGTCTGTGGTCTGCGTTAAACTCGGTCATAACGAAAATGCCTACCTACAGACAATCTGAAAGCAAGACAAAAAGTCAAAAAACATGCATAAGCTATCATATGCGTTTCTGATCCAACAAAAATTCTCTTGGCAACAAGTACTTAGTCACAAGTGCTAGTACAAGTAAAATTACTTAAAATCAGTAATTAAGTACAACTCAAGTACAAGTACAAGTACCAAGTGGCAAGTACAACAAGTCTGTGCAATAATGGCAATATAACAACAACGTTTTGTTGCAGTTATGCGGACTGCTTTAAGAGAGCATGCATTGTTTTGTTGCAGAAATATCTGATTCGAATGAACATAATGAAACCTCGGTTGAAGTGATGGAAAGCGCAGCGGGTTCCAACTCCGCTTCCGCTGCCAGTAAGTGACCAGAAGATTTTCCCCTGTTATAGCTGGCCCGCTTCAAGGGCCAGATATGCGATGCTTGCTAACGTCGGTCCGTCCGTCGTCCGTCCGTGTTCCGTTGTTCGTCCGGTGGTCATATCTCGAAAACTAAGTAAGATAGACCCAGTTAGCACCGATGGTTCTGTTGTCGCATTTAGATCCTTCCCAGACGCTCCCCTGGGAGATATTCTGGTTTTAAATTAAGAAAATATGTTCAAATATATATTAATACAGCCTCTTGTTCGACTTTGGCGTCAAACCATAGCTGTTGTCAACATAGTGCGACCGTCGGAATCCGTTGTTAACAATCATCGTCCGTTGTGTTTACAAACGCCTGTGGTATGATACTAAAGTCAATCAAAAGGCAAATCAGCTTCTTATCGCAGTGGTGATATTTTTTGTTTCAAGATAGCAGCCGTTTTGGGTTTACTTCGCAAACACAGTGGACGTGGTTAATGGTATGACTCATCAAGCAAGTAGGCGTGGTCGAATTTGACGAGAGTAACACTACATTGATTAAAATGTGGACGTTTTTGATAGAAAATGATGTAAAATGTCGACGTTTTTGATAGAAAATTGAGTTTTTCTCTTCAAATTGGTTATACAATTCTTCAGACCCCTTACTTGTTTTCCCGGTCGCAATGTTCTAACAAAAATGTGGACACCCAGAACCCCGTTTTCCCACGCCCTGTTTCTTCGGCCCCACTTAGGCTTACCCGATAATAATTCGACGAATGTGGCACAGACAACTAGTGTTTTGTTACTGATGTATGTTGTGTCCAAATTCATTAAAATTTATTCAAAAATCAAAGTGTAGAGAGTGAAGCTCTACACAACATACGTTCAAATATGAATACGCCGTACTGCAAAATATTGCTTATTAGTCATTGTCGTTTGCGATGTAAAATAAAGTGAGCTGTAGGCCTCATATTATTGTGAGGTGCTATGTGTGTGGTATGATTGGCGTTCTCCAAACGTCTTTTTTGTCGAGACGTAGACAAAAAGTTTGCTTATAACATGTTAACTTAGTCATCATGCAAGAAATGAGTCTATGTCCTGACGTAATCTGAAAACGCAAACACGGATCCCATAAGTTACGCTCTACGTGTATAATCACTGCAGTGTGACAGTAGCAACGGTGATTCAATCCGTCTTCCTAAAACTTTTTGCCAATTTATCATCATCGTCGTCAGTACCGTATCTTCGAACTCTATTTGCTCAAAGCCCGTTAATGTCGACAGTACAGTTTGTACGTGCAGTGTATAAATGTTTGCTGCGTCATTCTTCAACATCAATAGTCCATCTTCTGGTCAGGGGTGATTCCAAAAGGGGCAGGGTCCGCGGCCGCCGTTCTGGCCCCCTGTGAAGTTCATGATGTTGATGATATTACATAATTGCCGATGCACTGCTTCAATTTTTATCGCGCGTCTCCACACTGACGCGCGATATTGATATAGCAATTATGTCCGTCCGTCCGACCGTCCGTCCCTCTGTCTGCCTGTCCGTCCGTCCGTCCGTCCGTCTGTCCGTCACGTTCCGGTATTAGATGAAAACGGCTTAACATATTGTCATAATTTTTTTTTCACCATACGGTAGCGCAATCATTCTAGTTTCACCAGCGTCAAACACCTTCACGAAATTCCGACGGGGTCACCCCCTGTGGGGGCGCTAAATACAGGTGGGGTATAAAAGTTTTGTGATTTTCCTCCAATAAGTCGCTACATCTTGCAGACGATACAATATAACGCCATAGTTACTATGGAAGGTGAATAGGAATTCGTATGCGATCTATCAAATGGTGCCATTTCCAATGACCTTGAACGAACTCTAACCCTGTTTTCAAGGTCACACCACTCTTTGACGCTAAATATCTCACAAACGGCTACAGATACGGCCATAGTTACTATAGAAGGCGAATAGAAAACTGCACCCAAGCTTTCAAATGGCACCAGTTTCAATGATCTTGAGTGACCTCTAAGCCAGATTTCAAGGTCACGATATTATTCAACGTCAAATAACTCGCAAACTGTACAAGATAGAGCTATAGTTACAATGGCGGACTAATAAAAAATCATACATGGTCTGTCGAATCGCGCCATTTTCAATGACCTTGAACAACCCTAAAACCAGATTTCAAGGTCAGGCCATTCTTTGACGCTGAATATCTCCGAAATGGTTAAAGATACGGCCATAGTTACTATGGAAGACGAATAGGAAACCGTACCCAAGCTTTCGAATGGTACCATTTTCAATGACCTTGAGTGACCTCTAATCCACATTTCAAGGTCACGATAATATTCAACGTCAAATAACTCGACTAATAGTAAGTCGTGTGTGATCTATCTAATGGTTTCGTTTCCAGTGACTTTGAGTGACCCTTAACCTAGATTTCAAGGTCACGGTAATATTTAAGTCTATGGATGTCCTCAGCGTATTGTGTGCGCAGCTGACGCACGATCTGTTCGCGATAGCTAAGTTCTTGTTGTGTTAACAGTGTGTTCATAGCAATTAAGTTAATGGTGATTTAACGTGATCGATGCTAAAATTATGACCACCAAACTGCCCTCCCCCCGCCCAAATGCAAATGATTTTCCAGAACCGCGCCTGCTTCTGATTCTTCTTTGTCTGTTTGTGCTTTCTATTAGTCTGAACAACACTTGTTTTAGAAACCTGGTGCACATTGCATTATTTTTCGTATGTCATGCTTTGATGCCAAACGTCTGAGTCATCAATACTAATATGCTGGTGTACGTGATAACTGCAGAGTTCTGTGGACATTGTCACAACTCGAGACCGCTTCGACGTAAACTTTACTGTTCCAGCGACTACGGTATGTCAGATGTTTTTGTGTCACAAGCCTCGTCGGTCTGTCCGTCAGTCAGCTCATTTTACTAAAAACTTGACTATTTCCCCATTTTTATTCTCAAGAGTTCCAACTCGTAGTTGTTAACTATTAACAGTGATAACTTGGCGAGATCACGTACGAAACCTCTGTCAAGGCGTCTAAACTCAACCAAAAGTGATCAGGATTCGTATCCAGATTCGGATCCGGATATCTACCGGATCGCTCCCGAAATGTTGTGGATTCGTTACCTTATCGTCGTCGGTCATTTCGTCGAGTGTTTTGAAAATCGGCCGGTGAGTGGTGACTATGAGAAATGCTAGTAAATCCCCTACTCTTCTGATTGGTAGGCCCAATCGTAACTGCAAGTTTCAATAAAATCAGCTGATTACTTTTGCAGTAATCCTGCACACAGACAGAATGACAGACAAGCCGACCTGATTGCAAACGTCCGCCATGACGGAGGTAACAGATTGCAGTGTGCTTGTAACCATTGTTCCTATTTACGAGAGGTAATGCTGAAAATGTGTTATATAATTTTATATAGTATAAAGGACAAATGACGTTGATCAGCAACAGTTTTTGGCGCCATCGCAGCGCTCCGGATTCGCTTGCAAATTGACACGTAGGGCGCGTTAGAAATTTATCTGTATGTATGCATATGTATGTACACAACCTGACCGGTTTTTTTTGAGTCGCAGACCGTCAAGTCGCTACTGTTGTTATGGCAACCACGCAGCTGGTTCGAAGCCAATTTAAAAAAAATTACTATATCAATTAAGAATTGAATAAGGTCCATCTCTACCAAAAATAATTAGTAAATGTTGTGAATTGGTGAAGTTATGCCATATTAGTCGTAGCGGTCCGGTTTTTTTTGAGACACATGTATAGTGTACATGTAGTTCAGTATATTAACTTTTAAAAATCCGTATCGCTGTGCGACAGCACACGACATGCTGACTCGGCTAGAGGGAGGGAGAGAGAGAGATAGACTGATATTGTTGATGCTGTATGCCAGTGATCCAGGCCGTCGTCGCGTCTCGTAAGTCGATCGGCGTTGAATGGTTGAAGTACTCGCTGCACGTCGTCAGCCGCTACAAGTTCCCAGCAAGTCGTGAACCGCGGTCCTCTTTCGCATCGTCATCATCATCACCATCGTCGTCATCATCTAGTCTGCCTGCTGCTGAAGCAGGTTCAGGTGTGATGTATCGTCGCCTTGACAACGCCTGGGCGCACGTGGATGACGTTGGCTGTGATTGCCCCAGGCTGTCTGTAGGTGGCACCTACCTGCTAGCCGGGTGGACGTCACACGGCCGGGCCGGCGGGGGTCATGGAGGGCTGGTGCTCGGCCGCGATAGCGTCGTGATGCCGTGGAAGTCGTCCTGGTCTCGCCGGCTCAAACGACTCGCCCGCTATGAACAGCGTTCCGGATGCTGAAATCTTTGTCAATACGGTGGCGCAAAAAAAGGGCCGTCTATACGGTGTCCGTTTCATGCAAAACGCTCTTTGGTCATGTGAAAAATACTGTAAGTCATAAACGACAGTCATCAGTATAGTAACCTGAAAACATTAACACTTGAAACTGTTTCAGAGACAGAGACATGAATACTGAATAAATTGCTTGAAATTAAAATTACAACAGTCCATGCTGATTTTGGTCGACTATTTTTAATTCATACTAACTATTGGTTAATTGTTATTTTTAAAATCGTTATCAGCCCCTAATGTTTACGAAATTTAGCCAGTTTTCCGTGTAGTAGAAAAGTTGCAGACTAAAAATTAAACGATTCGGTTTTTGCGCCATGATATAGTTGTTTTTTCATAAACAATTTGTGACAATACATACTTGCGTTGCGATTCTGACATTATACTCTGAACAGACATGCATCGCCACAGTCGTTAGACATACGACCATCTTGCATACTTGCATACTAGTTACATGTTCTTGTTGTAAAATAAACCGAACTGTTACGACCTGAAGGCTTCAAACACGTTACTGCGTGAATTGTGGATGTAACGCATAGGGGGCGCCATGGCAAAATAGTGGAGGGAATCGTGAGTTTGGGGCTATATATATAGATAATAGGGTCTGAGGGCGTTGCCATTCTAGGGTCCATGGCCACCCTAGCCCCCCCCCCCTATCGCGCATTATATAACGATTTCTTGAAAACTGTCGGCAGTATTGAGTTATTATTACGATAGTGACCAGGGACGTACCCCGGATTTTTCAACGGGGATTCGGCGCCAGACGGGGAGGCAGCTAGGCTATCAATCAGTCAATCAATCAATCAACAGAATTTCTATAGCGCCCCCTACAAAACATGGACGGCGGCGCTTGACAATGTAAAAGGGCCGAAGTTCAAGGCCTGGAGGCAGCGAGCCCCGTCTCCGCCACTTAGGGGGCTGGGGAGCGCCTAAAGTTTTTCTCATATTCCATAGGGTGGGTCGCTATAGGGTGGGGTAAGCCTAGTCTTCAGATGTTTGTTACCAATGCAGCATTACTGATGTAAATACGTAAGTGTATGCCTATATTAACGAATCAGTGATATCACGCGCGTGATGTTGATAGATAAATCGCACATCATATTACTTACATCGTTAACAAACAGAGGCGATGAAAACGAAACACCTAGGCCGGCTAAAATATGTGTAAATTGCGTGCACAGTACAAACATTGATGCATAGCAGCTACGCAAAAAGAAACATTACAGTAACGTTCCGTCCACACTCCCCGACAGGCGAGACGAAAAGCGTGCGCACAGCAGTCAGTGTTGCACTCTGTACATCAAAGAACGACATAAACGTACACCTTGTATCTGCAATTCATCGCGTCAATGCCGATCTAAAGCGGTCTGCACATCTGCAATAGAACTACAATAAAACTTTTACGTACTTTTTCCACAAGGCTTTTGACTAACACTCACGACTGACCTGCCGCCAGCGCCTCTGAAGCTACGGCCTTACGGCGCTATACAAATCTGATTATTATTATTATTATTATTATTATTATTATTATTATTATTATTATAAACTACAATAGAACATAGTTATAACAGTTCTATTGCAGTTGTGCACACAGGTTAATCGTCACACATTAAAAATGCAAGGGCGAAATCCCAGTCCAAAATCCGAGGAGATGCCTTTCCCATCTCATCTCTTCCTGTTCCTACCTACCCCTTCCTTCATCTCTCTGCTGGCTTCCTGCTCCACCCTTTCTTTTCCTCCCCCTGCCGTAAACAGAGCTATCCACTAGACCGGGAGTGCTGTGAGATCCTTCAGTGGGAGATAGGGAAGAACCCAAGCCGAAATTGAATTCGGTGCATTTGTGGTGAGATGGGGTAAAAACATCGTACGGGGCACGCCCGCCGTGTGTAAGCCGTAGTCATTTTTCAACGTCGAAATGAGGCGAAGTATGTCAGCCTTCTTCTTTATCACGACCATCAGTGGCTGATTTGCGTTTTTCTGAGGAGTCTTCGAGTTTCGGACGCGGATGGTTTGAAGTGTCTTCCACAGGAGGAGGTTGCTCTTGCTGTACTTGCGGATCCACTGCGGCAGTACTGCCGACCTCCTGGCCGTCTGCTGTGTACACCTTCAAACCTGGTGGAAGAATAAGTTTCCCATCTTCTGTAAGCTGGAGTTGAATCGTTCCATCTTCCAGTACTGCAGCAGTCGGAATGCAAATGACCGGCTGTGGAACAGCGTCGCCTTGGAAGTCAGTAGTCACTTGCTGTCCATCTGTAATACAAGATAAAATATTAGGGTTGTGAATTTTATTAATTTAAACTTTAATCAGCTAAAACTTTGTTCACATATTTTTTAATGCTTGCCTTAGTGAACACTTTTATTCGCCAAAGAGGCAGAAAGAGAGAGAAATACAGACTAGTGGGTGCAGTGGTCTAGTGGGTGCAGTGGTCTAGTGGTTAGAATACGCCTAACTGAGAGGTTGCGAAGTTCGAGTCTCACTCGGTCCACTGCAAGCAACCTTGAGCAAGTTGCCAACCTACTGTGTGCTCAGGCCAACTCAGCCTCCTATTCTCAGCGGGACGGGAAATGAGTAGTACCTCACCTATTGGGGGCTACGGGGTGAACTGAAAGCCTAGTGTGGCTAATTGGGGCGATGGTGGGTCTGCTAGTTTCACCGTGGGTCCAAATGTCCGTCAACGCGGCTAACATTAGGCTATACCATATAATGCATTGCGATACCATGGCTCATGCCAATCAGCTGCCACTTCCGAGATTGTAAGCACGAGTCTTTGACTCCTGAACGCGGCGCTATATAACAAGTGTCCAGACCTTTACCTTTACCATTTGACTGACATGTACATGGAGGAATACACAATTACATTGCAAGACATGGTTCTCAAAAGCAGTCCACACACTCGTTAACTAAGATATGGTTGTGCCAGGGACAGCAAACCTCACCATGCGCCCAGTTGCAGGGTGTTGCCACTTAGTGAAATTAACAGCATGATCGCGGAGTCATTGTCCTAAACTTTCACGACGATAGTTGTAATCGTTTCCCATAAAGTTGCAATGATAGCTTGAGGGCACCCAGAGAGCACAAACCTCTGCCAAGGCCAAAATCTCACGGGGGATAGTTTTTCACGGAGAGTTTTTCACTGGGAGAAAACATATGGGTCACCGTTGTTGGCAGCCGGTGCTACAAACAAATTTCACGATGGCATAGTTTTTCACGGGGGGGGGGGCATTCACGGGGGGCATATCGTCTCCTGGTTTGACCTTGAAATGTGCTCCAAGGTCATCGAGAATAACGCCATTGGACAGAACACATACGACTTCCTATTAGTGTTCTATAGTAACTTGGCTAGATCTCTTATCGCTTCTACGCTACAGTCGATTTTATGCCGAAATGACCTTGTTGGGCGACTGTGACCTCTAAGTGACAGTGAAGGTCATTCCGGATCACCTCCAAAATGAAATCACCTTGCGAGATAACTTCTGCCTCGGCGGAGGTAACAAACATCGTAACAAGCACAGCCAACCAAACACAGACACAGGTAAAACACGTAGCTCTACTGTCACAGAGAAGCTGCGCGATGCGTCTTATCGTCTGTCAGTATTCAATAGTTCAATAACTCGAGCGCACTCTACTATTATTAGACTGTCACTTCGGCTTCAGATTTACCACTGCGTAGAATTAAATGCTGTTCTGTTGTCTTCGGCGTAACGTTGAAACTTCTTGTCATAAACATTTCGTCGTCGTATCCCGCCACCAACAAACTCCGCCGCTTACTACCAGCGGTAAGTATCACAACTTGCTACGCTCAGGCGGCACCGTGTTCATAACACCTAGCCGGTCGCAGCGTTGACAGCACGCGATGAAGCGAGATACTGGTCGAGATCGCGATTTTTGCCTACCCCACCTGCATTTCACGCCTTCATTATGGGGGTCCCCGTCGGAATATTGCCATAATGTTTGGTGTGGAAAAACCAGACTGGTGTGTCTTCCTGATGGTGTAAAAAATTGAAGATACTTTTATTCGTTTCGACAGAATACACGAACGTGACGGACGAACAGCGGGACAGACGGACGGACACCGCGCAACGGTATAGGCGTATGCCGCGTTTATGCATTGCATCGCGCGGCAAAAATGTCGAACCGTTTGTGACTGTAGTACTGCTGCCGTTGACTGCAGTCGCGGTGGACTGGGTCCAGCGACTGGTGACGGAGAAATCCATCGGTCCGTCGTGCGACTGTGTGGCGTCGTCGGTGCCCGTCTGTACAACGGAGAGCGGCAGCTGACTGTACGAACTGTTGCCGATGCTGTTGGAATGCGGCATTATTGACTCAGCATCACATTTGATGGCTGCACAGTATAAAGATGACAGAACGATCATCAACATCAACATCATCATCATCATCATCATCGCTGTCAAAATAAAAAAAAAACATACGATTACAAAAACAATTATACACAAACACAGCAATAAAAAAATGTAAATCAGCAATTGATAAAGTTGTGGTAAAGGGTTAAGACGTAGGGCCAGTGTAACAAAACATGAGCAGACAGTAGAGATATTACATACTGGAAGTGGAGACTTCTAGTTCAGTCAACAGCTGAGGGACGATGTGTTTTTCAAGCCGAAGTTTCTTCCGCGAGATCTGCGGTTCATCGTCGTCTTCACACACAATTATCATTCTTAATTACGCTACATATATTTATTATGCCCCCTACCGTAGGGAAGGGGACAATAGGCGTTACTTTTGTCCGTCCGTCTGTCGCGTACATAGCGAATAATTCGAGAACCCAAAGGCCCAGCGTGCTCAAATTTGGAAGGAAGGTTCTCCACCTCAGATGCGACTCGCACACCAGTTTCAAGGTCAAACGGTCAAAGGTCAGAGTTACAGACGGGCGGGGACATACCGTGTCGGCTGAACCCGGCGGCCACACTGATTGTTGATAATCCTAATTACGAAAATTTTTATGGGCATGGGAATACGTATAAACGTCACGCCTTTACAAATCAAATCTGAAAGTTTGGGGCCTGTCACCGACCCTCCCTAGACCTACCGGTGTGTGATTACATTTCGCCAACTTTCAAGGCATCCAACGTTGTAGTTGCATTGATTTATTCGGAAACTTGGAAATTAAGCAACGAAGTCAGTCAACTTAGTCATCTGACTAAGTTACTTTCCTAAGCGTACATGTCTCCTGCTAATTTTATAGTAAACAAGAAGCTCAGCTGTCGCAGAGAGACCGCGCGACGCTTCGTGTCATTGAATATTTTGCTAAGTCACTCAAGGTCACTCAAGGTCATTCGAAATGAAATGACACTGTTGAGTAGGGCGTGTGTAGGTCCCTATTGGTATTTCATTGAAACTATGTATGTCGTACCGTTTATGAGATATTCAGCGTCAGAGAATGGCGTAACCTTGAAACTGGGGGCAGGGGTCGTTCAAGGTCATTGAAAATGGCGCTGTTCGATAGATCACATACGACTTTCTATTGGTCGGCCATTGTAAGTATAGCTTTATGTTGTACAATTTTCAAGTTATTTGACGTTGAATAATCGTGACCTTGAAAAGGTCACTAAAGGTCATTCAAACCGCTACCATTCGAAAACTTGGGTGCAGTTTCCTATTCGCCTTCCATAGTAATGCAGTATCTTTAACCGCTAATGAGATATGCAGTGTCAAAGAATAGCGTGACCTTGAAAACTGGGTTAGGGGTTGTTCAAGGTCATTGAAAATGGCGCCGTTCGATAGATCACATACGACTTTCTATTGGTCCGCCATTGTAAATATAGCTCTATCTGGTACCGTTTTTGAGTTATTCAACGTTGAATAATATCGTGACCTTGAAATCTGGGTTAGAGGTCACTCAAGCTCATTCAAACTGGTACCATTCGAAAGTTTGGTTGGGGTTTCCTATTCGCCTTCCATAGTAACTATGACTCTATCTTGCATCAGTTCCGAGATAAAGCCCGATATTGGTCGAAAATCGTGATTTTTTCATACCCCCTTGTATTCGACGCCCCCGTTAGGGGGTCCTCGTCAGAATACTGCAATCCCGTTTGGTATGGGAAAACTAGAATGGTGGGGCTACCCGATGGTGAAAAAACTTTGAGGATATGTATAACCGTTTAGACTCTATACCGGCGTGTGACAGACGGACGGACAGACAGACGGACAGAGAGACATCTTGCCACGGCACAGTGCGCGCTATGCATACGCGTCGCGCGGTAAAAACTAATTAGTTTTAGATTTATAAAACACGCCTTATAAATTTCAACATTTTTGTCTAAAATGCAATATCAAAGTTGAAAATAAAAATGGCTCCATTTCACCGAAACAGAAGTGAAATTTAACTACATAGTTCACTCAACCGGAATTTGATATTTGTCTATTTTTTCACTTTTAACAAGTTGTCATTTATTTAGAGAATTTTAAGATGTAGACTCGCATGCGTTCGTAGAAAATTATGTTACACTACGTTGTGCGTGGATGACGGTAGATACCATGGCCGTTAGGGATGTACTGGAAGTCCTTGGGTTCTCCGAGCGTGCCGTCAGACGGCCGGCGTAGCTGGATCTGTACAGTGACCGGCGAGTCGACGTCCTCAAGACGGTACGCAGGCGCCTTGAACGATATCGCGCACTGAACAGTCAACAGCGAATAATAACAGGCACAGCAAACACACCCAGCGTCCTATTGCAGGGTGCTGCCGTCTGGCGAATTTAGTGTGAGTTTCACGACGATAGCTGTTACCGTTGCTAATAAATAAAAACGGCTAGAGGCGTAGCCAGAAAGGGGGAAGGGTGAATGCCCCCTTAAGATCCGAAAAAATAGTTTGGGGGTACGTAATAAATTGTACATCATGAGCGTCTATCGATGTGTATCACTGTTGCTTTTTGATGCTGTTTGTCACGTTCGATTTTGTTTCCAAGAAAATTCACCATAATATACCATTTCAAGCAAAAAGGGAGAATAAAATTCTGGGAGAGGGAGGGCAGGGGTGCAAGTAGGAACTAAGCTTATCTGGGACCCACAAATGACGGATGACCACGTCAGCAAAATCCTGGCTAGCGCCTGCAAACACAGTTACAACGTTAAATTACAAACAGGCGGCCAAAAACACAATAGCAGTTACAAACACAGTTAGAAATACAGGCGACCACAAACAATACCGCGAATGCTGTCACTGCAATGTGGGATTTTTTTCTGGATGACTGAAACAGCTTTGGCCGTATACCGTTCTTGACGCCTGTCCCGATGGCTTAGCAGTAAAGCCCACACTGCGCGCTGGGCCTGAACGCGTCACAAGCATTCAAATATTAGGTCTGGTCGGTTTGGTGTCAGGATTATTAGACTCATATACGCAGTGGCGGCGCCAGGATTTTTTTCTGGGGGAGGGTTAGGTCCCTTTCCCCTCCCCTTTCCCTCTCCCTCTCCCTTCCCTTTCTCTTCCCCTTTCCTCCCTCCCTTCCCTTTCCCTTCCTCTCCTCTTTCCCTCCCTCCCTCTCCTCTTCTCCTCCCTTTCCCTCCCCTCCCTTAGAAGTAGGACCCTTTAAATCCAGCTAAGGGGTCTGGGAGAGCGCTGTAAGCTCCCCCAGCGGGTCCGGGCGGAGCCCGGCCGTCAAACGCGTTTTTTGCATTTCACAGTTAAATATAGGCGTTCTGTGATGGCACTTAATGATAGTTGTCACTGGTGAAAATCTCACTTTACACAAAAATCTGGGGGGGGGGGGGCTTGAGCCCCTTAGCCCCATAGCTAACGCCGCCACTGCATATACGCCTCAGCTATAGGACCGAACCCCCGTGACAATCGAACGCTGTAACCACTGGGCCGGACTTCTCCTCTGACAAAATGTCCTAACAGTTTATTTGACTGAAATGCGAACTTTAACCCTTTACAGTGCAGAGGCAATTATAGTGCCACATCGAATAATATGAAGTTGGTACACTGGCCGTTGGTGGATGGGCTGTTACATTTGGTACAGCGAGGAGGGGACTGGGCGGAGCAGCAGCCCGCCCATGCCCATCCTCGCTGTACCAAATGTAATAGTCCACCCATCAACGGTCAGTGTACCAATCACTGTATTGCTATATAATGGTACGTTGCTCTGTGGTTTTAATGTGCCCATTAAAGGGTTAAATACCTTACTAAAATGTCAACGACGAAGAACAGCGCTTAACAGGCGTTTACAAAGTCAGTCTAGAAAATTTCATGCTGGGCTGGATAAGATAAAACAGCAGAGTTTAATCATTAAATTTAAATTTAAAAATACGTCACAAAACATTGGTTAAAAGACTGATGAAATTGGACCAACTTGGTGGTGAATGTCAGCGGCTGTGAACGATCCGAACGACTGCCAGATCATCTCGCCTTCAGCGTCCTCCTCGTAAAATTTCACCTCGATATCATCTACAAACAACAATCGCTTGTCGCTGCTCCTTCTTCGGCCGACGAGACTAGTATAGTCAGACAGTTACGTTGCATTGATACTGCGGCGCGGCAAACTTCGTAGCGCATTGAAATCTGTTTTTACAAGGCGACGTCACTAGGTGGGTAATAGAGTAGTAGTAGATAAATTTCGTGCCTTCCTTTAGCAACTTTTTCTAACAACAAAAAATAGGCGACTTGTATGCACGTTAACTCTTTAGAGGGGAGAGGCAATTATAGTGCCACATCGATTGATATGAAGTTGGTATCAGAGATGTGCGTACGCTTGGTTTAGCTCTGTCTTCCAAGCGCCTCTGACGGTCTTCATCGTTCTGTAAAATAGTGTAATATTATTTTTTGTTACATTCTTTACTTTACCTTTATTGAGCTGAGCATGATGGGATTGGCCCTTGACCTGGTTGACTAACCATTGTCCTTCAGGGCTACGACACCGTTGGTGGGGTCATCTTACCCGCAAAATCGTCCCCAAAATGACTGTGTCCAGTAGGATGTTAAACCCAAATAAGCTTGATGCAAGCATTTATAAACCATGTAAAGAGCAGTAGCAGTAGCACTATGCCAGAGTTATTCACTATACCACACAAAAAAAGGTAAAGGACGTAGATTTATATAGCGCCTCTATTGTAGTACCTCACACTCAAGGCGCTCAGGTACGGATCACACAGAGTTACCTGCAAATTACACCGTACCTGCCTCTACCTCGTAAGCATTCACCAGATGGCGCATCCCTAGACTGAGGTTGCGGACATCTAATTGCAGCCTACTACTCATTTATC
>Ga0209149_1000412_pt1 | contig 17917 bp, 17 predicted proteins | sample WorMetTyACAVOLI2_FD_187423 | JGI IMG/M metagenome (GOLD analysis project Ga0209149, IMG submission 187423) | Marine gutless worms symbiont microbial communities from Max Planck institute for Marine Microbiology, Germany - Olavius algarvensis... ... | reverse complement strand
CGGAACCATTGGACAGATCATACACGACTTACTATTAGACGAGTTATTGGACGTTGAATATTATCGTGACCTTGAAATGTGGGTCAGAGGTCACTCAAGGTCATTGAAAGTGGTACCATTTGAACGTTTGCGTACGGTTTCCTAACTTTTCCTACCCTAACCCTAAGGTCATTGAAAATGGCGCCGTTCGATAGACCATTTGCGACTTTCTATTGGTCCACCATTGTAAATATAGCTCTATCTTGTACCACTTTCGAGTTATTTGACGTTGAATAATATCGTGACCTTGAAATCAGGGTTAGAGGTCACTCAAGGTCATTGAAGTCGGTGCCATTTGAAAGCTTGGGTGCGGTTTCCTATTCGCCTTCTATAGTAATTATGGCAGTATCTGTAGCCGTTTGTGAGATATTTAGCGTCAAAGAGTGGTGTGACCTTGAAAACGGGGTTAGGGTTCGTTCAAGGTCATTGGAAATGGCACCATTTGATAGACCGCATACGAGTTCCTATTCGCCTTCCATAGTAACTATGGCGATATTTTGTATCGTTTGCGATATATAGCGACTTATTGGTAGAAAATCGCGAATTTTTTTACCCCACCTGTATTTAGCGCCCCACCGGGGGTGACCCCGTCGGAATTTTGTGAAAATGTTTGATGTTGGTAAAACTAGAATGATTGGCCTACTGTATGGTGAAAAAAACTATGACGATATGTTAAGCCGTTTTCATATGGTACCGGAACGTATCGGACGGGCGGACGGACGGACACACAGACATACAGACAGATTTGCTATATCAATATCGCGCGTCAGTATGCTGACGCACGATAAAAATTGCGTCTGTCGACGGACATCTGGCCCATCACAGCTGGAGGTAACGTCCCGTCAACACTCCGACGGTATGCGTCCGATTGTGCCGACCAACGACGCATGATACACATCGGTGGAGATGTCGTTTATCACACATGGCTGTTGCGAAAATACTCAAAAATGCGACATATTATTTGCGTGTAATGGACTTCCCGGAGGCTACTGCCCCGTAACTTACATTTTAGAAAGCTCTCGTCGAGCTCATGTTAAGCTGTAAATTATTGACATATAATGCTCCGACTTACCGTTTTCGAGATATTCACGGCCAATTGGCAAAAAAATCGGTGTCTGAGAGGCCAAAAATGGTCCACCCAAACCCCTTTCTTGACCCCGCATTTGGTGACCCCTAAAGTTATCGCCACCAAAGGGGGAGAAAATCGTTCTGGACACACCTCTACTGTTCTACAAACTTTCATGCCGATCGGCCGCACCATCGCCGAGATATCTGTAACCAAACAAAAAATACAGAGACCGGATAATACTCGTATATACGACAAAACGCACACTAGCGTTGCGTTTGTCGCATAATACACCGTGAAGTAAATTATGCCTGTATATTACGGTACACGTGAGCTAACCTGCTGTTTTGTCAAGGGTTGTTTATACCTACACAACTCAACTCGACGTCGAGTTGAGTTGAGTTGAGTTGAGTTGTGTCGCTATAAACACCCCTTAATACACCGTGAAGTAATCTCTGTCTGTATATTACGGTACACTAACCTGCTGTTTTGTTATGTGATTTGGAAAGATTTCATATTTTATTTTCTTATAATATAAGTGGTATTTTGAGCACTTCATTTTAATAAAACTGCTCGACATATAGGCCTAAATTACGGACACACAGTTTATTTCCGTCAGCCTATAGGACAGTTGATCTGTCATTGATTCAGGCTGTGAAACGAACGCGTGACGGCCGCCGGTTTAATGGAGTCCACAGGCGCAGCGCTGGTTAATTCACGTAATCAAGTTATATGCGGAGTCGGCGTGACGACGGCGACTCGGCCGGTAGCGCCGACGAAATAGACCGTGCGACGGTGCCACCACGTCGCCGCGCCCGGCGAATATTGCGGCTCTTGTGAAATTGCACGTCGGACGGCTGGCTAGGATCGTTACTGTTATTGATGATGACCGATGACGGTTCGACGCCAACTCAGACTGGCGGCCAGTCTGTCACAGACACGCTAACACTATAGTGCAACGGCAATTATAGTGCCACATCAAAATAATAATATGAAGTTGGTACACTGGCCGTTGATGGATGGGCTGTTACATTTGTTACAGCGAGCAGGGGACCTGGTTGTACAAAATGTAAGTTGTAGCAGTCCACCCATCAACAGCCAGTGTACCAATCACCGTATTGCTGTATAATGGTCCGTTGTTCTGCGGTTTTAATGTTCCCGCTAAGGTTAATAGACCTCATGCCGCAAAAAGTCTTCGAACTTGGGCGAACTGAGTGGCTGGAATCATTCTCTTCTTGTAATTCTGCGTCTGTTACGCTATTTATGCCTACGCCAAGCGACGAGCGGTGGAGGCCATTATGTTTTTAGTCTGTCCCTCTGTCCCGTTCCGACATCGGGATTTTTTCGCTTCGCACGAATAATGTACGGATTTCGACGAAATTTGCAGGAGGTCATCACTACCATCAACAGATAAACTGGTTACATTTTGGACGAAATTGTACCCCGGATAAGGGAGCAAGATACGACAGAAAATTCGAATGGACGTCAAACCGGTGATTCCACGTAGCGAACGACTTCACAATTTTCACAGGACGTACGGCACGCTGTGTCAGCAGGGCTGGCGAGTACGTTACACACAAGCACCGGCGGAGGCATCATAGGACCTGTGCGGTTTTTACTTCTCTAGTTTTTCTACATGTATGCTTTGCGTTTGTGACTCGCGACTCGACTTGATACCTGACCCGACCATACAAACTGGAGATGTACTTAAAACTTGACAACGAATCTGCGTACATCTCTGGTAAAGCAAGCGCTTCGATGAATCTGCTGTTAAATGAAAGGCGATGGTCAACTGTTTAAGAATTAATTTACTTCGTATGTCCGTTCACGCTAACTGCACCACGCGATTCAATAATTCAATGGCGAACTGCAGATAGAAGCGTAACACCGTCTCGTGGCCATGCCACACATTGTAGACTCGTATATACTGATGTACACCGTGTTCCAACAAGAGGTCAAAGTAATTTGACAAAAAGCGCCTCACGGGGGGCCCATTCCCCGGTTAGGGGTCACCCCATGGGGTCGAAAGTTATACCATTGAATTCCTGGGGTAGGGTTTCCTATTAGTGTTCCATAGTAACTATACGCCTAGGATGCACCGTTTGGCCACAGTGCACGCGCGTGACAACCAACCAACCAACCAACGACCAACGACGTCACGACACAGCCTATCTCAATAAGCGCCTTTTTTACTAACGTAAAGTGAGGCGCTTAAAAACGTGACTACGTTTTCGATGATAAGTTGAACTAGAGCTGCCCGTTTATAAAGATTTTTGGCACACTTATTATTAAGACTATAGGCCATCGACAGGTATTTTTAGCTTCCAACCACACCTATTTCATGCAGCTACTTTACCTTGGGAAACTGTCGAGACCTAAATATCATGAACTTAGTCTTAAATTGATAATTTTCACCAATGCTTCAATACCAGGATATTAACTGCAAAACTGTCACATTTTACTTATCATTCAACTTACGGTTTGTAATAGAACAATAACAAGATTTATTGCAGACGATAAGGTTGTCTATAAGCGAGTGAGATGAGAGATGCGATTGGCTTCAGACAACAGCTGAACACGACATCGTTTGAAGCATTTGAGCTGGAGATCACAGTCAGTTATCCTGTGCACACTTGAACGGAGAATAGCAGTTTCATACGAAATCTCACGAGCTGATCGGTGCCTTTTTGGCTTGTCCTCCTGACTGAGCACAGGGTCCTCCACTGCTACGCGACGAACGCGGTCTACCGCTGTCTGGTTGCCGGACAAGTGTACCCGTCTTGTGGATTCTTTTAAGCAGACCGTCGATGCTTCCAATTTTCCAACCATTGTCCAGAAATTCACTCAGCGTCCTTCGTGCACCATACTGTTTTGACAGGTAGAGATTTTAAATCAGAATCTCATCTACCTGTGAAATTTTCATGATTTGTTTTATTTTTTACAGATATTTAGGCGTCGACAGTTTCTCAAAGTAAAGTAGGTACATGAAATAGGTAAGGTGGGAAAATAAAAACACCTGTCGATGGTCTATACTCTCGGTAATAAGTGTACCAAAAATTGTTGCAAACGGACAATTATAGTTTAAGTTATCATCGAAGACGTAGTCACGTTATTTTGGAACACAGCGTATATGAAGATACGGCTTTACAATGCCCTTGTCGTCTCCGTACTGTTATATGGCTCGGAGACATGGACTGTCCTGAAGGCTGACGAACGACGATTAGAAGCGTTCCACATGAACTGCCAACGACGGATCTTGGGAATCCGTTGGTTCCATTTTGTCACGAACTCCTGAGTCACAAGCCAAACTGGCTAAGAAGGCTTAGCAATCCGGATTTGTCGGAGGCGACTCTCCATTTTTGGTCACGTGCGGCGACTACCGGAAGCAACACCAGCCAACTCAGCACTACGCCTGGCTGTGGACACTCGTGCAGGCGGTAAATCGGACATCAGGCCGGAGTGGAAGTGCCAGCGTGACCGAACGTGGGAGCAGCAGATCGAGGACGACACTGGGCTCAACGCCAACGACGCCTGGAGGATCGCACATAACCGCGTCACCGCAAGTCTTGGAGGGCGCTACGACCCGTGGCCGGTCAAGCGTTCCAGTGAGTGAGTGAGTGAGTGAGTGAGTATATGTCACATCAATCATTCGCTACTTTAGTGTGTTGCCGTTCGAGTTGCGTTGGTATATACACCGTGTCTCAAAAAAACTGTGCATTTTGTTTGCGATATCTTGTATCTTTTGCGAGTGCGAGATATTGCGACTTATTGGTAGAAAATCGAGAAATTTTTATACCCCTCCTGTATTTAGCGCCGCCGCAGGGAGTGACCCCGTCGAAATTTCGTGAAGATGTTTGATGCTGGTAAAACTAGATGATTGGGATTAGAATATGGTAATAGAATTAGAATATTAGAAATATTAGAATATTAATATTAGAATATGGTTAAAAAAAACTATGACGATATGTTAAGCCGTTTTCTATCTATCTATATTATCTATCTATCTAAAAAAGTCGAGATTAAGGCGACGTAAGTGCCGAAACACAACAAGGGCGCCTAACAATGTGAATTAAAAGCGTGATTGTATAAAAATGTCTTAAGTTGACGTTTAAAAGCAGCAGCAGAAGAAACGCAACGAAGCAGTGGCGGAACGTAACGGACAGACAGGCGGACAGAAAGACGGACGGACGGACAGATTTGCTATATCAATGTCGCGCGTCAGTTTTTTTATATATACTGACGCGCGATATTGATATAGCAAATCTGTTCGTCTGTCTGTCTGTCCGTCTGTCCGTCCGTAACGTTCCGGTATCAGATGAAAACGGCTTGATGTATCATGACAGTTTTTTCACCATACGGTAGCCCAATCATTCTAGTTTTACCAGCATCGAACACCTTCACAAAATTCCGACGGGGTCACCCCCTGCGGGGGCGTTAAATACAGGTGGGGCATAAAAAATTCGCGATTTTCTACCAATAAGTCGCTATGTCTCTCAAACAATGCAAGATATCGCCATAGTTACTATGGAAGGCGAATAAGAACTCGTATGCGATCTATCAAATGGTGCCATTTCCAATGACCTTGAACGAACCCTAACCCTGTTTTTAAGGTCACACCACTCTTTGACGCTCACAAACGGCTACAGATACGGCCATAATTACTATAGAAGGCGAATAGGAAACCGTACCCATGCTTTCGAATGGCACCAATTTCAATGACCTTGAGTGACCTCTAACCCAGATGTCAAGGTCACGATATTATTCAACGTCAAATAGCTCGCAAACGGTACAAGATAGAGCTATAGTTACAATGGGGGACTAATAGAAAGTCATACATGGTCTATCGAATCGCGCCATTTTCAATGACCTTGAACAAACCCAAACTCACATTTCAAGGTCAGGCCATTCTTTGACGCTGAGTATCTCCGAAATGGCTAAAGATACGGCCATAGTTACTATAGAAGGCGAATAGAAAACTGCACCCAAGCTTTTGAATGGCACCAGTTTCAATGACCTTGAGTGACCTCTAAGCCATATTTCAAGGTCACCGTATTATTACACGTCAAATAACTCGCAAATGGTACAAGATAGAGCTATAGTTACAATGGCTTACTAATAGAGTCATACGTGGTCTATCGAACGGCGCCATTCTAGACCTAGAGCGACTTACGAAATATTCAATGACACGAAGCATCGCGCGGTCTCTCTGCAACAGCTGAACTTATTGTTTTCATTTCGCTGAGCATTATTAAACGACCACCCACCGTTGTTACGGCGGTTTTCGTATGTCGACGAGTGAGACGATGCGGTTACGTGTGTGCCGCGCGTGATAAAAACGCTGGATAATAAAGGGGCATTACTGCAGGCCGGTGCGACGCGGGCACGACTGAGCACTAATCGTCTCGTTGACGACGGCCGAATTACTTCTCTCTAATCTCGCTCCACAACGGCCACCGTTTATTTGCTAACGACCAATTGTTTACTATTCCATAACTCGTTGTTTCTACAACGCACACAACTTTGCGCCACCGTGATACGGCGGCCAACAAAAATGTGCCTGTGAATCGCACCCTTAAAAGATCACTGGAATTTCCTTCAGCAAGAGTCGTGGTAAAATTTTTCAGAACCGCAGATCTAAAGAAATAGTTACAGAATGTCAATGTTATATCGGTGTTCATTCTATAGCCGATTTTATTTTATTTTAAAGCAACGGAAATTATACTTTCTTCGGTTATGACCCGTAAGTAGGCCTAGCATGTCATGTGATGATATCATAGTCAAAGCTGTGTTAATGCTTTGTTGTTTGTTGCTGCTTTTTATTGTTTGTTTTTTATGCTGCTCTTTCTGAGCGAATAAAGATGTATATTATCGTTCTTGAATAAATTTGCCTGCTCGTCGAACACACGTCAACTGTTGTGAATTCTGCAGTCTGTCTGAGCTTGTGGTTGTGTAAGCTGTGTCGCTATAACTATATATCGTGCATCTGATATTTTTTTTGCTTGTTTATTGTTGTTTTCTTGCTACCATACGGTGAATAAAGTTGTTCAAATATCCGTGAACAGCAAGAAGTAAGGATGACACTATAACGATACAGATATAGAACAGAAAACTAATCCAGCCTCTGCAGGCTGCCAAATACCATTAAATGACTTTGATTTGTTCGTAATAAGTGGTATGAGATGCAGCAAACCTCGCCTCGCGCCCCCTGCAGAACGCTGCTATCTGGCGAATTTAACCTTTTAATGGGAACATTGAAACCGCACAGCAACGGACCGTTATAGGCTACAGCAATACAGTGATTGGTACACTGGCCGTTAATGAGTAGGCTGTTACATTTGGTACAGCGAGGATGGTCCGTCCTGGGGGGGCTGCGGCCCCGCCCAGTCCCCTCCTCGCTGTACCAAATGTAACAGCGCCCAACAGTGACCTGTCTAACATTAGGCCGACCCAGTGGTCCGGCCTGTTCGACCGGTGAGCTGTTGAACACGCCCCTGGCCAACTATCGACCACCGATATATTCGATATTTGTTGCTACAAACCTGCGGCAAATTGGTCTATACAGAATTCTGCTGCTGACGAATGGAAACTGAAATTGAATGTTCGATAAATTATTGTTTGCATGCGTGTTGCAGCAGCAGATGCGTGCTACGGTCCGCCGAGTCGAGAAGCTCATCTATATGCGTTTTTTGGGACGACGACCGGGACTGGAAGGGACGAGGGAAAGGGAGGTGAGCCGAAACAACAACTCGTCAACGACATTATGATGATTATAGTCTGACACCATCACGCGACCACGAGGCTTGTTGACGTTCGCCGGACGCACGCCGGAAATATGTCATTTTGCAGCGAGCCACCCAGAAGGTACTCGCGCCGTCGCTCGGCCGATCCCGATTTACAATACGCGACACGCTGCTGTGAAGCACGGACTATAGCCGCGAAAGTCGTTTTCTGCTCGCTGCATCCGGTCGCTTTCATCAGCAGTGCTGAGTCTGTGGAAGATTCGACCGGAAGCGAGTAGCGCTGCAGGTCGGCGACGAAGAGGAAAGTAGAATTTCAGCTCAGCGCGTGGCGACGCGTCGTCGTCAGTCGGCGGTGACAAATCGGTCTCGGGTCAGCTGAGCGCGATGCTGCCGACGTTCGACTACGATGATGCGGCCAAGATGGCTGACGATGACGTAACGCGCGGCGCAGTCCCCAGCGACGTCGACGATTGCCCGTTCCGAGATCGGGCGACGAGCGACCTCTACCGCAGCAGTCGACGGCGTCGGCGGGCGACGGGTGACGTCAGTTCCGGACGGCCACTGGTGACACCCGACGGTACGGCAGCGAGATGTCGGCGAATGAACCACGGAGTAGCTGTTGTAGCGGCCACGGAAACGACTCGTAAGACTTCCAGTGAAACGATAACGACAGCTGCGCTTCAAAGCGACCGGACGTTGCTAGCTAGCGTTGACCGCAGGTGCGCGACTTCGCACCCGCTTCCGAACGTTCGGTTGGCGGACTCCATCTGGCAGTCGCGCGCCGTCGGTAACTCAATTCTTCGACGCTCGGTCTCCGTCGTTCTCCACTGCCGACGTCGCCCGTACGCCAGGTCGCGGCGACGGCGGCGGCCGTCGATCTCGTGCGGCGGCGGCACTACGGCTAGAGGTCTGGCGACGTCTCTGTTGGCCGTTGCGCTGCTCGTCGGCTCCGCTGCCGCCAAGCCACGTCACGGCGAATCGTCACATACAGCGGCCGCCCATAGCCGACAAATGTCACCGCCAGAATCCACTAACGGCATGGGTGGGCCACGACGGTCGCCAGCCGACGACATTGGAGTAGGAACTCCATGCATCTACGAGGGACACATTAAGACTGATCGGTAACGTTGTTATCTTGTCAACCCTTTAGAAACCAGAGGCAGTTATAGTGCCACAGCCACATCGAATAATATGCAGTTGGTACAATGGCCGTTGATGGGTGGGCTGTTACATTTGGTACAGCGAGAAGGGGACTGGGCGGGGAAAGGTGGTGTTAAATGTGTTGTTAATGTAGAATTTTTTTTATAAGTACTTAAATGTTTTGTAGTTGTTGTTCGTGGGAGACGATGACGAAGGATTTATGACAAGAAGCCTCAACGTTACGCCGAAGACAACAGAACAGAATTTAATTGTACGCAGTGGTCAATCTTAAGCCGGTAAACTAATAAAAAAGACTGAGCTCGAGGTATTGTGCTGTTGACGCTAACTAAACAGACAGGAAGCATCGCGCGGCCTCTCTGCGACGCCGACGGCAGAGCTACTTGTTTATGCGTACCAAACTTCACAGTGCTTGTTTGACGTACGTGGAATGGCGCCAAAAAAAACGTAAATTCGTCCACACGAGCACTCTCAATACCTATACTTGAGGTCGTCGGCTATCAAATGACATATGCGAACCGCAGTATGTAATGTGAAGATTTATTTACTTATTTAACGACGGGATACGATACGGATACGATGTAAGTGCCTAACTTACGCTGAATATGACTGGTAGCTAACTTAGGCTATCACACGAAGGAAACAAAAGATCTTCGAAAAAGAACTAAAAAAGTAAAATGATGAGCATACTTCAGCATCTGCGATTTTTGTACATATGTCCAGAAAATTTTACGAATTTTTATATCGGGAACTTTGCCGTTGTTTGAACCCACCCCGCATGGCCGTATATTTAAGTCTAACAGTATAGCAGTAAAAGTTTATACAATGTGTCGTGTGCCTGTACACAAGTAAGTAAGTAACTAAGTAAGTAAGTAAGTAAGTAAGTAACAATGTATTGATTAAGGTGACACTATCGCGTCAAAGATATTGCAGGGGCACCATACAAAATTAAACCAAAAGACACAGAAGCCACAAAACATACTGAATCGTATAGCACATTCTCGTAAAATAACAAAATAATATTGATGGTTTATCACTGTTAGAATTATATGGCAATATTAACACTTACTCACGTGCGTTGGCAGTGACTGGTACGGGTACATTGCCAACGTCAGCGTTCGTACTACGGGTCAGCTGAGCTTCGAGTTCGTCTACCCCGCCGACCTGTGCTGCCAGAACGTGCTCTTCTACGTCGACGAGCAGGCAACTGCCATCGGGCCGCGCATGAACTGCTGGCAGCGCGAGTACGTCCTGCGCCCGGAGGACGACCAGATCCTCCGACTGACGCCGAGCTTCTCGTGGTCCGGCTGCCACGTCGTCGGCTCCGACTCGCCCGACGTCGGCGACCTGTTCGTCTGTAAGGGCGGCCGCAGTTTCTCCGTCTACGCCGACCGGCTGACGACCTGGTACATCGCCGTCAGCAACTGTGCCACGCTCACCGGCATCGAGCTCCGATATCGACTTGAAGTACGTTCCATACGATGTTCGATAAAAAGCGAGTTATCTCATTATGCCTACGTCCTTTATTTATATAGGGACGTTATATATATATACATCTTTATTCGATCAAAAGAGCAGCTAGCGAGAAAGCAAACAATAAGATGCAACAACAAACAAACATTAACAAAGCAAACAGGCACTAAACGCATCTTAGCACAACTTTGATCATGATATCATATCACGACATGCTACTTACGAGTCACTACTAAAAAAAGTGTTCTCCATAATTTTTTCAGGTCACAGATATTGTGAACCTGACTCCCGTATTGACAGAAAATAATCTTCACACGCCAATTTCTGCTTTCCTTCAAAAATAAATCAGATGTCACTGCACTGGAATTTTTAAAGAAATTTGGCTGTACCACGAATATCTATTTGGTAAGTGACTGGTAAAAATGAGAAAATTTCTGGCAATCAGTAACTACAGTAATGGAGCCAGTTATATATCATGTGGGTTAGCTTTGGCGAAATGACGAATCTCCTCAAGTAAACAAGAACATATAAACTAGAGAGTTTGAGACCGCACGCGGTTGCAATGCAATGATGCCTGCGCCGTGGGGCCGCACGGAATGTCGGGACGGACAGCGGGACACGGTGAAAACATGATGTGTTCACTGTTAACCCTTTAGAGTTCAGAGGCAATTATACTGCCACATCAAATAATACGAAGTTGAGTTGATACACTGGCCGTTGATGGGTGGGCTGTTACATTTTGTACAGCCAGGAGGTGACTGGGCGGGGCCGCAGCCCGCCCAGGCCCCTCCTCGCTATACCAAATGTAACAGCCCACCCGTCACCGGCCAGTGTACCAATCACCGTGTTACTGTATAATGGTCCGTTGTTCGGCGGTTTTAATGTGTATATTAAAAGGTTAAATTCATTCAGCGGAAAGTTTAAAACTACCACGCATCAGTTGTTATTATTGCGTTCAGTTATAGCCGTCTACCATGTAATCGAGTATATGCATATGAAGACAGCCAGTTGTTGCGAGTCGTACCTACCGGTGAATGTTAATGTGCTTGCTTTTTATCGCGCGTCTCGCGCATCAGCACACTGACGCGCGATATTGATATAGCAATTCTGTCCGTCTGTCTGTCTGTCCGTCTGTTTGTTCGTGACGTTCCGGTATTACATGAAAATGGTTTAACATATCGTCATAGTTTTTTTTCATCTTACGGTAGCCCAATCATTCTAGTTTTATCAGCATCAAACATCTTCACGAAATTCCGACGGGATCACTCCCTGCGGGGGCGCTAAATACAGGTGGGGTATAAAAATTTCGCGATTTTCAACCAGTAACTCGCTATATCTCGTAAACGATAGAATATAGCGTTATAGTTACTATGGAAGGCGAATAGGAACTCGTATGTGATCTATCAAATGGCGCCATTTGCAATGACCTTGAATAAACCCTGACCGTATTTTCAAGGTCAGACCACTTTTTGACGCTGAATATCTTACAAACGGCTACAGATACGGCTATAGTTACTATAGAAGGCAAATAGGAAACCGTACCCAAGCTTTCGAATGGCACCAGTTTAAATGACATTGAGTGACCTCTAACCCATATATCAAGGTCACGATATTATTCAACGTCAAATAACTCAAAAATGGTACAAGATAGAGCTATATTTACAATGGCCAACCAATAGAAAGTCGCATATGGTCTATCGAACGGCGTCATTTTCAATGACCTTGAACGGCCCCTTAACATGGTTTTCAAGGTCGCGCCATTCTTTGACACTGAATATCTCACGAACGGCTACAAATACGGCCATAGTTACTATAGAAGGCGAATAGGAAACCGTACCCATGCTTTCGAATTACACCAATTTAAATGACCTGGAGTGACCCCCAAGCCAGATTTCAAGGTTATGATATTATTCAGCGTCAAATAACTCGAAAACGGTACAAGATAGAGTTATAGTTACAATGGCGGTCCAATAGAAAGTCATACATATTCTATCGAACCGCGCAATTTTCAATTACCTTGAACGACCCCAAACCCAGATTTCACGGTTAGGTCATTATTTGACGCTGAATATCTCCAAAATGGCTCGAGCTACGGCCACGGAAGGTGAATAGGAAACCGTACCCAAGCTTTCAAATGGTACCATTTTAAATGATCTTGAGTGACCTCTGACCCACATTTTAAGGTCACAGTAATATTCAGCGTCAAATAACTAGACTAATGGTCAGTCAATCAGTCAATGGTTCCGTTTCCAGTGACCTTCAGTGACCCTTAACCTAGATTTTAAGGTCACTCAGTAATTAGGCTATATGCACTCGACGTATTGTGTGCGCAGCTGACGTGAGATCTGTTTGCGATAGCCAAGTTCTTGTTTGCTATGTTAAAGTTTAAAGCAACCTGGATCCGAATTCCAAAATGTAATTGTTTGCTTGTTCCCAAACCTTATCCCTTCTGAAAATTTTATGAAAATTCATCCTGACTTTTTAGGCGAACGTTATACGTTACGTTCGCCTTATGTCGTCGCAAATCCGTCAGTATGTCGTTTGTCGTCTGCACCCTATACGCAGAGGGTTGAACTTTTCGGCAATATTTTTGCACCGTCTAATAGCTGAAAAAAATCGGACAGTTTTTACCGCGCGTCAGCACACTGACGCGCGACATTGATATAGCAATTCTATTCGTCATAGTATCTCGAGACTCGAACCATATTAACAGGATAACAGGCGGAGTATAATTTTACGTGTAGGTATAGTGTGTCGAATTCCAAGATTACCTATAGGCCCTACAATGCGTCCACAGAAAACAAAGCCAAATACTTTTTAGCATATCGTCATCAAAACGCAACTAAACGCTGTATTTTTGGCGCAGTGATTTAATTTTAAGAGACAACTGCGAGTCTGGCTATATTATGTCTTCCACATCACCTACGTAATGTCCATACCTGGTAAAACGTTTCAGACAAGTTACATTTTGGCGATAAACAAAACAGACAAGACAAACAGTAGAACCCCAAATTCAAAAAGTCTCAGCATTAAATTAACACATGAACCACGAAAACAAGACAAAATGTGCTCAAAATGTCCGCCATGAGCCCTGACACAAGCAGAGAGACGGCGACGCCACTGACTGATGACTGCAACAACAATCGAATGGTCCAGCTTTCTCCATTCCACTAACAGTCTCTGTTTTAATTCTGCAAGACGCCATTAAAACGTCTCAGGTATTACACAGCGCACACTTCCTGGGGAGCAGATTAAGAAACACTGCTTCACCTGCGGATGCTTGATCCTATTCAAAACTATGCTCTTCGTTTGTGCTTTGGTGCTTACAGAACTTCTTCCGCATCCAGTTTATGCGTGGAAGCAAATGAGTCCCCTCTCTATTTCAGGCGAAAAAAGCTTTCACTGCAGTATTGTCTAAAGTTAAGTTGTAGGTACAACAATCCTGCATATGCAGCTGTTTTCAATTCTAAATTCCACTCTGTATTTGAAAGAAAGCCAACTCAATTACCTCCTCTTGCAATCCGTGTTTCAGGTGATCTGCAAACAGTTGGTTTCAAAAAGAGTGATGTTATTACATCTTCTATACCAACCACACCGCCTTGCCTTTTAACTCGCCCTGTTGTTAACTTCACTCTACATTGCTCGGACTAAAACAACACTCCTCCCGAAATGTTCAAACATCGTTTCTATGAACTCTGTTATGAGTTCAAGAACTACTATCGCATATTTACTGATGCTTCTAAAGAAGGTAACAGAGTTGCAGCTGCTGTGGTCCATCGAGACAATACTAAGTGTGTTCGATTACCTGATACAGCAAGCATCTTCAGAGCTGAATCATATGCCCTTGTGCTTGCGATAGATGTGGTCCGATGCTCAAAAGAAAAAAAAATTGTAATCTTTTCAGATTCCATGTCAAGTCTGCAGTCTATCAACGGCTTTAATCTTGAAGTTGACTCAGATCTCGTTCAAAAATTTTTGAAGGACTACACTATCCTAGCAGAAAATGGCAAAAATAACATTGTTCTCTGTTGGATCCCAAGTCATGTGGGCCACATGATGTGGGAATCCTCGGTAATGAAAAAGCAGATGCAGCTGCAAAGTCAGCACTCTCTTTATCTGTCACTCCGATGAAGCTTCCTGCCACAGACATGTATCCTCATATAGCAAAGCTGATATTTGACGAGTGGCAGGAAGTATGGAATTGCTGCACTGGAAATAAATTAGATGCTATTAGACCTACTGTAGGTGCATGCTACAAACAGAAAACATGTCTATCGCGCTGTGATTCAGTATTGCTAAATGGACTGCGTATTGGTCATACTCGTTTAATGCACTCTTTCCTACTCTCAGGTGATGACTTGTCAGTGCCCACTAACAGTGAAGCACATCCTGGTTGAATGTGGTGATCTTAATGATGTACGAAATAAGCACTTTGTTGCTTCTTCTATTAAAGATGTATTAGATAATGTCGAAGCGCAGATAATCGTTGATTTTATTAAATAAGCTCGTTTTATAAGCAACTGTTTTGATATTAATGTTTGTTATTTGTTTTTTTTATTTTAGCTTAATAGTCTTGATCTTACATTATAGGTTTTACCGTCTTATAAATTATTTTCATATCCTATCCATCGTATAAACCTTGAATGGCACTAAGTAGCCTTTTTGTGCTGATGTGCCGTTAAGAAACTACTCACTCACTCACCCTATTACACAGGCTTGCTTCGTTGGAAGTACAACTGCAGTTGTGTCCTTAGTAGACTCGGGAATAATTCCTCCAAATTTTATCAAGTTCTAAATAAAGCTATGCTAAAAATGTTCTGGCTTTGTTTTTTCATGATCACAGTGCAGTAGCTGTATGCAAGTAGCTGGCGTCCGTCTGTCGGCCAGACGTCGAAAAAATGAAAATAAATTTTCAGTAGTCACATGTTGTATACTTCATATGATGTGTTGTATAATAGAACAGTGAACTAGTCAAACAAAAGTGGGAAACCAGTTTTATCGTCGAACAGTAGCAATGCTTTTGGTTTCGGTTTTGTTGGCCTTATCCCAGGTTAGGCCGATCTTCAACAAAGATATTATTAACGACCTCTTGAGCAGGATTTATTGAAGGCCAGTTATTTTTCCAGTTGTTCGACCAACATCATCAAAGGACTGAAGAATAAATAGAGTACTGACACCAGTGTTCATGTTACATGGGGTGCAATATAACGTTATTCGTTCAATCGAGAGTTACGAAATGACCACGCAGTCATTACGCTGCAGGCTGGTCATTGTTTCCGTTATGAGGCGAGTCCGGTTACGGTATGTATACAACATCACACGCGCGATAAAAATACGGAACAATAGCGGAGCACTGGGCCCGTTGGCCCGTGAGCCGGGTTCGGTCCGTGCCGGCCGGGCCGGACCGGCGCATCGCTTCGTCGGAGTCTCATTTAATTTTCAGCGGTCGACCGAGCAGGCGCGACGCTTATCGACAGCCGGGCGCCGATAGAGTCTGACCGCGGACCGACTCCGTCGAGTCGACACGTTCGCATCTCGCCAAGTGCTGCCTAAAACTCGCGACGAACAGACCGAGACGTCCGACGGGCGGCAGATGTCGCGGCCGCGTCCGCCGTTCATTTGTCAGGGTTTCCATCAGGATATACGCCGGTGAATGAGCAACGACAGCACCAGTGTTTGCCAAGCGTCAACAGTCGCTCAAGCCAGGAGCCTGCCTCAGGCACTGACAGGCAGTCTAGAACATCGCAGCAGCAGCAGCAGCAGCTCAGCGAGCGCTGTACGGACGAAAGAGCATCATTTTCTTTCGATCGCCGGTCGCGTCGTTCTTCCTGTCCCTGCAGTCGTTATGCTCCGTCCTCGTCGTCAAATCGGCTTCTTGCTGGTCGATGCTTTTATTCTGATTGCCACCCGACTTAGTCTAATGCTCGTAAATGCGTCTCTGTCGTCCGCCAGCTCTTTCCTATTTCCGAAAACTGACGTTCGTCAAGACGTTAACATTTTATGTCCTACGATAGTTGCATACTACTGTTTGTTTCGGAAGCCTTCTTGTATCTAAGAACTGAAGAAGATAAAGATGATGAAAAAGAAGATACTTTATAGCACTGAATAATGTATGAAATGACACAGAAACTAGTTACTTATCGTTTTGGAACACATGACGATTATAGGACGCTATTGACTGCAATAGAAAACAGTGTAAACAATAATTTTGCAACAATGATTTATGCACTAGTACGCTAGGTTGTGCAACTCAGTAAGGGCAGATAATTATGAGCCGAGGGGGAATTAAAGTGTGACAACAGAGAGAAAAAACTAATTAAAATGTTAGCATCTGTGAAATAAAAGCAAATCTACCCGTCGTTTTTTTTGAGTGCACGTTAAATTTATCGCATCGTATCGTATCGTGTCGTATTATTTATTCTGGTTGTGGACTTCAACGGTCCCCAAGACGTTGACACATCAGCTCTCACTTCTTTGAGCCGTAAATACTCCATCAATCTGTTCGCAGTAGTAATCAGCTGGGACGGATTGATGTAAGTGAGCCATGCTATAGAGCAATGCGTCAGTGTCAGTCACTGCGTTAGTTGATCCTCGAGGCAGTCATCGCGTACGTCTGACCATAGGGCTGCAGACACGACGATAGATATAGCACGACTGCGCTATGTTAACGTACATTAAAAGAGCCGACGGCCAGCCACCTTAATATCCGTGCAAGTGACACTCAAAATGAAGGAAATTAACACAAAAAAAACAGCAAAAAGAACCGAGAGAAGGTTTCAGAAGTCTGTCAAGGCAGTTCGACGGATGTATGGAACGGACCTAAAATATGGCATCGGAGTATGACTTGCAAACGTCCAGAAAACGATCTCTGAACCCCTCCGTTTTAGCACACTTGCCATTAAGAGTTCTGTTTGTTTACGTAAATTCAATATTCATGAGATGTGAATCGTCATGCAAAGTTAGTTGGAACTTGGATGTTGCTGACGGAGCGGAACTTTGGCGAATAGGTGAGGTTACCATCAAAACTAAATAAGCAAAACCTCAAAATGTCCTTGTGCAACTATCTGACAGTGCAAATAAATGACTGTCTTCGATAGTGGTCTGTTTCTCATTTACTCACTTTAGCCTACTTTTCGATAGCCATATAACAGAGGTAACTTACCCGTAGGCAGAAAGGACTCCAAGACAATCACTCTGCCGGACACAACTCCCGAGGACAACAACTCCCCAGAGTGTGAACCGTCTTTACATATTTACAGTTTACACTGAACTTTAGACTAGATATAACCACAATTATTAAATATAGAGCTGTTCTATATCGGCGGTGCTAGGGTGGGGTTGGGGACAGAGCAAGCAAGCAAGCAACTTTATTCGCCAAAATAATGAAAAAATACAAATATACTGTTGAATCATGAATATTATACATTTGGCGGGTTGCCAG
>Ga0209149_1000411_pt1 | contig 17920 bp, 11 predicted proteins | sample WorMetTyACAVOLI2_FD_187423 | JGI IMG/M metagenome (GOLD analysis project Ga0209149, IMG submission 187423) | Marine gutless worms symbiont microbial communities from Max Planck institute for Marine Microbiology, Germany - Olavius algarvensis... ... | reverse complement strand
CGCCAACGTGCGACGCGTGTTACTAGTCGCGTGCTAACTGGCCGCGTGCCAAAACAACACGCCGGCCGCCGCTACGCCTAGGCGACCACACGCAGCAAGACTACTCAACACAGTATACATGACATAGAGTAACTACGTTGATCGAGTCCAGCGTGTTACCGCTACACTAAACCGGCGATCTAATTCCCATTCCGACACATTCAGCACAAGCGTCGTCCCCAGTTGGCGCCATGTCACCAGGCGTAGCCATAGGAACGTAAACGTTTGAGAGCGGAACGTTGTGGACGAAAAAAATGATTATATTACAGATAACATGTCACTGACAGAAGATTTTTATTAAACATTTGAACGCTTGGTGTGTGATCGTTGTTTATGCTGTAGTTCTATGCGCTGTCTCGAGTCTTCTGCGTCAGTTGATGTAAACAGAGTGATGGTCGCTTGGCATGTAAAGAATGTGTCGTTCTTACCGCGCGACGCGCATGCATAGCGCGGACTATGCCGTGACAAGATGTCTGTCTGTCCGTCTGTCACACGCCGGTATTGAGTCTAAGCTGTTATATACATATCCTCAAAGTTATTTCACCATCGGGTAGCCCCACCATTCTAGTTTTTCCGTACCAAACGGTATGGAAATATTCCGACGGGGACCCCCTCAACGGGGCTCCGAATGCAAGGGGGTATGAAAAATCACGATTTTTGACGAATACCTCGCTTTATCTCGGAACTGATGCCAGATAGAGCCATAGTTACTATGGAAGGCGAATAGGAAACCGCACCCAATGTTTCGAATGGTACCAGTTTGAATAACCTTCAAGTGACCTTTTCAATGTCACGATTATTCAACGTCAACTAATTTGCAAATGGTACAACATACAGCTATAGTTACAATGTCGGACCAATAGAAAGTCGTATATGATCTATCGAACGGCGCCGTTTCCAATGACCTTGAACGACCCCTACCCCCAGTTTCAAGGTCACGCCATTCTTTGACGCTGAATATCTCATATACGGTACGACATACATACATAGTTTCAATGAAATACTAATAGGGACTTACACACGCCCAACTCAACAGTGTCATTTCGAATGACCTTGAGTGACCTTGAGTAACCTAGCAAAATATTCAGTGATATGAAGCATTCAATGACATGAAGCATCGCGCGGTCTCTCTGCGATAGCTGAGCTTCTTGTTAAATGCGTAGCACGCAACGCTTACCCGCATTTAAGTTTTAACCCCTTTAATTGGCCCATTAAAACCACAGGGCAGCGGACCATTATACAGCAATACGGTGATTGGTACAGCGGCCGTTGACGGGTGGGCTGTTACATTTGGTACAGCGAGGAGGGGCCTAGGCGGGCTGCGGCCCCGCGCAGTCCCCTCCTCGCTGTACCAATACCAAATGTAACCCATCAGTGGCCAGTGTACCAACTTAATGCTATTCGACGTGGCACTGTAATTTTCTCTGCACTCTAAAGAGTCAACTGACTGAGACTGCCGCTGTTCCCCGCTTGATACTCTACTGCTCCAAGGTGTCGCGTTGCCTGCCTATAACGTTGTCTGACAGCTTGCTTGCTAATTTGATTTATTGCTTGGCAGCCACTGTCCAGCTGCTGCTGCTGCTGCTGCTGCTGTTAACAACGTACCTGTCCGTTGTCACACGTTGATTTCGCCGTTAGTGACCTGTGTAAAGCAACTTACATTCAGTGCATTAGTTACCACTCTCTCGCGCATACCGTGCACGGCGTGCAGTCGACGCGCGTGAGAGTTGCATAAAAATTGCATCAAAAAATAAATTTCATAAACGTTTAAGCGACTGTTTAAACTGTACAGCTTACAGCTTTAATAGTTTATTTCATTTTGTTTAAGTTATAATTGTTATCTCAACTTGCTGCATCGCATCACAGCTTTATTGTCTCGTTTGGCAGTGGCCAGTCGAACCTATACAATCAGGATTTGTCGTCGTTGTCGAGCGGCTGTCCTGAACACAGTATTATTGACACGGTGCCGATATTTTGTGCATATCTTTACCCGTCTGTGATCTTAATGTACAAAACTTTTGTGCTGTGTGTGGAAACTACGCCAGTATCCACTGGACATATTTCTCTAGACATACCCCCCCCCCCGACATTTCCCTCTCCCGGACAATTCCTGCTCCCTCTTTACAGGTTTAGGAGGATATTTTTCCCGCTTTCATCCGCCAGTGAACAATATAAAGCGATCTACCGTTAATGTGTACAAAATTGATAGCGGTAGATCGGTTAGGGTCAGGAGTATACGGGATAGCGCCAGTTTTCAAATGTTTGCTTTAACAGCCGGGTGGAATGTCCAGAGGCTAGATTGGGATCGAGGGAAATTGTCCGGGCCCGGAAAATGTCCGGAGGGGAATATGTCTGACCTATTGAAGCATTGTCATTGTCATAATGTACAAAGTCAATTGCAACGGTCGGACGTCACGTCCGAGTGGGAAAATGACCCGGGGAAATAAATGGGCTACACTCCGTGGCCCTAAGCCTAACCAGCAACCGTTCGGACTGGTGAACTGTCGCCGCAAATGTCGCTGACTGCGTCGGTGTTTCGTCGTAATAGTGGTCGTACATGAAGCTGAGCTATTGCTGAGATAGTGTACCATTGTGTTTAGGTCAGTAGTAGCCCCTCCCCCCCCCGACATCTTAGAACAGATTGCTGTGTGGTGGACGCGCGTCACAGACTGACCAAAATTTGGTTCAGTCCGGTGGAGTGTTTCGTCGGACCAGCTGCACTTCCGTTACAGACAGACGGATTTGTGGTGATAAAATGGCGCCTACTATAAGCGAGTTCTCACAGAACTCGGCTTATGATCGAGCCCTGCAAAAAATTTGCGGCGTGCTGTCAGGGTGCTGAGCACTTTATACAGACGAAATATCGTGAAACATACTCATCCAACCTTTGAATAACAAATGAAATCTAGCGACAATTAAACTATACATAATACTCCATCTCTCTGGGAAACACACACAAAAGATAATGCAAAATGAAACCGGAAACAGAAATCCAGCGGAATATTAACGAGGGATTGTCTCAATCTCCGATTATGACCAAAGTGGATTAAGTGGTGTAAGTAAGCAAGCGAGTCAGGCTTTGCCTGCGAGCGACACAATTTTTGAAATGTTCCCCCACATCACAGCCGAAGTGAGTATGATTCACAGGAGGTGTTTGTTGATATAGGATGTTTTGCATGTCAAAAGGTACTTTTTCGGTTAATTTCAGTTTCGTTTGTTAAATGAGTTGACGGTATTTTAATGCATAAATATCATCTGTAAGTTGGAATAATTATTAATTATTATTAAGCAGATATTTCGATTTTACAGCTTTTTGATACGGGCGAACCATTGCTCAGCGTTCAACTGTGAATCAGTAGATTCACTGTTGAACTCTTCAACTAGGCTTAACGTAAGTTGTACGTTCTGTACGGCTAAGAAGTGGAGATGCCGTTGACAGAAGTTGGCGTGGCATGCGTCGACCTAAAGCGGCGTTTCCAAAGACGACGGAGCTGGACTGGACACGGCCGTGGCTCTGGGCGAGTTGCGCGTCAGCTGATGTAGCTGTCCGCCCCACGTTGTAGCGACCTAACGTGCTCAGTCCAGTTAATGGGTTGGCGGCCACACATCATGGAGCACTGACTGCGCCGTCCCCAGCCTCGGTAGTCGGCCCTGCCCGGCCCTGCCGTCGTCGTGCCTGCCTGCCCGCCCGGAATCAATAGTGACCGGCGCACCGGCCTTACTCGTCATCGTGCGGCTGTCGGCGGCTCCAGGCCGGGCGGGTCGGGCCGGCGGACTAGGTCGTTTGTCGGCGAGCGCATCCTTCAGTCGGATTGCCGACATGCAGTGGCGAGAGTAGGCCATTTTCCCTCGGACATATTTCTCGGGACATTTCCCCCACCAGGACCATTTCCCTCCCCACCTGGGACATTTCCCCCGACAAAGCGAAAATTTAACTGGCACTAGCCCATACTCCTGACCCTAACCGATCTACCGCTGTTAATTTTGTACATGTTAGCGGTAGATTGCTTTATACTGTAAATTGGCGGATTGTGGTAGTGGAAGGGGAGAAATGTCCTACACCATGTAAAAGGGAGGGGGAATTGTTGGGAGGGGAATGTCCAGAGGGGGGAATACGTCTGTGGATATGTCCAGGGGAATGTCCGGATTCCGTGAACGTTACACCCTATCTACGCGCTTCCATCTGAAGCCATCACCATTGACGAGTAGACAAAAGAGGCCTCGAGACAGTTCTGACGTTGTTTTTGACGAGGCACGGGCCATTATTTGGTCGTATGGTCGAGCTAACATCTACGAGTAGTCAAGTACTGCAGTGTACGTACTGGCCTGAAAGTGTAACCTCCGCCAACGAAGGTACTGGAAGTACATACTGTCACTGACATGGATCGTCGTACTATCACGTGCTCTTGTAAGCGTTAACTGTTAGAGATCTTGGTCCATTAACCCTTTAGAGTTGGGAATGCGTCCACTGGGGACAATAATATGAAGTTGGTACATTGGCCATTGATTGGTGGGATGTTACATTTGGTACAGCGATGAGGGGCCTGGGCGGACCGCAGCCCGACAGGCCGCTCCTCGCCGTACCAAATGCAACAGCCCATTCATCAACGGCCAGTGTACCAATCACCGTACTGCTGCATAATGATCCGTTGCTTTTCGGTTTTAATGTGCTCAATAAATGGCTATCAGGCGTAGAATGAAGTGAAGTGAGTCAGTGGGCGTGTCTGCGGTCTACGTATTGTGCTGTGTGGTGATGCCGTGATAGCCGCGTGATGCAGCGTTCACGCAGGCATTGCCTACGTGTTCGCTCATCAGTGACCCACGTGTTTCCTCACTCTGCTTACCCGCTGCCATATATGACGTTGTGGGGATTTACTTCGATATCGTGAGTGTGACGTAACGGGCACAAGAGTGAGGAGGACCGTAAAGGCAAGAGGCAGCTACTAAGTCATTTACTATATGCAGTTTGACGGTGTTTCCCGGTGTCCAGCATGGTGGTGTAATGTTTACAGCGTCGGACTCATAAGTGTTCGTAGGCTTGACTACTGTAAGGCTGTTCTGTTGCTAGACGACTCTGGGCAGATTGTTCACAGAAATGTGCCCATGTCATCACACAGTACACAGTATAATTTAATGCTGATCTAAAATGACGATTGACGATCATGCTATCCGTCTGCGAAAGTCTGGCGTGTGCACAGCGTTTTGCGGTCAGGCCCAGTAAAAATATGAGGCGCCATAGCGAAGGGTGCGGGAGAGGATATTACCTCCTGATGGGGCCCGGGCTTGTTTGCCGGAAACTTCTAGGTCTCGATGCAGAATGGTGCGATCTGAACGTATTATGTCATTATCGCGCAACGCATTGCAAAGCGCGTTGTTAGACGTCGTTGAAATGTCTGTCTGTCTGTCCGTCACAGTCTGGTAATGTGTCAGAACGGAGAAACTTATCGTTAAGCTGTCAGGGCCACATTGTAGCTCTGTCCTGCTTTCTGGGATACCATTTACCGAAAGTTTGTCAAAACTGAAACAGAATGACCACAACGGGGGCGTCAAATAAGGCTGAGGTGGGTTAGAGTTAGCGTTGTCAGGCTAGTCGTCGTCTGGATCTGGCAAACGACGCACGTTGCAGTCACAGTTACTATAGAACACGAGTAGAAAACCGTACACGATGTGTCGATTGACGCTGAATGACCGTAACTCATCTTCCAATGGCACGACCTTGTCCGACGTTGAATATGTCAGAAACGGTACATGATGTGCCACTAATAGGAACTTACACACACGCTTACTCAACGTTGCCATCTGAAATGACGTTGAGTGACCTTGAGTGACTTAGCAAAATTTTCAACAACACGGAACGTGCCGCGGCGTCTCTGCGACAGCTGAGCTTCTTGTACACATTTGACTTAGTAAGTGCTTCATCTTTGTAGCTTCCAGATTTAGAATTCGACGAGGAACTTCTGGCAAATGTTAGGCCTTGTGGGCATCTTGTTGTCGTACAGGTAACCGTGGGTCTGGCATCACGTTGCTCGGCTAAGGATCATAGCTCAAATATTCCGCCTATACATATATAGCGTCTTTAGTTCTTTACCTTTACGATTCATACATCTGCGATTACGCATGTTACGCAGTTACCCGCAGCCTCTGAGGTACTGTATTCAGTCGCCTGTTACATTTGGTGTAACAGCCCGCCCATCAACGGAAAGTGTACCAATCATCGTATTGTGGTCCGTTGCTCTGCGGTTTTAATGTGCTCATAAAGGCCGCATTCCATTATTCTAGCCAGCTGCAAACCTGGTCGAAAACCTGGTCGCAAGCAGGTAGCTGCGAACTTGCTTAAAACGAGTTTTTTCTACATTCCATTCGTCTAGCACGCGCACGAACCAGCGAACCTGCTGCGGTTCGCGACCAGTTTTTTGACAAAAAAAGTCGAAAGCGTGTCGAAAAGGTGTCGCAAACCCGCACGAACTTGTCGAAAACCTGGCTGCAAACCTGGTTGAAAACCAGGTTTGCAGCTGGCTAGAATAATGGAATGCGGCCTTAAAGGGTTAAATTTGCGCCAAAGTCTACATGACTCAGCCAAAAAAGCGGCGGCGGACTGGCAGCGCCGTCTATCGACAGCAGCTGGGACGAGAACGTCGTTGTGCATTGCAGTGTTTATGTTCATGTCCCCAGCGCTGCGTACTGTCACAGTAAAGCTTATCCCCGTCCATCACAGCAGCCGTCGAGCCTGTCGAATCTCGATACCGACTGCGTGCCGTGCCGTGCCGTGCAGTGCAGTGCAGTGCCGGTGGGTTCTGATTTACCACTGGCGCGATGGATTACAGCTGTATCTGCTCTATCGGCGCCGGCGCCGCGCTGTGCACTGCGTGTAGGCATTGTTTCCTTACATCAGCTGCACAGACAGGTCTGACAGATAGTCGGCACTTTCTTGTCGTAAAGTGACTACATTTAGGTTGGATGCGTGTCACAGCGGTAGAACGCTGGTCTTTGACTGGTGAACTTTCCCTGTTTTGCGCTCGGCCTACAGCTAACAGGTGACCACTTATGTGGATAAACCGTCCGCTATAGGTCAGCCAACCAGGCCAACTCGATTCTTTCATCCTTTCGGTGGTCGATAAATGAGGAATAAGCTGCAGTTAAATGTCTGCGATCACAGTCATTGGTGGCGTCATCTGGTGAACGCTTACGAGGTAGGGGCAGGCATGGCGTTGTTTGCTGGTAAAGCTGTGTGATCCATGCCTGAGTGCCTTAGAGGTTTCACGACTAGGCGCTATATATGGAGTGGTCTAGTGGTAGGGTATCGGACTCGTAACCGAGAGATTGCGGGTTCGACTCACCCGGTCCACTGCAAGCAACCTTGAGCAAGTTGCTCACCTACTGTGTGCTCAGGCCAACTCAGCCTCCTACCCTCAGCGGGACGGGAAATGAGTACCGGTAGTAGCTTCGGCTACGGGGTGAAGGCCTAGTGTGGTTGATTGGGGCGATAGTGTGTCTGCTAGCTGCACCGTGGATCCAATTGTCCGTTAGCGCGGGCAGTGGATGGCCACAATTTCTGCGGCACCATTGGCTCTTGCCGATCAGCTGCCACTTCCGAGATTGTAAAAGCGCTGCTGGGCACGAGTCTGACTCATGTAAGTGGCGCTATAGCAAGTGCCCAGACCTTTACCTTTACCTTTATATAAATCCGCGTTACCTTTATCTCCCCCTATATCGATCTATTTATAGATAGTTCGCGGTCATCTGTTCATAATATCCTTGTATTCAAATTGATTTACGAACGACAGTCTGCTTGTCACGTGACGTGGCTTATGGAGTCTCAACAAGGTGAGCGGCGCTGATGGGTTGACTGGGCGAGTCGTCGTCCGTCAACTTTTACGGAAATCGTTTGTTTCTTCTCGGTCAGCTTACGACTGATTCTGACGAAACTCAGTATGAAATATGAGGGACTAGCAAGTTACGTGCATGGCTGAGTTGAGTATTTGCATAAATTATAATTTATTATGACCTAATTATAATTAGGTCAAAGAGGTGCACAAAACTCACGGGAGCTGTTTCGTCCGAGAGATTCTACAGTGTTCCAATTTCACAAGTACCTGCCGTAGTTACAACTGTCGGCCGGCTAGTGTTTTAGGGCCCGATCCGGTCTGAGGGGGGGGGGTTCGTCCGCCAAATTGTCTTATGATAATCTTTATTCACCATAAAAATGGTAGGTAGTATATATCAAGAATATTTACTTCAGGTACGGAACGCAATATTCCAGTTCTGGGGACGTGTATATCGCACTGGCAGACTATCTTGTTTCATCTGCTCCGCAGCTCTGAGAACCATTTTGCAGTACAACTTGTTCATTGCTGTCGATGACATAGTTAAACGTGCTGGCTTGATTGTTACTTTTTTGCTTTATTCTGCTGAAGTAAAGGAATGCCTATAATTTCTTAGGGGACATACGCCTATAGTCCGTTCGAAGACACTGTAGTGGATTTGTTGTACTGGACCATCACTGGAGTGTGATTCGTCTGATGAGCAGTCTGCGACCTTGGGCCGATTGTCTTGTACGACTCCCTTGAGAAGAGTTCCATTACAACAGAATTTCGTTCCGCCGCTTTGTTGAAGCGGAGCCACTACAGAAAAACAAGTAGCCCTTGATCTCTCAGAGAGACCGCGCGACGCTTCGTGTCTGTCAGTAGCTTCAATAGTACAATACGTCGAGAACAAGTTCCGCTTTAGATTTACGGCTGCGTGCAATTAAATCTGTCCTGTTTTCTTCTTTTCGTCGTGGCCGTCCATGCTGGTTGTGATAAACATAGATTCACTGATGCGTGACTTTTTGTGCTTTAAACTACACTGTCCACCATCGCAGTTGTTCGCGCTGCAAATCATCGATCCATAGCTAGCTAGCTATTCATCAGAATCGCGATTTTTGCCTACCCCACCTGCATTCGACGCCCTTGTTACGGGGGTTCCTGTTGGAATATTGCCATGACGTTTGGCACGGAAAAACTAGAATGGTGTGGCTACCCTACGGTGAAAAAAATTGAAGATACGTTTAAGCGTTTCGACAGAATCACTGAACGTGAGAGACGGACAGAGAGACACCGCATGACGGCATAGGCCGCGCTTGCAAAAGTTGGAACGCAAGACTGCGATTCTAAAACCCGTGAAGACCGTTTGTCGTCATGCTTGAGACTGCGAATATGTCGTTGTTTTACAGCGAAGTGATTCACACTTTTGGCCTTAAATCGCACTTCTTAAGGTTCTTCTGTTTACGGGGGGGGGGTAGGGACTTAATTTTGTGGGGTCGCTTTGCTGCGGTCAGTGTGGCCCGTGCCTACACTTGGCGCTGTTGTCGACGGTAAATTTCGTTTTTGCGTGGAGTTGATGATGGATGCGGGATGCTGTCGCTGTAGTGCAGTGGCGGCGCCGTCAAGCCGCTACGCTACGACGTGGAGAAAATGGTGACAATGGTCCCAAGTGTGACAACGTCCTGTCGACCATGTTATTTTGCCGCTGCAGCGTTTGCGGTCCCCGACACGTCGCAGAATCTCGACGACGTACAGGCGTAGCGGCCGGTGATGGCGACGTTCGCTGAACGCCATCAACTGGAACGGCACTCCATCCGGCGCTTCGTTCGCTGATGCGGGGATTGTCACATCTCGGGGAGCGTACGGAATGGGGACACGCTTTGATGTTCAGTTAACCCTTTGATGGGCACATTAAAACCGCAGAGCAACCGACCATTATACAGCAATACGGTAGTTGGTAGACTGGCCGGGGCCGCAGCTCGCCCAGTCCCCTCCTCGCTGTACCAAATGTAACAGCCCACCCATCAACGGCCAGTGTACCAACTTCTTATTATTCGATGTGACACTATAATTGCCTCTGCACAACGGTTAACGGCAGCTGTTTAACTCGACGACGCCCACTTCCACACAGTGCCTCGATTCCTGACGTTCTGTGTTAACACCGCCTCTCTGCTACCGCCAACATTACTCTCCCGTGCTGCCTCCCATTCTGTCACAGTCCAGGTTAGTGCTAGTCCCGACGACGTCACTCTACCTGACTGGCGGTCCCCGAGGGCTCTTCATGGCGCGTCGTTCCTCACTCAGTCCCAGTCGTTTGATCGCATAATGTTCTCCGACCTTGCCGACACGGTTACCATAGCAACGGCTATTGAGTATATGTCTCCGCATCCCGTGTAGTTTGTGACAGTGGACTCGGCATCACAGCAACGACGACGTGAATCTGACGACCGCAACCATCTCTGCCCAAAGTCGTTCTACTCCCTGGACAAACAGATACTGAGGATCTTTGGTCCATTAACCATTTAGAGTGCCACATCATATAATACGAAGGTGGGTACACTAGCCGTTGGGCTGTTAGGTTACATTTGGTACAGCGATGAGGGGACTGGGCGTGGCCGCAGCCTACCCAGGTCCTTCCTCGCTGTATCAAATGTAACAGTCCACTGACCAACGGTTTGTGTACCAATCACCGTATTGCTGACGTTTTGACGTGAGATACTTGGGATGACACACTATAAGTACAGCTATACTGCAGTACAGAAATTGTGATTATTAACAGCTTCTATCTTTCATAGTAGGCGCACTGCAAATCCCGTTTTACACCAGTTGCGTTGACAGTTGCAACAATGCAGCTGCACAGAGTGGTCGTGATTTAGAAATTACCGGGCATAAACTGTTTAAAAAGAAAGTGAAAATTAGACTTTGGCGATGAACATGAAGTTGTCAACTTAGTCCCGCGACTTTTCGTGAGTTTACGACGCCGAGTTCAGTTGGTTATCGTCACTGACGCAGTGACGCTACATGTCAGTCAGTCAGTCAGTCAGTCGCTATGCCAGCACTGCACGTCGTTCAGTCGGCGACACCCCGGTGGCTGGTCGCTCCATCAAAACCGTATCTATAGTGGCCAAGAGACGGCAGTTTTAAGCCCCCGTCGCATAAGCGGTGGCTTTACGCGACGGCATATCCGTCTGATCGTTCGTCTGTTTGATCGTTCGAAATTTTTATACCCCACCTGTATTTAGCGCTGTCGGAATTCCGCGCAGATGTTCGATACTCATAAAACTGGAATGATTGGGCTACCGTGTGGTGGAGAAATTATGACAGTATGTTAAGTCGTTTGCGTAGAATAACGGCGTGTGATGGACGGACAGACAGAAGGATGGACGAACGGACATAATTGCTACATCAATAAAAGTTCTCCGTTAAATATAAATAATTTTAAAAAATGCGTGAAATATTGAGCTCGAAATAGCCGTTGTGTGGTAGTTTGTCAGATTGTGATTGGTGAGTGTTGTTACAACAGAGTTGAACAGACAAACTGTCTGTGTCGATTGTGATTTGTGATCGACGCCGATGATCCATCGCGTCTCTAGCGTCAACTCTTTTCTTAACTAATTTCTAACGAAGTTGCGTGGCCGGGGGATGCCGACGAATTTCTTGGGTGACTCGTAGTGTTTAGATGTGCATTGACGGGGGTGGTCGTCACTACGGTGCGCTGCCCGCTGCACGCCGTCGTGGCTTGATTAATCGACCGCGGTGGGCCTGTGGCCCGAGAGGACTCCGGCACGGCGGCGCGGGCTCGGCGGTGGCCGCCCGAGTGGCCTAGTACGGGCGCTAGCTGCCGTAACAATCTGCATGCCTTCCGGGCAAACGCAGACTGTCGCAACCTCTCTGTCTCTGTCTCTGTCTGTCCCTCTCTCTCTGCCTCTGTATCATCGCGTTGTTGTGTGACCGTACCCGGCTCTACGTTCGCTGTTGTCGTTGTGGCAGCCTACCGTCTCATGCCGGGTTTCCAGCATTACGTAACGTACGTTCCGCAGTGCCTTGCTCTTTGGTTGCTGCAACTACCCTTATTGTGGGTCCTGTGTCTGTCTGTTTCTGTAAACACACCTTTTGCAAGAACGCGTTTTCCGATTTGGTACCAGCTGAGCGTGGTTGTCCCCTGTAAACTCCCGTTAAACGGCTACTGTGTCGTTGTTGTTGTTGTCATATTGCAGTGTAACTTGGAGTATTTCTTCGTCAGTCTAGTTGTGCGGAATGTAAAATGTTCCTCCTACAAAATTTGACAAAAAACCAACAATCATTTTGGTCCTGTTAACCAACTTGCGTCGCTCGCATTGCAAGTGAAAGCATATGTGGAAATTCCGTGAGGGTCGTTTGTGCATCTACTTTTGGTGAATATTTTGGCCAGAAAATTTTCACTATCGGATCAAAAGTGTAGCAACGCATATACACGTGTGGCTTTTTGCCACGCGGCCTGTGCTGTCATGCGGTGTCCGTCCGTCCGTCTGTCTGTCTGTCACGTTCGTACATTCTGTCAAAACGAGTAATCGTATCTTCAATTTTTTTTCACCGTCGGGTAACCGAACCATTCTCGTTTTTCCGTATCAGTCCGTACCAAACGTCATGCCAGTATTCCGACAGGGACACCCCATAACCCATAACGGGGGCGTCGAATGCAGGTGGTATAGGCACACATCGCGATTCGATGACTGATGCACTGCGCTATCAACAATTGACGGTCGTCGGTGCAGTAGTGTATAACAGTTACGGTGCACGTCTGTTTACAGCACAGACCGCCACGCATCAGTGAATACGCCGAAGAGAAGGGAAGAGAACAGAATTTATTTGTACGCTGCTGTAAATCTGGAAGGGGAAGTAACTAACTGCGTTGCATTCTGCCGTGGATTCGATGATAAAAAAGAAAGTTCGTCGTAGTTGCGGTTGTCGGCCACGTTTAACGGAACTCTCCAAATTAATGGGTTTATTGGTTTTTGTACTTTTGCGTTCCTTCTATTCAAGTGTCGCTATGTGTCACTGACGTGAAAGATGCTGTTGCTTTACGTGGGTTTCGTTTCCTGAACGTTTAAATACAGCTAGAAAATTATGTAGGCTTAATAAAAGTTTATTGCTGCAGCAGGACTTGACACTGGTTTATGCTGTAGTATGTAGGCTAGTCATTCGTTATCTGCTTAGGCTGCATGCCTGGTCATTACTTTTCATATCTGCATGAATTCTTACTTTCAGTTTTCTTCCTCCAGCACTTCATCCAGTGTTGGCTGATCCAGTCTGTTATCACAGTCATCAGTTTTCTGAATTGCCTATCAGATTCTTATATGATGTCCTTTTCCAAATGTGTGATTTTTAAGCGTTTGTCAAAATATGATATGTTTCGTTCGGTCTCATTTACTCAAGGTCTGTTCGGAATATAGCGGCTTCGTATCGGAACAGCGTTGATCTGCATTGTCTCGGTAGGTTGCTATAGTCTTAATATTCTTGGTCGGTGGGTGGGGGTTGACTGATCTTGTCGAACTGTGAGGTGGTGGGGACTAGTGACGATTCACTTGCATAGCCTGAGGGATGCAGTGCCATCGAGTGGTCTTAGGTGGGGAGGGAAATCGTCTGGGCGGGAGAAATGTCCGGGGAGAATGTGTCGGCGGAGGAAATGATTTACACTCGGCCGTGCCACCCTGTTGACGCTGTGAGTCGTTGTCCCCATTACATTACAGTACGACGAATGATTTGGTAATCCCGACGTTTCACACGGCGTGGCGGGCTGGATGGCGGCAGTGCAGTCGGTGCCCCGAGGTCAACTCCACCGGTCTCGATGCGACCGCCCACACGCGGCCGCCGCCGCCGCCGGGCGTAGTTTTATTTGTCGGTGGCAGACGGGCATCGACGGTGGCTTCTGCCTGCCTCCTCCCTTCCTCGCCGTGCTAGGGATGCACGATATTTACAAATGTTCGTCGGTACTTTCTCGTGGTCGGAATTTTTTTACGAACTTTTCGTGCTCTGCTGTGTTGAGTTGTGTGATATACCGACGCACTACAAACGCTGGTTTGATGTTGCTGACGATAATGACCTTGAAGTATGGAACTTGAGCGATACGACTCCACGCATCTCTGCCTTCAGCTGCGACCTGCTTCTCCTCGTCCAGCTGATTAACAGCATCCTCAGACATGAACCTCTAGATCACTATGCCTCTGCCATGCCAGACTGGCCGGCCGAGGCATTGTGTTCTCGGATTGCCCGTTCGTCCGTCCGTCCATCCGTCCGTTACAAAACGTGTGAACGCGATGTTTTGAAAAGGAATGAACCGATGTTGATGCACATTGTCACGAGTGTTCCATGGGGCAACGGCATGAAAAGGTCAAGTTTGGGGGTCAGGAGGTCAAAGGTCAAGGTCACACAAGGCCGCAGTGAGATTTGGAGGCCTGGCGGAGGCATCATTGTTGATTACCGTGGGTCGAGTATGTTTCTCTAGTTTTCATTAGTGATCAAGATGTTAATGCCTTGGATCACGATGTTAGTTGGGCTTTCGTGTTCTTCCTCGTTCTCTGCACAGGCCTTTGTTCCCGTTGATGACTGTAGTGATTTCCTGTTGGATACTAGTTTCAGTTTCAGTTTCAGATGTGACATGTAGCTTGAGAGTTTAGTTCTAAGATTCATGGTGTAATCAACGCACTACAAACGCGATGATGGTGACGATGATAGTGATGATGATGATGATGATTATTATTATTATTATAACATAGGCATATTGTCGCTCGAAACACTGTAGTGCCGATATCTCGTGGTAGTTCATGATGTCATTAGTAACGATTTGTCAGAATATTGCAGGCAAAACTCGTGTGGTTCACGCACGCACTAAGTATGCCTAGCGTACGCTAGTGTAACGTCGCTTACAGAGTCGATGTGAGAAACTATGCAGGTGGCCAAGTACCGGTACACTGAAGACACTGGAGACAAGTTGCCCTGCTGTCGATGCTTCTTGTCTGTCAGTAGTTTAATAGTACAATACGTCGAGCGCAAGTTACGCTTCAGATTTACCGCTGCGTACAAATAAATTCTGTTCTGTCCTCTTCTCTTCGTCGTGGTCGTCCATGCTGGTTGTGATAAACATAGATTCACTGATGCGTGGCGATGTGTGCGGTAAACTGCACGGTGGATGGTCACAGTTGTTCGTAGTCGTGGATCGATAGCCAGCTATTCGTCGAGAATCGCGATTTGTTCCTACTCCATCTGTATTGGCGCCCCGCTGGGGGGGGGGTCCCCGTAGGAATATTTCCCTAACGTTTGGTGTCGAAAAACTAATGGCATGGCTACCCGATGCTGAAAAAAATTCGAAGATACGTTCATTCGTTTCGACAGAATGCACGAACGTTGCAGACAGACAGACAGATACCGCACGACGGCATAGGCCGCGCTTGCGTAGCATGGCGCGGCAAAAATACAGTGATTTGTCGAGCTTATTGTACGGTGCGTTACTAATAACGCAACGGTATTTTTGCTGGCACGGATTTGGTGCAGCTCGAGGGCGCACCGTGTAACGAGTGCCTAGTCATCACCCCCCACCCCCCACTCACAAACTGCCTCCCTTCCCTTCTGCCTGCGCATCTCTGCGTCGGCCTACGCCCGTCGAGCGCGATTATTGATTTCTCGCCGTTGTAAATACATGTAAAATTATTCAATTTCGTCCGGCAACCGTGTCATACGTCGACGTCGTCGCCGCCACTCGCCACTGACCGGTGGGTCGGTTGTGTTCTGTTGCCGTCGATCAGCTGATTTTGGTGGACCGGACCGAGCCGGGCGCCGCTGCACACACTACAGTGCGCGTGTCGACCTGCCGGGAAGTCCGGGTACCCCGAGACGAGTTTACAACATTCCTCCCTGGATATTTCCCCGCCCGGACAATTTCCCTCACCACCTAGGACACTTTATCCGGCTGTTAAAGCGGAAATTTGAAAATTGGCACCGACTCATACTCCTGACCCTAACCGACCCACGAGGCGGGACATTTTTTGAAAACTTGCACTGACCCGTACTTTTGACAGTAAGCGATCTACCGCTGTCAATTTTGTACACGCTAACGGTAGATCGCTTTATCTTGTAGACTAGCGGACGGTGGCGGTGGAATGACCTACACCATGTAAAAGGGACCCGGAATTGTCCGGGAGGGGTAAGTGTCCGGGGGATATGTCTAGGGAGAAATGTCCGGATCCCTCCGGGATCGGGACTTACATCGACGGCTAAATTCCTGAATGTCAGTGCGTGTGTATCCAGTTCGGCTCACAGTCTATATAGGCATAATTTGTTAGCGGTTGTCGATCTGCTGTGACAGTTTCTTGACGACGGTTTTTCGTAATCTTACAAACACATTGCCATTATTAGTCCCGCGCGAAAAGTTTCATGAAGAATCTGTTGACGACAAAGTCTAATGAATCTAAAAAGTTCTAAGTTCTAATGAATCTAAAAGTTCCTCAGCCTTCACTTGAAGAAACGTATGGTGAAAGCATTTGTTTGGAGTGCTGCGTTGTATGGAAGCGAAACGTGGACTCTACAAAAAGAAGATATTCGGCGACTTGAGGCATTTGAAATATGGATATGGAGGCGAATGATGAAAGTACCATGTACTGAGCACAAAACAAATGAAGAAATACTGAAGATGGTTGAGACAGAAAGAAAAATAATGGACACAGTTAGAAGTTGACAGAAGAGATGGCTAGGTCACATCCTGAGACATGACTCATTACTGAGAATAACGTTAGAAGGACAAATATAGGGAAAGAAGGCTTACGGGAGACCAATAACAATGCTTTTGGATTGGCTACTGAAGACAGAGGAAGGCAATATCAGCTACAAAGAACTAAAGATGTCCGCCCACGACAGGTCTGGATCAGACATGGCCGTTGGTCCATTTTCTGTAACCTAACCCACGACTTACGTAGTCACTCATGACCCAACCCAACCCAACATCGAACAGCAACAAAATGTAGTTCAAATCGCAAAAAAAGTAACTCAGCATCCAACTGTTCAATTCATGCCAATCGAAACTTTACTACTATGTAATGTTTAGTTCTGCATCAGAGTGTTAGTCAAAGTATCAGTTAGCCAGACTAATAATCCAGATTAATAAGTTTAGCACGGCAACCCCAGCGAACAATCTCCGTGGCCTCGACTGTGCTGGGAGACAGTCGGGCATCGGTTATCGTGCGGCCGACTGGAGAAAAATTCCTTTCGGACTGTGCCGAGCTGGCCGAAATGCAGAGAACCCGTCTCGCCGCTTCTGACAGAAGGGGAAATTCACTGGCATTTTCTCGCCAGAAGATCAGAGGTGAACTGTGCTTCGCTGGTACTTGCAGTGCCTTATAGCGAGCCAGCTCATCGCGACCAGACAGCAGACAGCACAGCACATCATTAGCTCCTCTGTCGGTGGATGTACCCGATCCATCACGAAGATCAGCATTCAATACAATGGGGTTACTCTAATCACCAAATCGGTATAATTATGGTAGTGAAAAAAATATTAATTTCTGGCAACTTAACCCAACCCAACCCAAGCCATGGATGAACCCAACCCATGGCCATGTCTGGTCTAGATGGAGTCAGTGAAGATGGAAACCTGCCATATGACATAGCACTACAGAGAGAGAGAGAGAGAGAGAGAGAGAGAGAGAGAGAGAGAGTCCTGCGTGCTATTCTTCGGTCCAACGATCAGAATTCTGGGCGCGTTCCACGTTTCTCTTAAGTCAGGGAGTTAGGAATTCCTAAGAAATACTTGAGAAAATTCTCAAGTCAGTTCTCAGAACATTTTTAGTGTATCCTGAGTTTTTCCTAACAACTTTTGAGAATTAGGAATGTCGTAAGTTTTTTCTTAGGAAAATCGTATAAGCCTAAGTATGACTTAGGAACATCTACTGCTAACCAAATGCGTGCCTATCTTGTTATATGGACTTGAAAGCCTGCTCAATAAGGAAAATGGACTTAGATTCATTAGACTTTGTCGTCAACAGATTCTTTATGAAATTGTTTCATACTAGCAATATAGACACCGTCAAAGAATGTCAGATGTTTTTCTG
>Ga0209149_1000409_pt1 | contig 17922 bp, 2 predicted proteins | sample WorMetTyACAVOLI2_FD_187423 | JGI IMG/M metagenome (GOLD analysis project Ga0209149, IMG submission 187423) | Marine gutless worms symbiont microbial communities from Max Planck institute for Marine Microbiology, Germany - Olavius algarvensis... ... | reverse complement strand
AGTAACTCTGTAAAGTGCCCCTGCAATGTTATTCATGACAGTGTCACTCTAATCTTTACATTTTTAATAATAATAATAATAATAATAATAATAATAATAATAATAGAAAGTCGCGTATGGTCTATCGAACGGCGCCATTTTCAATTACCTTGAACGACCCTTAACCTGGTTTTCAAGGTTACGCCATTCTTTGACACTGAATATCTCACAAACGGCTACAGATACTAGTCCCGGAAGCCGGATTTTTTAACATTTGCGGCTGGCTTAGCCAAAAATTCGGCTCAAATGCGGCTAGCCGAATATTTTACGGCTGGCTAACGGTTTACACAAAATTTGGCTTAAATTCGGCTTATTCGCACCGTGTGGCATTCCGTTCCTGTACTTTTCGCTTTTCATCGAAAGCTTTGAAACTGACGTTACTGAATACTTTGTGCACAGTGACAGTCTACTTATGTTAGTGTGGTTTAACTGTGTTAAATATCATAACACAATTATTTATGCATTGCATTCGAATTCAATACTACAGAAAGTGAAATTGTGGGCATAAATCAGTGATGGTTGGAATGAAAAAATTGAAGATAATAGTACGATCTGACTGTGTAATTTCAACCTGGGAGTTCGCGATTATTGTTCAAATCGCGTGCCTCTTGAATTGAATCGTTAAAATTTGAATCGAATCAGTATCAAATCGCTTGGTGCTTGAATCGAATCGCGCAATGTTTGAATCGAATCTTCGTTGCGATTCAAATCTCGATTGAATCGAATCGCGATTTGATTTTGCCCATCACTGGTGTTTTCGCCGAATTACAGAATACGTGGATCGATAGACCACTTGGTTCAGATTCTGTCAACCGTCTACCAGCTGTAATACTGTATGTGTATGTTAGTTGCTACATAGCGTCGCCGTCATGGTGACAGCACAGTCACCGTCAACGACTTGAGTCACAGCGCGCCGGCTAGCAGGATTTTTTTTTCGGCGGCTAAGCCATTATTTTTTTCGGCTGGCGGCTAATTCGGCGGCTTACGGGTCTAACAGATACGGCCATAGTTACTATAAAAGGCGAATAGGAAACCGCACCCAAGCTTTCGAATGGCACTAATTTCAATGACCTTGAGTGACCTCTGACCCACGTTTCAAGGTCACGATAATATTTAACGTCCAATAACTTGACTAATAGTAAGTCGTATATGATGTACTCAATGTTTCCGTTTCCAGTGACCTTGAGTGACCGTTAATCTAGATTTCAAGGTCACGGGGTTATCATAGATGCCCTCGACATATTGTGTGCGCAGCTGACGCGCGATCTGTTTGCAATAGCTAAGTTCTTGTATAATTTTCAATCAGTTTTGTCCTAATGATGTGCATAATTAACTCTATCTTTGTTTACGAATTTATATACCGCTGCGTATTGAATGTCGTCGTTGACGGTTACGTCATCGGCATTTTGCCAGGATCTTTGTTATAGGTGACAACTAAAATCTCGAATTTACTTTGTGGCTGAGAACGTCATTTTGACAGCCCCGTAGCCAGCGGGGGAGCTGGGGGAGCTGGAGCCCCTCCACCAAAGGTTTGATCCCCCCACCGAAGCCCACGTTAGCCTACCATGTATTTACGGCCTTTTAGAGACTCTGCCAGTAACACACTGCAATAACGTGCAAGTATGCACAAAATGCATGATTTTGCGCATAAAATTTCAATTTTTTTATGGGAGTAATATCTCCGGATCCCCAACGCGGGAGGGGTGACAGTTCAATGGATCTGTGTCTGGGGCAGAGTCTGCCGACTGGCTTTATTTCTGGCTACGGGTCTGCATTTGGACAACATTTGTCAGCAATATTAAGGGAGAACGGTTTAGCTAATCGTCATGGAACTTCAACAGTAGATGACCGATGTTACTCAGATTATGCCAGTCAATTTTGGCGCTATCTACTTAAATCAATATCACTAGACAAAAGTGTTTTTATTTTATCATCATTGCAGAGAGACCGCAGCATCGCAGAGAGACCGCGCGATGCTTCGTGTCATTAAATATGTCACTAAGTCACTCAAGATCACTCGAAATGAGATTCTTGAGAAGGGCGTAAGTCCAGGTCAGTATTTCGTTGAACATGTAACGATGTGTGTATCTCGCACCGTTTCTAAGATATTCAGCGTTAAATAATGGCGTGACCTTGAAAACTGGGTTAGGGATTGTTCACTGTCATTGGAAATGGCACCATTCGACAGCTTGGATACGGTTTCCTAGTCGCTTTCCATAGTAACTATGTCTCTATCTTGTAATATTTCCGAGATAAAGCGAGATATTGGTCGAAAATCGCGATTTTTCATACTCTTTGCATTCGACGCCCCGCTAGGGGTGTCCCCCGTCGGAATGTTGCCATCCCGTCTAGTATGGAAAAACTAGAATGGCATGGAGTGAAAAAGTTCCAGCATTATGTTAACCGTTTCGACATAATACCGGCGTGTGACAGACAGACGGACAGACAGACGGACAAACATCTTGTGACGGCATAGTCCGCGCTATGCATAGCATTGTGCGGTAAACGTCTACAGGCCTACGGTCTGCGGGGACGTCTGTGGTATATTATCCAAGTGGCATCACCCTGCAATGGCTCACATTTTAGTCAGCTGTCGTACACTGGGCGCGGGGCGAGGATAGATGTGCTTACTTGCTGCTCTATTTACTAAGTGCAAACTTCAACGCGAATGCTGAAAGACGCATGCAGTGGTTCTTGCTTTAATTCCGCTCGCCGAAACTCGACCATCGACCATGTCATCTGCTGTCCCACGTCGCTCGCAAGAAACTCGGCCAAGACGGACCGGGCCGGGCCGGACCGGGCACCTGCTTGCCTTAGGGACCCCTCGCAGCTGCAGAACACGGCAGCCATCTCATCCATTGCGTGCGTGCTGTGGCGGAATTAATTTGTGAAGACCGAGTACCGTCTGAAGACCGGACGACGACAGGTTGCACAACGATTCATCTTTGTGGTCAATAGGCCGCAGATCGAGTCATGAGAACGGAACGTCTGAGACCGGTGATGATCTAGTCAGATCATCATAATTCCTCTCTTGTACAACGACATTATGATCCAGTCAGTGTTTCAGCACTTTAAGCGTGGTCTAGCAAGAAGATAAGCTGTTTCTGGGACAGCTCGCGTTACGATAGGGTCAGTGATAGCGATAGATCGGCTGACCGTAACCCTGCATACGACTTATGTAATTTATTCAATTAATACACTTGTCAATACGTGGAGTTGGAGTTCTTTATCCAGTTATGTCGTGTCAGCTGAGCTGACACACTGAACTGTTTCAAACGCAGACTTGATAAATCCTGGTTTGACCAATTTGTTGTTTATGATTTTCGTGCAGAAATTCAAGGAACCGGAAGCCGAAGTGAAGTGTTAGTTTGAAATTAATAGTAATTTTGTGTTCCAAAGCCTGCGCTTGTGTTCCACTGCACACTCTGTGTGTGTGGCATACTAAGCATTTGAGGTAACTAGCATGAAGCGATACGAATAGTTGCACTATCTTTTTTTGTTAAAGACTCAGGTCCATGGTCCATCACGTGGTATAAATTCCGTAAAGCACTCTGCGTCTGGCCAGTAATATATTTGTTACCGTTTCCGAGATATATTAATCCGCGTGAAGTCAATATGCGCTGAAATGACCGCTCAAGATCATCGAAGGTCGTCGTCGATGTGCTCAATCGAAAGGTCAGGTATCAGCGATGTACACTGTGTCCAAAAAGGAGACTCGCGTAATCTTGAATATCTTGTACAGTTGTAAGTCGATTGCAATGAAATTTAGCACGTGATCCTGATGGCATTAGCTATTAAACGTGTACATAATTTGCCACCTTACCTTAGTTATGTTTCTACACTACCTGACATTATATAAAAACTGAAACGCGACATTGACCAGCTGCAGCATTGACACTTGGGTCCGTATTCCTCAGGGCATCATCAACGAAGCCATTGACCAGTGGCAAACACGGCTGCGTGCATGTTTAAAGGCAAAGGGACGTCACTTCGAACACCTACTGTGATCTAGCCACACAACAGGCTTTTTTCAGAGTCACTTCAAACACACCAAAACCGGTTTTTTTCCGAGCCACTCACACTACTGTGACGAAGACAACATAAAGTTTTTCGTTTTTTGTGCAATGTCATGTCACAACAGCCCCGTGAGAAAATGGCTGCAAATATTTTCGCGCTGTTTTTTCACAACCGAACCAGATCATTGCCGTCAATGGCGGACCATGCAGACGCTGGGAATAGATTCTGAAAAAAATCTCCAGTTTACGCACAAGTAAGGAACGTCACAGACAGACAGACAGACGGAAAAGTTATCTCAATACGGAACTGAGTTGCGCAGATAGTACGGTTATAATGACAAGCCAGCCATAGACGAGCATATACGGCGCAGCGTCTGCCATGGGTCTAGCCGGACCACACACGACGGACGCCGTCCAATTATTATCACGACAGTCTGACCGGCCGGTTTTTTCCTATTATAGCTGACGCAGAGCCATCGATGCGTGACTAATCGTGTGTCCATAGCAGCATAGACATGCTTGCTGGGTGGCAGAGAGTCCTATAGGCCCACATCACAGCTCGATCATGTAGCCTACCCCCTTCAAAAAGTAGGGTATGCGGTACCCCCACTTCTTAAAATTATGCCCATGAGCAAAGTAACATTAAGTTAAAATTTTAACATTCATTGTGTTAACTGTGACGTACGTTAGTGAAGAAAGTAAATATAGCAGTTGTTTCCGTTCTTTGGTCACGACTCACGACTGTAGTTGTTACGTTATGTTAGACGAATAAGTTGGTTGACTCAGTGACTGGTCGATTGACTGATTAACGGCAATGGATTGATTGATCGATTGATCGATTGATTGATCGATTGATTACAGGAATAACACTGCAAGCTACTTGAAAACGTTCATTAGGTTGGTAATTCAAATACTAAAACAATATTCTACAACACAACCTGGAGTTGTACCTAAATTAGTTGCAACGTCTTTTGGTCACGTGCTCAACATCACGTGACCACAAGCCTGATGAAGCTCGCCGTTGGCAAGCGAAACGTCGCAACTAATTTAGGTACAACTCCAGGTTGTGTTGTAGAACATTGTTTTAGCAGTGTAAGCTGCCAGGGTTTAAAGAAAGTTGATGACGTCAGTTCAACAGGAGATTGAACACAATGTTCTCTCGATAAGAACCACCGATCCACCCGCCGGCCGCGATGTAGCTGTGTCGTTTAAGACAGGCCTACCGTAACGAATATGAAAATTGTTGGCAAACGAAGTTCGGTTTAACCTATTGCTCATGTACAACACTGGTGAGAGATAGGAGAACAGAGATATGATTAGTACGGTAGTATAGCATGTTGACGTAGACTGGGATGTTTAATGATGACATTAATCAACTAAGCCTACTGGGCAGATGTAGGTTATTGAGATTAGATCTACCCGTACATAACGCTAATTTTAAAACATACATTTTGGGAACCAATTGGACCCATGAGATTCCTATAAGCATGGGAGGGACATCAAGCGCATCGTCGAAACGAGAATCGTAACAGGAATGAAGCTATAAAACTATGGCAATGGAGACAAGAATATCGCTACTGCGAAAAGATGTTGGCGTTCCTCTTGTTCTACTTTGGCGTCATATCAGAAGTGTTGTAAACGAAATGGATAATCATTGTTAACAACAAGTTCAGACGGTCGCACTCTGTTATCAACAGCTAACAACACGTACAGTGTGACGACGGTCGAAGTCTGTTGATCAACAGCTGTGGTCTGGCGACAAGCCGAACAGGACGCCGTATTTATATTTGAACATATGTTTTATTTTAAACCAGAATATCTTATCTGTCCATCGAAAGAGTTCAGAAACCAAAAGCTTTTACCTTTTTCATTGCAGCTTATTTGCCATCTTCTCGGAAGATTTGGTGGAGATCGGCTCGGCGGTCTTGCAGATAAGCAAAACAGAAAACAATAATAATAAAAATAACTAGACGATCGACATTGCCGTAGCCTGGCAATGTTGTAAGTCGAGCATCTCCGTGTTTACATTCATGTCGATTACGCTAGTCGTGGATCCGCCACTGACCCACTCGCCCTGTGTACGCCACTGACTGCAATAAAGATTGTCACAACATAAGTCTAGCGCTGTTAGCTCCGCTAGAGGTCGCTTCTTGGCTAATATAAGCATTGAGCAAGGCATGTTTGTAGGCGACGCTTTGGTCGTTAACGTAAACAACACAGTCGTTGTAAGTAGTAAGTCGTCGTAAGTCTTAAATCATGCTCGTTGGTAGGTCGTTGGTTGGTCGTTGTCGTGGACGCTGATTGCCCACGTGACATGACATGGCTGTCGTTGTCGATCGGCCCCGACGGCCACGTCCAATTTCGTCTCAACGATAAATATATCGTCTCATTATCGGATCGCCTTGCGTCTACCGTCCCGCAAGGACTAATCCTTTCATCGACCTACAACCTGACCCACCACTTGTAATCACTGACGTTCGTATGCGACATATTACGATACGTTACGTTACGTCCCATTGCAGACACTCTATGGCTGACATGAGCCAGCGTAGAGACAAGTCAAACCAGAGAACTCATATGTCATATGATACCTCCGCCGATGCATTCGTTGCATGGCAGCATTGGTTTGACGTCGATTCGCATTTTCTCTCGTATCCTGCTCCCTTGTCCCTGGTACAATTTCACCCAAAATATAATCAGTTCATCTGATCTTTGTACGTAGTGACTACCTCACGCAAATTTCACCGAAGTATTCGTGCGGAGCGAAACAAATGTCGATGTTGGCACAGGACGCACATCGGGACATAGAGAAAACATAATAGTCTCCGCCGCACATAGCTTGGTGGAGGCATAAAAACGAAAACCTCAGCTTTTATAGAGAAACCGCGCGACGTTCTGTATTACTTAGAAAAAATCATTACGCATAAAAACGAACAAGTTGCCAAAATATACACGTTTCCTTCATACTCTTCCTGTTAAACATTTCTCTTTTTTTCCGGTTTGACCTTGAATGACCTTGAAAAGGCATTCGAGGTCACGAAAACTCTAAATGAATTTGGATACTAATGTAATATATGTGATACATTTTTAAGCGCCTCACTTTACGTTAGTAAAAGAGGCGCTTATTGAGATAGGCTGTGTCGTGACGTCGTTGGTCGTTGGTTGGTTGGTTGGTTGGTTGGTTGGTTGGTTGTCACGCGCGTGCACTGTGGCCAAACGGTGCATCCTAGGCCTATAGTTACTATGGAACACTAATAGGAAATCCTACCCCAGGAATTCAATTGTACAACTTTCGACCCCCTGGGGTGACCCCTAACCGGGGAATGGGCCTCCCGTGAGGCGCTTTTTGTCAAATTACTTTGACCTCTTGTTATTGATGCACATGACAGAAATGTTTACAACACAATACCCCGGTAATGGTATACATAATTCACGGACAGACGGACACACAAACAGACACCGCATGACGGCATAGGCCGCGCTTATGCATCGCATCGCGCAGCAATAGCTTTTTCGATTCTGGAGCTACATGCGCACGTGGCCTTCGGTTTTTGTTATTGGCCTTGACATCTCGAGTCCTTGGCCTTGGCCTTGGGACCCAAGTCCTTGGCCTTGGCCTTGATACCCCAAGGCCTTGGCCTTGGCCTTGTGACCTGTGTCCTTGGCCTTGGGTCCCAAGTCCTTGTTTACATCACTGCATTCCAGTGAACAGTGCATTGCAGTAATCAAGACGAGACTGAATTATCCTGCATGAAACTGTTATGGTTACGTCTTCAGGAAGTGATGCTCTGACTTGCCGTAAGGCTCGTATATGAAAGTAACAGTCCTTGCAGACAGCGGCGACATGCTGGTCAAATGACCGAGATCTGTCAAGTACAACTCCAAGACTTTTCAAAGTCGATGACAGTGTAATAACTGAGCCAGAGACCGACCGAGATTGTATCAACATTAGTATGTGTGACCTGCAGACGACTGGGCCTGAAGACTATTGCATCTGATTTGGTAGGATTTAGATAAAGTGAGTTATGGAGTAGCCACTCATTAGTGAACAGCCGTACATCCATGCCCGGTGGTCAATTTTCACATTTTCGGGACAAAATGAGCCTCGCCCGCGACACGGGACACTGTGGGTCAATTCCGGTCCTAGTCAATGTCTTCTTCGCGATAGCGGCCATTCCCGATCGAGATCTCGACGTACGACGACCACGACGTTGCATGGTGACGGTTTTACTGCGCGACGCGTATGCATAGCGCGTATATGCCGTGGCAAGATGTCTGTCCGTCTGTCTGTCTGTCTGTCACACGCCGGTATTGTGCCTAAACGGTTACATATATCCTCAATTTTTTTCACCGTCGGGTAGCCCTACCATTCTAGTTTTTCCGTACCAAACGGGATGGCGATATTCCGACGGGAACCCCCCCCCCCCCCTAACGGGGGCGTCGAATGCAAGGGGTATGATAAAATGACGATTTTTTTTCACAAATATCTCGCTCTATCTCAGAAACGGTTATAGTTAGATGGGCACATGCAGCGAGGCAATTTGTAAGCATCGAATTTTCTTTCCATCCATACAACATTTAGCGTGATTGCCTCAGGGGCGTCACGGGGGAACAAAAATGTGGTAAAATACGCATTGACTTAAGAATCGTATAACTCGGAAACTATTGAAGATAGATAGGTACATGCTGCAAGGGGTTTGGCAAACATTGAATTGTTTTTCCATCCATGCAACATTGCGTGATAGTCGCAGGGGCATCTCCGGGGGAAACAAAAATGTGAGCTGCGGTACGTGAAAACGGCGATTTTTTGCACTTGCGGTTCGAATAACTGGGAAACTGTTGAAGATAGATTGGTACATGCTGCGAGACAATTTGTAAGCATCGAATTCTCTTTCCATCCATACAACATTTAGCGTGATTGCCCCAGCGGCGTCCTCAGGGGAACAAAAATGTGGTAAAAAATAGCAAGAATATAAACCTGCGCAGGTACTTCAAGTTTAACCGTGAAGCTAACTGCAACACCTCTATTCAAACTTTTATCTGTTCCATGTGTATCGCTACATTGTGCAACTTATACTACATTGTAGTCTGTTGTGAACTTCTTGTCTACGTTTTCTGACAAAAAGTCCTGCAATACCTCAACAACTTTACAAAACAGCGCGCGCAGTTTGTCAGCAATAGCTGAGCTTCTTGTTGAAAACAAGGAGCTCAGCTGTCGCAGAGACCACGCGTCGCTTCGTGTCACTGAATTTTGCTAAGTCACTCAAGGTTACTCTAGGTCATTCGAAATGACACTGTTGAGTAGGGCGTATGTAAGTCCTTATTACATGTAATATTCCATTGTAATTATGTCTGTATCTCGTACCGTTTATGAGATATTCAGGGTCAAAGAATGGCGTGACCTTCAATCCGGGGGTAGGGGTCGTTCAAGGTCATTAAAAATGGCGCAATTCCATAGATTATTATACGACTTTCTATTGGTCGGCCATTGTATGTAGCTTTATGTTGTACCATTTTTGAGTTATTTGACGTTGAATAATCGTGACCGTGAAATCTGTATTAGAGGTCACTTCGAAAGCTTGGGTACGGTTTCCTATTCGCCTTTAATAGTAACTATGGTTCTCTCTCGCATTATTTCCGAGATAAAGCCAGATGTTGGTTGAAAATCGTGATTTTTTCATACCCCATTGCATTCGACTTCCCCGTTAGGGGGGTCCCTGTATCCCGTTTGGCGTGGAAAAACTACATGTCGAATGGTCTGGCTACCCGACGGTGAAAAAAGTCCGAGGATACGTGTAACCGTTTTGACAGAAGACGGGCGTGTGACAGACAGACGGGGACAAGCAGACGGACATCTTGCCACGGCATAGTCCGCGCTATGCATATGCGTCGCGCGGTAATAATGAGTTGTGGATCGCCGGTGAAACGGCTGAAATAAAAGTATGCTAAGTTCGCTTCTGTTCCAGGTATTATGTGACTGGAGTTATTTTTTTGTTTGTCGTGAAACAATTGCAACTATTTGGTTGTTACTTCTTTATGCCATCTTTACGTCTTTATAATGCTGCGTCTGTACATCTTCATAACAATTAAATTTTCTAAAATTTGCTAAATAGTATTAAAATTCGGTGAAAATTGGCCCGTGTATTGCTAAGTAGCGTTCAGCTTCAGGGGGCTTTGCTCCCTGACCCTGGGTCTCTGCCCTTGGACCCCGCTGAGGGAAACGCCCCCATCCCCCATTTGGCCCTCAATATTTTCCTATGGCGCCCCCTATGATTATCTATACTTATTACTTATTTATTGACCTAAACTATAAACTTGGAAGGAACTGTGTGATGTTTTAATATGTCATAGAAATGTATCAATTATTACTTGAATAATTATTACTTATAACTTGCCACTACCATTATATATTAACTTAGTTAATTAAATTCACTGTTTACTAAATATCACTGAAAATCATTTACTCCCGTATGCAACGTAGGCCTACGCTCACAAACAGGTAACAGAACAACATTACTTTGAGAAGTTTAATGTCAATCACCTCCAATATAATGTATATATAGCAGTTAGTTACTATGTGTATAATAAATGATTCTCATTTGAAACAAATAACTACAGCGGATCAGCACAGTTGTTCAGTGTTCACACGGCAATTCATTAGCAACTCCTCTCACCAGCAGAATGAGGCTCATTTCCTGCATACTAAGTGTCACTGTACATTGACCGACACTATAAACAAAAAGACGACTAAAGGTAAGAAGCCCAGAGGCACGTTCGCGGATAAATGAATACAAGCAACTTTCACAGGTGCAAAATAATGCAGGTGGCATAAAGGTGTGCCAATTGGCTATCGTCATGAAAATGCAGACACAACTGAGCCATTGCCAGACAGCTGAACAGGGTATACGACAACGCAAATGCGAGAGGATTCAGACTGATTAACAGTAAACTGATCAATCACCCGTGTGAAACGTTCATGCAAATATTTCCACAATAATCAAATAATCACACAACCACATTACAGAATAACATGTTACATTAGACACATTGTTACTGCATCACACTATAGACGTAGGTAGTAGAGTAAAAAAGTGAGCTTCCATACAGCTTGCAATACATTGATGGAGCCACTAGAATATCTAATCTAACAAGCAGCTCTGCTATCGCAAAGCAGCCGCACTATGCTTCGTGTCTGTCAGTAGTTAGCTTCATTGCTTCAATAGTACAATACCTCGACCAGTTTTTTTTATATTATCAGTTATATCGACTTCAATTTTACCAGTACGTACAATTCGATTCTGTTCTGTTGTCTTCAGCGTAACGTCGAGCCTTGCTGTCATACACACGATTCACGGACGATCATGATTGTGTATAACGCGAGACTGTGCTTGGTCGGTCTCGCGCTGTACACAGTTACATTGTGCTTGGTCGTCTAATACCCGCACTAAACAAAAAGCCGGTCACTAAGTGCAAAATACAAACCAGTGTGCAGCAGCTATTGATCGTAAAGCCACATATTCGTCGAGAATCAAGATTTTAGGATTTTAGCCTACCCCACCTGCATTCGAGGCCCCCATTAGGAGGGTTCCCATCGGCATATTGTCATGCCGTTTGGTATGGAAAAACTAGAATGGTGGGGCTATCCGACAGTGAAAAAATTATGAAGATATGTTTATGCGTTTTGACAGAATGTACGAACATGAGACACAGACAGACACCGCATGACAGCAAAGGCCGCGCAGCAAAAACAAGTTATACAAGTGCGTAAATGATACGGAGGATCATACACTACTGAATTCAATCGGCTGCAGCACTGAAGCATTCAGTGTTCTGCAAACACAGAAATTTACTAGATTAAACCAACATTACGGCTTTATACTAACACAATTATAATGAAACAAAAATTAAGTCCCAACAAAAAATGTGAACATAAAAAAAATAATGAAAATTTTACAGTCAACTGTGAGCTGCAAAGGAAGTACAGCATAAACATTTGTTAAATGCATGGTCACAACTGTTACAATGTAAACAATTAGTAATTATTATTCATTAGCAAGTGTAATTAATATATGGTGTAATTTTAGAACGTCATCACATTCATACATCCACATTATATATACTACATTTTGTGCTTTGAAAAGTACAATAACTTATCCACTCAACGAGTAAAACAGGACTGCTAGTAAACGTTCGCAATCGTACAGTTACTGTGGCTTTCAAAAACTGTCCCACAACACTATAACCGACTATCATCCAGTCAATTTTATCAAGTCATGTACCAAAGTACGCTGTGGTTTTAAATTTTGCCTTATCCACTGTCAAACTATCCACATGGATAATAGACAGGTCTATGGCAGATACACAGCTGCTACGGCTGGCCATAGACAATTCAGCAGTAAAGCCATAGACATGTCACTCGAAACTGACGACACAATCCAGTTACTTCCGGTCAGGAAATGCTGATTAGTCGAGATGAGAAAACAAAGCTGCACAGAAATGCCTTTGTGTACCAGTATGATAAGCAAATTTGCAGAATACACGAAGCAGAAAACGTCAGCTGAAGTATGCAATGCAAATCAAGACGGAGTTCAATACATAACCGACATATGTTACTAGTAGCTAACTAATATTAATAATAAATCAACCAATCGTGCAACATCAACCACCGCATCAAATGACAAAGTGTTCAGGATCAGAAAACAATGTAAAGCACACCACAACAACGTTACATAATGCAGTGACCGCTAGAAAAAAACTGTGTACAAGCATCTAGGGTGGTCACAAGAAAAAGCATCAGATGCCACATCACAATGTACTCTATATTACAGCATCAGAGTTGTTTCACTGTCATCTTGATGTGATTCGATTACAAGCGCTTACGACACAGTGTTTTTACCATTGGTGAAAGCAGAAAACTTGACATGCTGGCACATATATTATGTACACGGTGAGGCAATTATTACTGTACCCGTAACTTTAAACAGCGTAACTTAGTCAATATATGGTTTATTTACATGAAAATTTCAGACAGTATAGCCGAGGGAATGCTGAGTCTGCACAAATGGAACTAATCTCTCTGTCTTTTGATTAAATATTCTTTGCCAACGTCAGTTTAAAAAGACATCAGTAGCAGTGCTGCTCGATCACTATAGTCCAATGCCGTACCACTACGCCACACTGAACGTAGGTTATTTACCCCATGTCAAGTGTCCCCCGTCACCTGACCCAGTCAAATTCCCCTCCGGGTCACTTCCCCCCTTGGTTAAGGCCCACACTAGTAAGTAAGTAAGTAACAATGTACTGATTAAGGTGACACTCACGTCAAAGACATTGCAGGGGCACCGTATAAAATTAAAAAGAAAGAAAGAAAGAAAAACAAAACAACAGACTAAACTGCCAATATTGCATATGCGTATCTGGCAGTGGGCTACAGAAATGGAGATCACTGTGAGATATGGGTATGCGGCTAGTACCGGGGTATTGGCAGTTTAGTGTGGGCATTAACCAAGGGAGCAAGTGACCGGGAGGGGGCGTTTGACTGGGGGGAAGATGATGGGGGACACTTGACCGGGAGTAAATGATCTACCTCTAGCGTGGCGTAATGGTAGGGACTAGGATGTCGGACTATAGTGATCAATCAGCACTTGTCTTTTTAAACTGCTGCTAGCAAAGAACATTTAATCAAAAGACAACTTGTTTTCAAATTTTCAGACTCAGCATTCCCTCAGCTACATTGTCCAAAATTGTTGCGTAAATGAACTTCACATTGACTGAGTCATGCTGTTCAAAGCTAGGGGGTCCTCACTGTGTACAATGGAGGGCCACAGGAACTTTTATGCACATGCCGAAATGATAAAATAACAGTTGATTAAAATTCGACTTGGTGGACAGTTCTAGCTTAGTTTCACCACTGGTTATTGCTAGCACACATACATAAGATTGCTGCTATATTCACTCGAATTGAGTTACGTTTAGTCAAATTCAAATGCTATTCAAACTAGTTTCTGACAATGAAAATTTGGAAACTGTTTTATATCAAATTCAACTGTTAATAATCACAAGCTGGATATCTTGCACTACAACAACATTTTACTTACTCTTTAATATAATTAATGCATTTACAAAGCAATAAAGTTTGTCAGCGCAAGTGCTAGGTAGAATGTCACTGTTCACAAAATGCTGGCATACTGTGAGTTCACTATCAACTATTTGTGCAGTGCGCAAAAGCTATTAACATAATTCCTCTGATCGGATGGAGACAGACTTAAAAAACCGCAATCGTAAAATCTCAAATACACCGTGTTCCAAAAAACCAAGCCCCTTGATGTTTGATAATAACTTTGGCAAATGTAGACCAATTTTCAAAATTTTTCCACCAGGTGATTCGTAAGAACATTCTCTATGTACTCATCACAAAAATTTCCAACTCGCCTGCAATATGTTGCTACACTACCATGTGAAAGTCGAAAATCCAAAAAATGTTACTGACTTTTACAGCACCTCAACAGAGTGTTGACATGTTCCTGAGAACACTTCGAGGACTTGATTTGACATTTAACAGTAGTTAGGCAGACTGTCTCAAGACTGCTCACACTGACTGACTGACTAACATTTTGAAGTTTGTCTGACGACGTCTCAAATGAACAGCTGAACCTTATTCAGCTGAACATTGTTGCATCATGGCAAATTTTTCACCATGCTTAGGCCTATCTTTGCACCGTCTTTGTTATTTCTAGGCTATAGTTTGTATGTTGTACACATATTTAAGTAAAATCATTAGTGCGATATTTTGAGGCAGGTGACATAAGATCTCGCATTAAATTTTAGTTAAACATATTAATTGCCACGTTCAACGTGAAAATTTAATAACATTTTTGGATTTTCGACTTTCACAAGGTAGTGTAGCAACATATTGCATGTAAATTGGAAATCTTTCTGATGTGTATACAGAGAATTTTCTTACGGATCACCTGGTGAAAGAATTTTGAAAATCGGTCTACATTTGCCGAAGTTATTATCAAACATCAAGGGGCTTGGTTTTTTGGAACATGGTGTACAATACAAACAGCTGTATCATATGCAGTGCAATAGTTGTTTTTCACTTAAAGGCAAAACTAAAGTTCACTTATGCAGTTCACATTTTTCACGTATATGCTGCAAGTCAAAAAACCAAAACAAAATTATTTTTGTAATATCTTCTACGTAAAGTTGACCAATCTTTATTATCGTGCGTCAGCATGATGACGCAATACTGATATAGCAATTTTGTCTGCCTGTTCTACCATCTGTCCATCATGTTCCAGTATTCTACTGAAACGACTTAACATAATGTCATGGTTTCTTCACCACATGGTAGCCAAATCATTCTAGTTTTATGAGTATCAAACAACTTCACGAAATTCCGACTGGTCACCCCTGTGGGGGTGCTAAATACAGGTGGGGTATAAAATTTTCCCGACTTTCTACCAATAAGTCGCTATATCTCGCAAACAGTATAAGACAGTGCCACAGTTACTATGGAATGCTAATAGGAACTCGTACGAGATCTATCAAATGGTGCCATTTCCAATGACCTTGAGTGGCCCCTAACCTAGATTTCAAGTCACGGAGTTACAATAGACGCGATCGACATATTGCATGCACAGCTGACACGTGAGCTGTTCACAACAACCAAGTTTCTTGTATAATTGACATCAGTTAACCTGAATAAATTTGCCACAAAAATATTTTCCACTTCACCTAAGTAGTGTCTCTACTCTACTTTGTGAAATGTAAAATATGTGACAAAATGCATTATTTTAGTAACAGATGACTTGAATAAAGCTGTTTAAGCTGATCAACAAATTTTTGTTACTTATATTTATTAATTACAGATGTTAATTGCTATAGGATGTGTTGTTGCCATCTCTATTGTCATTGCAGACTAATAACACAAGCTGCAATAAGACGATAATTACTGTTAGTTTTTGTAATAAACAGACAATGAAGTTTGCTAACAGATAATGCATTGGACCAGAATAGTTTTCAGCACTGAAGACTGTATTTTGATCAAGAACTTGTTACTTTTTATGGGGTACAGCAGTTGTAGATTGATGATGGAGTTTCTGCAGAAAGGCTGGAATATGAACAGCTTAAACACACTGCAATGCAAGATCCACGCAACATTTATTAGGCCGATGTTAGATTGTTTTATGATAGGCATACATAACAAGCAGGTTGAACACTTATCACCACTAATCTTTCCATACATTTAATATATTTTGATAAAAATTACATAATAAACCACACCTTTAAATGTCACAATCTGTCCAAAAAATGCTGAATTTAAAGACAACAATTGCTCGATTCTGGACAATACAAATTTTACATTTCACTAGGTGAAGTGGAAAATACTTACACTGTTTTGTGCCAGATTTATTCAGAACTAGAAGGGCACTCGGTAGAGCGCATGTACCTCTGACAAAGGTGTTTCGACGGCTCACGGTGAATAAAACCATTTTAAAAGCACGCCTCACTGCAGCGACTGATACATATACGTGGGATTTTCCCGACGTAATAAAATTCTGTGTTACAGTGCTTCTACGATATCGGAGAAAGCAATCCGGTTCCGGCATCCGGAGTATGATCCGGATCAGGCTCAAAAGTTAATCAGTTCGTCCATGTCCCGACATCTGTCGACATTTCATCCAAATCCATGCATGCATTTTTGAGTAATCTTGCTAACAGACAGACAGACAAACAAACACGGGCAAAAACATGTACCTCCTCCTTTGTCGGAGGTAATAACTGGTATGAAATCTTACAAAAATTCGTCAACTTGTGTAGAAGTCTAGAAGATATTACAAAATAATTTTGGCGTGTTTTTTGACGCACAGTGTACAATCTTATTTGAGATGTTGTACTATTTTCTTGTACTGTTCCTAGCTCGTGAGATGTTACATTAAAACTCACATAAACACAAAATAGCTAAATCCAGTAAAAGTACAAACCCTTTCCAAATTTCTCACAGCAAACTGATATTTTAAGGGTGTTTAAGTTTTTTAGCTCTACATGATGTTCATAAATTACGACATCTACCAAATATATCATATTATAGGACAACCGTTGCTATGTTTCACTGTACACTACAGATAGCAGCATTGGTGAAAACTCTCCCGTGCTCTTGTAGTACACTGTATAATCTGCCAGTGTCCTAATCTTCACTGTATGCAGGGGGCTGAGGACCGGCTTCAGCTGCTGACGGTGGTGGCATTGCTATAACGTCCTCGTACTTTGGCGGCAGCAACATCTGGACATCATTTACACACGGAAGATGCTCTTATTACTCTTAACGATTTTAACAAAACAAAGCAATTTAACAATCATTTCTACCTCACGCTGCATATGAAACTGAAATTTGTTTCTGCAACATGTATGCACTTTACGTCTTTTTGCATTTCACAGTTTTTACCGTCGACATCAGCGAGAATCACTTAACATCTTTCCTTGTAAATTCTGTGACCGTATCAGTCTGCACTTTACATGCAGGCACAACAGGGCAGTCACATGATTCCAGCACGCATCCAATAGTATCAAGGTAGACTCAGGTGTGCTCAGGCCAACTCAGCCTCCTATCCTCAGCGGGACAGGAAATGAGTAGTTGCTACGGCTAGTCGGCTACGGAGTAAAGGCCTAGTGTGGCTGATAGCTGCACCGTGGGTGCAATTGTCCATTAGCGCGGGCAATGGATGGCCACATAATGCGCTGCGGCACCATTGGCTCATGCCAATCAGCTGCCACTTCCGAGATTGTAAAGCGCTGCTGGTCACGAGTCTGACTCATGTAAGTGGCGCTATAGCAAGTGTCCAGACCTTTACCTTTACCTTTA
>Ga0209149_1000408_pt1 | contig 17949 bp, 9 predicted proteins | sample WorMetTyACAVOLI2_FD_187423 | JGI IMG/M metagenome (GOLD analysis project Ga0209149, IMG submission 187423) | Marine gutless worms symbiont microbial communities from Max Planck institute for Marine Microbiology, Germany - Olavius algarvensis... ... | reverse complement strand
CCAGAGATGAGACGCATGGTAGAGTTCAACTGTACATCGACCCGACTTGTGTGGGCAGAGCGTGACCAGACTGGGGCGCAGTACTCTGCTGCTGAATAGCAAAGCGCCAGAGCAGATGACCGCAGAACTTGCAATACCTCAACAACTTTACAAAACAGAGTTGCACAGTTTGTCAGCGATAGCTGAGCTTCTTGTTGTGAGGAGTTTTAGTAGAAGTTTTTCTTTTATATTTATCTCAGGCCTTGTCTGTTGTACTTTCACTGTGTTGACTTTTGAGACTTAATCACGACGAATTGTATATAGCACTGACAATATTACTCATGGTATTTAGAGCTGACAAGCGATTAATTTCTTTAATCCCGTTAATCGCGTGACGTGCGATTAATTTTTTAAATTGTGCGTTAATTACTCATCAACCGGAAGCACTTGTGACATCAGCCGCTGAAGTGCCATTACTCGTGCTGCCATGCAAAGCTTAGAAAATCAGATTTGGAGGTCACAGCTCGCCATCTCAACGAAGTTGAAGCTGTACAACACGTATATTTTACCAATATTCCTGTATGGTTCGGACTGCTGGGCGATATCTAAGACGGACGCATGCAAGATCGATGCACTCGACCAGTGGTGTCTGCATTTGCTGCTTAGCATCAAATGGTACCAATTTGTACGGAGTGATGATGTACGGAGGCTAACGAAGCAACCCAAACTCACTGCTATAATCCAGTCGCGCCGGCTTACCCTATTTGGGCATATTATGCGCATGGACGACAACGCAGATGCCAAGAGGATCCCGTGAGCCTCCCCTCCGGCAGACTAGAGAATACAACTAGGTCGTCTCCGCATCACGTGGCTCAGCACCATCCAACAGGATCTGAAACAACACCACCTTACGCTCCCTGAAGCAGCAGATTTAGCCCAGAACCGCCCTCTGTGGAGGATGATGTCGACATATGGCGCTACGCAATCGTGAGTTGCATGCCAGAAACGACGACGACGCATTAATTCTGGGTTTTACACACATTTCGTCTGTCCATTTTTAATTTGTTTGAGTTCCATTTGGAGGTAGTCATCATCGGCCTGTGGGTGTTGAATGCTAGTCTACTCCTAGTACTTACAATTGATTACAGTGACTGATTAGTGCAGGTCACTTGCTGACAGTTGACAAAGTCTTTTGAGTTTTGATGATTGTGTGATTGAATAATATTGAATTGATTTATTGAATTAATTTGTTGATTTTATTTGGTAAGTGAAATCAAATTTTAAAAACTAAAGAAATGAGCGACTGCCGTCTTTTTGTTAAAATTTTTAATGGCATTAATTCTTTTAATTGCAATTAATTTTTAGTGCGTTAACGCATTTGTTAATGCATTGATTTTACAGCCCGTTTTACGCACTGAAGTGCTCAGCTTTCATTCCGTAATTGACTTGTAGTATTTTCGTACGGACATTGTTGCACTTTTGACATTGTTACATATTCATGTGACACTGTTGCATATTTATGTGCCCACTTGTTACATTTTGTAACAGTATTCTTGCTTCCACAGTCTCCAGTGGTTTTGCTAAGGAGACAGTTAGGGGGCCTGGCCTTACCCGTGGCAAGCGTGGAAAAATAGTCGGAGAATGTATGCGAGATTCTCTGTAGATGAATTTAGTATGTAATGTACATGTGTAGCCAGCCTTACATTAAAATTGTTCTTGATATCATGTTAGGTTCTTGTCAAGTTAAACTGAAATTTTGAGCAGCCTTTGAATGTGTCATTTTTGCTGTGAATATTTTTTTTTTTGCATTTTTGAACTGTAGTTAGTTTTTTATATAACAGTTAGTTTTCAATGCTTAATATGTGATTGCCTAAAGTTATGTGTGTCTTTTAAGCTATTTGTGGATACTGTATTTCTTTACTGCTATAATTTACACAGGGTCTCTGTTATTTGCACTTCCATTGACGACTTTAATACCATTGGTTGTTATGGCCGCCCGATCACGTGATCGGCAGACATTATGTTTTGCTAAATTTTGTGTATTTAAAGCAACATCCTGGAGATGCTGCAGTGTACTTTTGTCAAATTTTAAACGATGGTTACGTTGTGTTGTAATGTAATGATGCAGTTTTAAGTTGGTCGAAATTCCGAGGGGTCACCCGAGGGGGGGGGGGCATTTTATTAAAAAATTGCAACTTTTGATCAGTGCATACTTTTTTGACCAGGCGAGATCTCAGAGATGGTGCACTGTACTTGCATCAAATCTTTACATGATGGTTGAGCTTCCGTGCAGTTTATTAATGCTGTTTTGAGTTGGTTGAAATTATGACGGGGTCATCCCTAAGATGGTATTTTATACAAAAGTTTACGATAGCTAGTTTTATCTCGGAAGCGATACAAGATAAGGCCATAGTTACTGTGGATTGCCAATAGAACTCAGTCTATTGAATGGTGCCATTGCCAGTGACCTTGAGTGACCTTTGAAGGTCACTGCAGTCACTACAAACGTTTTCAGTATTAATGTGTCGAATAATACAACATATTAACAGCATGAGGTTAACTACGACGATCGGATGTCGAATGTGAGCTACCGTTTCTAATGTCGTATGCAATGGCCTGCACCTGCATGCTGCACACCTACACTGGATCAAGGAGCGCAGCATGAGGCCTGGTACATTGGAAGCGGTGTGAGAAAGACATGGTTACTACAGACTGCTAATGAAGAGATATGTGGCATGTTGAACTGCGCTGCTGCCGGTGAGCTTGAGTGACCTTCAATGCCAGTTTAAAATCATCACAGATTATCAAAAGGTCACTAATAAACCAAATCGAATCCAGCAGCAGTACAAAACAGCGGATGACGAATGCCACACTTTCGGGCGGCCATCACAGTGGCATGACATTGGTCCGTGCCATCGTTTCTAGGTTTGTCTTAAAATTTACCTTATTTAGTCTTACCAGTCTGCCGTATTCTGCACATTGCAGGAGCACCATTTGTGCATTTTTGGTGGCTTTATAACTGTACAAACTGAAGCTGATGTTTTATATTGATGCTGTAGCATTACTGTTAAAGTATCGTCACAGCGTGCTCGGCAAAAAGGATCTATTACTTTTTTGTTATCTTGCAGTGCAATTTGCAGCAATCATACTGCCTCTTTTGTGTTTTGTAACTATTTAAATAAATTTTTTTTATCATGTGGCATCACTTTGTTAACATGTAATGATAACAATGATCTTATCCAGAGTGTTATGAATGAAGGCAGTGGTGTATTTTGCCGACAGTAGAATCAATATTGACAACGTAGAAATCGCTTAAATGTTTTTAGTTCACAGATGAAAGAAATCATTATAGATTGTTTTGTGAAATGTTTTTGGCAGGTTGGTATAAATTGGAAAATGAATAGCAGGTGCTTGTCCAACATTAATTTGCAAGCTGTTCATATCTTGACTTTTTGTTCAGTGTTTTTAAAACATTTTTTACAATAATTTCACTTCAGTTGTGCTGGAGCATATTGCACAACGAGCCTCACCATTGGCATCACTTTGTCGACTACTAATTTATCCACATTCTCTAGGTGTTGCTACTTAACATTAATGCACTCCTTATTTGTCCCGCTGATGTAATTTAACGAAATTCGCTAGGTGTTGCCAGTATTTCTTGGCCACGTTTTTGTCCTAGTCGTGTAGATTTCGGCTCGATTTGGCTCAGAATTTAGCAGCATGTTCCTGGTACCATTACCGATCTATTCTGAAACTGTTGTGACAATCTCACTGGGTGTCTGGTTTCATTGTCATATGAGTACAGTACTGTCTCACACTGTTAGTCACCAACAGTCACTTCGGCTCAAAGATTAAAGAATATTGAATACAGTGAATTCGTCTTGCGCCAGATGAATGTGCTACACTGTGCTCACAGTTACTCTGTTATCGTGAAATTTGATTTTTAACAGTAACTACTTTTTGCTGAAAACATTGTGTGCTTTTGTGTACATATCATGTAGCAATATTTAATTTTTTTGACTGTAGTAATTCCCACTTCAGTAATGTCGTGTTCTCTACCGGAGTGAATTATGATACACATATTGGAAATGCATATGATAGAGTGTATAAAGTGGATTTTTGTCATTAAGTTGGCAATAACTTTTTTAACATTATTCATTATTCATTGTTTTTCCATGGTTGTCATCATATGTTGAAGAAGAGGCCATAGTAATTTGTAATATGGCGATATACTCCTCACTCACTCCATGAAAATGGGGCCGTCTGTACCCCAAGCTTCGCCCCCTAGCGGCCAATAGCTAACAATAACTTTTTTAACTTTTTTAACATTATTCATTATTCATTGTTTTTCCATGGTTGTCATCATATGTTGAAGAAGAGGCCATAGTGATTTGTAATATGGCGATATACTCCTCACTCACTCCATGAAAATGGGGCCGTCTGTACCCCAAGCTTCGCCCCCTAGCGGCCACGTTTTATACAGTGCCATAGATCTTGGAACATCTAGCAGCTGCTTGCCAGATTTGAACTTCCTATCTCAGTTCGTTTTGGAGATAGCGGGGGGAGGTCCAAAAGTGGCCAAGATCCCACATTGGGGGTCACGATAGGTGGTTGAAAAAGGTCCCGTTGAATTTCTTGGATAAGGTTTCCCATTAGTGTTCAATAGTAACCATATGCCTACGACGCGCCGTTTAGCCACAATTCGCTAACGTAACCAACCAACCAACGACCAGTCGACCAACGACGTCACGACACGGTCTGTCGCACTATGTGAGTGAGGTGCATAAAACCGATATTTGCAGTTGAAGACATGACAACTGAGTCTGTGTCTTTATTGTGTGTTACGAAACCTCGTGACTTGATCTTTGACTTTTAACTTTTTTTGAAATACAGTATGATGATAATGCAGGTATTTAAATTGTGCCAGTTTAGTGTAGCACGTGACATCAAAACAGACAATCAATTAAAGAAACTTAAACGAAAACCTTCAAACGTCAAGATCGCTTCGACGTTTCTATAGCTTTAGTGTATAACTTATAGCCTTAGCACGTACAACGTTAATAAAACTAACTGAATAAGTTTTAATTGTATGAACGTTGAATGACGCACGACGAGCATTTTTGTCACCACTGACTTTAGAGGATTGTTACATTATGGTGTAATTTAATAACGCTGTTTTCAATTGGTCAAAATTCCAAATGGTTCACCCAATGGGGGTGTTTTAATACAAAAATTTGCAATTTTCGATCAGTATGTCGTTTTTGTCCAAGTGAGATATCAGGGATAGTGCACTGTACTTGCATCAAATCTTTGCAGGATGGTTAAGCTGTGGTGCAGTAAATAATACTGTTTTGAGTTGGTCAGACTGCTGACAGGGTCATCCCCAAGGAGCCGTTTTATACCAAAGTTCACAATATCGTGTTTTATCTAAGAAATGATACAAGATAGGGCCATAGTTATTGTGGAATGCCAATGAGAAGTTGTATGCGATCTATTGAAGGGTGCCATTTCCAATGACCTTGAGTGACCGCGTATCATGTAGTTTTTTTCCATATCGTTTGTGTTTGGAAGTGGTATCGTAGGAAAGAAGACAGGAAGTTGCTGATGGCAGCATTACTTCTCTTATGCACTGAGTTTATTTGCACTGAGATTACAAATAGGCCTAAGTAGAAAATAAATAAATAACGATAATAAACAGTAGCAAACACGTCGCACTGGAAGCCGAAGCTTTTACAAAAACCTATGGTGCAGCAGTGCATTTAATATTACTCTTCTTCAATAATGCTGAGATGACTGCTTCAATGAGTCGATGACGCACGACGATGATTAAGGTTGGACTGTTTTAGGCTTTTATAACGCGAACGAAATGATACGAACAGAACAGTAAGAATAGTCCTGACACTGTTGAGACTTTTAGAAAGTCAAGATAGGAGACAGAGGAATTTAATCTGAAATGTATACAGCGACAATAGTGGATTTCGTGCATAACGTTTCTAAATAGTATGGAGCGTCGCGCGGTTTCTCTGCGATAGCTGAGCTTCTGGTGACTCATATATTGCCTTCATGGTCAAACGACACCAGCATGTGATGTGATGATCATAACTTTGGTACACATAAGCCTGTCGACACGGCGAATCCAACAGTCAAATATACCCAAACCGTACGCGTGATTGTCAGTTGTTGAAACTACCTACTGGTCCATAGGGCTGTGCTCGAGTACTGCATTAATTTTATGGGAGCAGAACCAGAATGTACTTGTTTGTATACAAGTAGCTCTGCTGCCGCAAAGAGGCCGCGCGGTGCTTCATGTATGTAGTTAGCTTCAACAGTACAAAACGTCGAGTAGAGTCTTTTATTGTTAGTACGTAGGCTACAGATTTATCATTGCGTGCAGTTAAATGCGCTGTTCTGTTGTCTTTGGCGTGACGTTTAGGCTTCTTGTCATAAACATTTCGTCGTCTTCTTCCGCAATCAACACCGCCGCTTACTATACCAGCGACGTGTCACAACTTAATTGCGGGACGGTGGCCGTGGTCCACCGGCGACCATGTTGACAACACCTGGCCTGTTACAGCGTTAACAGCAGGCATTGAAGCCAGATATAGGCTCAGAATCGCGATTTCTGCCTACCCCACCTGCATTCGACGCCCCCGTTAAGGGGATTCCCGTCGGAATATGTCTACATAAAAAAGGTGCCACCGATTTTTTTCGCCGTAACTTTTACAAATATTGGCGGATTTTCATAATTTTTCGCGCACAACTTCGCCAGAGAATGCCAATGTCACTGGCGTAAGAATTTCCTGCCACACATTCGTTAATATCATACCGTGTGAAAGTGTCAGACACAAAAGTAACGCATTTCACACAATCACTTTGCACATGTTTATATCGATTACATTTAGGGTAACCAGTATCGATGAAACAAACAAAACACAGCAGTAAGTCAGAGGCTCAAAATTTATGTTCAAAATGTCCACCATTCATGCGAACACGTGCATTCAAACGACTACGCCATTGCGCAATCGCTGCCATGATGATAGTGTGGTCCAGCAGCCTCCACTCCCTCAGCAGAGCAGACGTTATTTCAACTCCTTCACATCATGGATCCGCGAACGGTAGACCCTTTTTTGAAAAATAGCCTACCCCAGATGCTGTAGTCCACCGGATTCAAATCTGGCGAATTGAACGGCCACATCTCTGGATGGATAAAATCTGGCGTCTCTCTCTGCAGCATGGTGACAGTGTCACGTGCATGGTCACGCGCACGGTGAACGGCATGATTTCAGTGACGTCAACATTACGTCACCAGGTAAGGGATGTACATGGCAGGCAACGTAGTAAATTTACCAGTTGTGTACCTAAAATCATACAAATCCGTGCATATTTGTAAAAGTTATTGTGAAAAAGTCAGTGACATCTTTTTACATGGACAGTGGACACGGTGTAGAATGGTGTGGCTACCCGACGGTCAAAAAATTTTGAAGATATGTTTATTCGTTTTGACATGATCCACGATGAACGTGACGGACGGACAGACGGACGGACGGACACCGCATGACGGCTAAGGCCGCGCGTGATGCTAGCATCGCGCGGCAAAAACGTCATTACTTGAATTTACTTCCCAAAACAAAAGTCGCGCGCGCTGTAGCATAGGCCTATGCGCGACAAAAACCGCGCTAACATAACTATGAGCAAGGTGTGCTGCTACTGCTGCAGGCTCGCAGTAACCCACTTACATCTCATTAACGTCACGTGGCCTGCAGGTAAAGGTGAGAATGGACACTACCGGTAGATTTGCTCTGCGCTGCGATAGTGATTAGTCATTAGTGAACGATAAAGGTAATGTATGTGTGTATGTATTCATGATTACATGAAATATTCTAACGTGCAGACTGCGTCCAATGCGAACGGTTAGAGGTTTAGATCGATATGGTGTATAACGGAATATCGATAGGCTCAGAACATATACCAAGCGGTGAGAAGCACACAAACTCGTCCCTCGCCACATTGCGGGGTGCTGCCACCTAGCGAATGTAATGATTACTGTCCTGAAAGTTTCATAACGGTAGGCCTAACCTGTTTCCCATACTGTTACAGTTGCAGAGGCAACAAACGTGACGAACAGTGTAACAAACACTGACTACCGAAAACGAATACCTCAATGGGTATATCGCCTGAGGGAGGTAAATAAAATTGATAATCTCATATGTCTGATCTGACCATATCAGTGTGAACCCTAGCCTAGGCTTATAACAGGATATTAGGCTTACATTCTGTTATTGATAGGTCATCCTGGTCTTAATTTTTGCCAGCTTACATTTAGATTGCCGGTCTGAACGTGTAATTATCATTATGATCATTATTAAAAATGCAGTTAATTTGTTGTTGTTGTAGTTCTGGTCTCCATGCACCAAGTTCCCTTGAGTTGACAATCATCATAGATAAGTCGCCGCTAAGGAGACTAAACATGACAATACAGTCCTTTTGTCACTAAGTAATGATCTGCTCCAGAAAGGTCGTCGCTGAATTCCTCTTTTTATATTTTATAGTTTCATGTAACTGAAAAGAACAGTACATACCGGTATGGCTCAGTCAGTTAAATGTGTAGTGCATGTTGTGATTTTTCTGATTTTCTGCACATCTAATACAGGTACCAGCTACCAGGTAACTGTATTATTGTACGGTGATCTCGATACAATTTTGATATTGCTTTCACAATTGCTGAAGTTCTGGAAGACGAGCTGCAGCCTGCAGGTGCATTCTGTATAAGATTTGTAGTTTTTATGCTGAAATATTTCATCATCATCATTATCATCATTTATTGTCACACATGTTAAAAGAAGAAACATAAAATCAAATCAGAAATTTATTTGTCGGTGTTACCATGTATATATTATGTGTGGTAGTAATGTGTAAACAGAGTGTACTATTGATGAAGTCGCCACATACAATGGATTCGTGGTGCCAACACAGTGTGGTGTTCTTGGCGGTGCTTCTTGCCAGTCTTCCACTGGAAATCAACAGCCAGTGTGACGTGCTGTCTCAAGGCGGATACATCGAAAGAACGCTGCATATCAGAGAAGCAGTGTGCGATGTAATGCACACTGCAATTATCGCCAAAGATCATATACTGCACTTGGAACCTGGTGTCAAATTGAGATTTGCTCCTGGAGTGATGCTGGCTGTCAATGGAACATTGCTGGCAAAGGTTGATAAAACGTGTAGTTTCTGTGTATTCTACTCTTTTATTTTTTTGTGAGACATTGGTAGACTCTGCCTCACCTGGACTAATTCTATACAAGTAGGTTGGTTAGACAAAACTGAAAGTGTGTACTGGATCCTGATTACCACCCATACAACGATAACATAACAAAGGTGATTTGTTTTCGGTGGTGTCTCTTTGTGGATGTCGGTGTCTTTCTGTTTTAATTTGTCTGCGATAACTCCTGAACCGTTTGAGTTATCATCATGAAATTTTTGTGGGAGCAAGATATGGTCAGAAGCTGAGATGAGCTTGAAAAAGGCTGAATAACATAGAAACTTCTTACTTTACACAACTGAAAATATGTTACCTAATAACAACGTTTCGATGTCCGTCGGACATCTTGATCACGTGATCAAGATGTCCGACGGACATCGAAACGTTGTAATAGGTAACATATTTTCAGTTGTGTAAAGTAAGAAGTTTCTACGTTATTGATTGTACCAACTGAATGAATCTCTTCAACACTACTTGAAAATGGCTGCATTTGGATGCACTGCGGCACATGGATGATGATTAAACCACTCTGATATTCTACTCATTGTTATATCTGCCTCTGTACAGTCAATGTGGCAGTACATTCGTTTAGTGTAGGGAACAGTTTTATTGTTAGACCAATCACAGTATGCACTTGTGCACTATTGAACCCAGTAAAACTCGTGCCGTGGTCGTGTACAGCAGGAATCTGACACATTTTATGTATTCACCTTATCATAAACTCTATGGAACTAGGTTTCCATCAGTTCATTGCTCAATGACGGGACATGTGATCTCTCGGTCTTTGATAATGTTGTTACCGTTGTTATATATTTTATATGTTCTCAAATACTTAGAGTAACTTTTAAAGCTTACTCGAGCAGTGATATATGGAACATTTTACAGTTTGTTACAAAGTTTGTTGTTTTTTATTTCACAAATCCAAGAAGTTCCACAACATCGTTAGGTGTCTTTGAATATCATTTGCTGTGTTCAGTACCTTGTGAATAATGTCATTTCATTATTTTTGTAGAAGTACTGGAATTGGTGATTTTCTTTGGTTGTAAAAATGTGTATGGAAAGGACAATAATATGCTAGGAAATGTTCTCAGATTTCTGCTTGTATAAAATATGTATTAATAATAGATACAACTGTATTGTTTATTATTCCACCAAGGCTGGTGGAGTTGTGTGATCATTTGTTCTGTCATTTTGTCTGTATGTGAGCAGGATAACTCACAAAAGCATTAACGGACGTCAACCAAACATGCTAGGCATGGGCAGTGGGCGATCCTCTAGAAGTGGTTAAATTTTGGCGTGGTTCTGGATCTGGATGTGGATCTAGGATCAGAATTTAACTTCTTTAACACCAGCGAATACATGTTTTTACAATATATTGTCACTCACCAGGGGGCGACACTGCAGCAGCCTTATCAGATAGGGCATTTTACACGATATATATTCAGTCTCCACACGGCGACAATGCAATGGCGTTGGCGGAGTTTGTACTGTCTGAGTGCTTTTGTTGTATGACATAATTGCTGTGTTACTTCTACACACCTGATACTAACATTTATATTAAAGTAATACACGACATTTTTCTTGACAATTTTCTGCTGAATGATGCGCTGTGATTACGGAATGTTTTTTTTGTCAGGGTACAGTTGATAATCGCATCATGCTGACTAAACTGCCGAGTTCTGCGGGCGTGCCAGACATCGTGCCGTCTTGGCCACTAGACATACGACTTGTTGATGAGTCCAGCGTTTACTTTGGACGACTGCAGATCAAATATCGTGAGAAATGGCGCGGGATTTGTGCTAATTTTCAAAAGTATGTGAATTGCTCTAATGAAATACCATATCAGAATGTGATATATTTAAAGTATTGAATGGTAAAAATGAGTTTCATAGTCAGTTTTTCATTGGTTAGTATTTCATCTAGTATTTATCATTATCATTTTATCATTTTATTATTAGTATTTTATCATCTACAAAGCTAACTGCTGTAACGTATGCTGCCAGTTCATTAACAAGTGCTGCTGTGTCGGTAACACAGTAACAGTACAAGATAGAGGCATTCACAAGTAGGAAGATGAAATCACGTGATCTGTTGAATAGTACCACTACCATTGACATTGCCTGAACTTAAAAGTCATTTCTGCTGTGGTAAACCGTCCTATATCCTAAGTGTGCAAAAATAATATAGCATATTAACTAGGATATGTTCGCTAATGAATGGGCTATCAGTTGAACTATGATAACTGAACCGAAATGTAGGACTGTTAAGGTCACAAACAGTAACATATGCTAAACATTTTGGTGATTTCTACAGGCTACTAATGTACTCGATTGACGACACTGTTGTTGATGACTTTAACTGACCTTCAGGGGTCATTGCAACGTTTTAAGGCTAGCTGTTTGTAAAAATTATCACACATATGGCATGTCATGTGTTCTATACTTTTTATTTAGTGAAGTATCTTTTACATTTTTGTACTACTAGTTTGGCAAATAAAGTTGTGTGTGTATTAATAAAACTATCTACAAAATAGAAATCAATATAGCTCTGCTATGACCTTGCATATCTGTTCAGTGTCATTCAAGGTCAAAACATGAGGAGGAAAAACTTAAGTGAAAGTGTTTGAAGGCAATTTATGCATTTGTAAAGTAACAGTTAGGTAATTTTTGTGGATTTTTGTGCATGAAGACATTTCTGAGTAATTATGGAGTGTCACACCCTTTCTGTCCCACGTTAGGGCTTGTTTATATTAGGTTGGTTTGTCATTTGGTATAAATTTTTTTGATATTAGTAAATAGGAGGATATCTAAGTGTCAATCAGTGTGTTAATTGTTTGACAAATTGATTGATTTGTTCAGTGAATCTGGTATTGGCTGATGCAGGTATTGTCTTCTATAAAGCACAATGTTACCACTTTATTGTTATTTGACAACGTTAATCACTGTAGTGCATATGTTTTGTTATTGTGTTACCAAATGTTTTAGTGATTTGGTACGTCTGTTCGTGTGGAGCATGAGCATTAATGTATATGTGACCAAAAGCGTAAAATAACTCAAATACAGTCAAACATGGACCTAACACAGTTTTATACATTCTAAATCGCGAGGACAGGCACAACTAGTTTATGATGATTATGTTACCATGACAATGTCCGTTGCCTAGCAACAAGGAAACACGTTGTCTCTGGAGTCAACAGTTGAAGCCTCTACCACACGCTGCATTCAGTGGCTGTCAGTCAGTGTAGATAATAGGTTGATGTAAAGGTTACACCGTAGCCAACAGCCAGCCAGGTCAACTCAACCTTTCATCCATTTTGGGGTTGATATATGAGTAGTAAGCGGCAATTAAGTGTCTGTGACCACAGTCAGCGGTAGCGCTATCTGGTGAACATCTACAAGGTAGAAGTAGGCATGATATTTGCAGATAAAACTGTGTGATACATGCCTGAACGCCTTAGATGTTTCATATTAATCCATGTTATCTTTACCTTTACCTTTTACTGACCCCCCTGCATTAAAGCACAGGCATATTTGCTAGTATTTAATGCTTGAGGCTAAGGCATTTTTGTTGAAAGGCTTATGGATAGACTTATTAGACTAGTTTTTCTTTGTTTTTTTTTCTTATTTGGGCTGGCACACACTTCCTTGGCATGCCAGCGTTGACGCCTGCCTCACAGGCTGGCCCAATGCGCAACCCCAGGGAAGGGACTAGTGTAGTGTTGCGCGACACCATCAGGCTAACCTGATGGTGTGTGTAGTGTGTAGTTGTTGCGCGACCTCTCCTTATAGAGAGGTGTGTAGGGTTAAGGGAGGGATCAGGAGTGGAGAGACCTTGTGCGATGATATTTACCCTGCTCGGCCTATAGCCACTGTTTCTCTGGCGACTAATACCCACTGCATGATGGACGGCCATAGCTCATGCGCACCTCGCACTGTGAGCCCCAGGGTCCAATTTAGTGGTGCGTGTGAACAGAGCCATTGATGACCGGCCAGGCATACAGCAGGAGGCCAACCGAAAAGTACTGTTCATTTATTAACTTTGGCCTTCACCATTACCAACCAAAAAAGTAATTCTCAACCATTGCACTCTGCACATCCCATCCACTGCACCTATGTTATGTATGTTGTTTGTTTCGATTTTTATTGTTTTTATGTATTATTTCACTTGCATTTCATTTGCTATTCGGCCCTCGGGCCACAAGTCTGCTATTAAACTGATTGATTGATGATTGATCTATTATCAGTGGATCAAGCAGCGACTAATACTGAGCGTCTCTAAACCCAGTATTAGACTAGTTATTATTTTTGCATTTTATTGTTGTGGTTTCTGCTGGTGTAGTGTGTTTGTATGTGTTACAGCTGGACACAGGCAGATGTGGATGTTGCTTGTCATCAGCTCGGCTTCCAAACTGGTAACTTCAGTTTCCTGTCTTGGGCCCGAAACGATTCTTCGTTCATGCTGTTTCATCGCCCATCTTGCTCCGGATCAGAGAGGCATATGATGAACTGTCCTGGAAGTGCCAACATTCGGATTGGCTCTCGCATCTGTGGTGAGTGAGTGGCTGCAGGTGCTCGTTGCTTAACTGCTATGTAGTAAGTAAGTAACAATGTACTGATTAAGGTGACAGTATCGCATCAAAGATATTACAGGGGCACCGTAAAAAATTAAAAAGAAAAGCAAACAAAAATGACAGAATCGCTGACAGTCAGTAGTCATTGCCGGACAACAGTTATACTGTGCAGTACAATCGCGATCGCCTGATTATATTTTAGTGCCACCGAACACGAGGTAAAACCGTGTAGAAATGCGTTAAGCCTTTGTGTTTTCTCGCTGGCACTGCTTTTAGTTTTGTTAGATAGCTAAGGAGTGTGTCAGTCGCTCAACACATCACACTAACAACTGTTGCTGTCTGTCAAATGAGTTGTACGTCATTCATGGCTCACGACAGACATTGTGGACACCGGAAAAAAAGAGGCACGGCTTTGAGATTGAAAGGCGTTTACAAGGCAAGGTCAAAGGTTGACCTTGAGAACTTTCAGATGATGCTGAATCAGTTTTCCATTGAAATAATCTATAGCCTGCATGTCAATAAAGCCATACCATACCAGTGAGCAAATGCATGTGGTAAGTAAGTAAGTGTTTGAAAACATTCAACCAACCAGTGCAGCAGCTCTGGTTAAAATGTTCAAAAGCGCTCAGCTACTGCATCCTCTGTACCGGTATCAGACGTCATTTCGCCAACAAATACGAGTAATAGAGTGTCATGTTTGCTAAATTTACTTCAACTTTAACGTTTCTATTCAGTTGCAACTGCATTTGTAGCCAGTTTACTGATATGTTGTCAACTGTGTTATGTGCATTAAATTTATTTTATGCATTTATATTTAAATTTACTGCAGTAAAAGTCACAGGACAACAAATATGCCATGATGTCTTGCACAGTTTTTATGTCCCTCAGTGAAACTATGAAACTCGTGCAAGCTGTCGTTTGATATTTTTACTTTGTCTCACGTAATTCTGATGTCTAGACAATTCATCACGGTTAATTTGTGCGAATATTATACTGCGTTTAGTACATCAGCAGACTGTTCATCTACACTGCTACGGTCTGGCACCTGATAACCCTGCAAGAGACTACTGGTGGGGTCTGGAGTTCTACAATGCATCAAGAGTGCTGTCTATCGACGACATTATAGTCATCAACGAATCGTCGTCGGTCTTACAGAACGTTGACATCATGTATGCTGGAGTTGCCCCAGATCGCAGTCCAGTGCCTGCAATTCGTGCTAGCCCGAGTGTGCCGTCGATGGTCAATGTGACGATCCAGAACGTCGCACTCGATGCAACCAACTTCACTGAGGTCCGGTCTTCCACTATCGTCTACAACTGCACTGTGTCCAATTGTAGAGGTACGTACTACTTGCAAGACTGCTTTACCGCCGTGTCAGATTTGAATTTGCTGCACTTTATGGTCTTGTAACTTAACACACAGATCGAGAAGAAAGGACGATCGTCTTTTTGTCTTTTGCATTAGAAGAAATGTTCTAGTGTCTTCAGTTGATTGAACTTGGTACATTAACGTCAAGAAGAAGAAGAGAATGTGTGACCTGCAGTTGTAAAATTTGTAAAATGGAATTTTTTAAATGAAATTTTTGGGATTTTTTTTATAATTAAGTTTTAATAAGACAATAAGAGTTTATTAGGAGTATTGCTAGTATCTGAGTATTTGTTAAAATTTATGGATATTTTAAAGTTTAAAATTAAAATTATTAAATAAATTCTTGATTGATAATTATAATATTTCTTGATTTATGCATGTAATTGTCATCAGTTACAAAACGAGGACCTATAGTGATTTGATCTATGTTAAGAATGACGTCTGGTTAGAATGATTAATTACAATACTCTGTGTGTGAAATATTTTCATGTTAATATTGGTCCGCCATTGTAAATATAGCTCTATCTTGTACCATTTTGGAGTTATTTGACGTTGAATAATATCGTGACCTTGAAATCAGGGTTAGAGGTCACTTAAGGTCATTGAAATTGGTGCCATTCGAAAGCTTGGGTGCAGTTTCCTATTCGTCTTCTATAGTAACTATGGCCGTATCTGTAGCCGTTTGTGAGATATTTAGCATCAAAGAGAGTGGTGTGACCTTGAAAACAGGGTTAGGGTTCGTTCAAGGTCATTGGAAATGGCACCATTTGATAGATCGCATACGAGTTCCTATTCGCCTTCCGTAGTAACTATGGCGATATGTTGTATCGTTTGCGAGATATAGCGACTTATTGGTAGAAAATCGCGAAATTTTTATACCCCACCTGTATTTAGCGCCCCCACAGGGGGTGACCCCGTCGGAATTTTGCGAAAGTGTTTGATGCTGGTAAAACTAGAGTAATTGGGCTACCGTATGGTGAAAAAAATGTGACGGTATGTTAAGCCGTTTTCATCTGATACCGGAACGTAACGGACAGACGGACAGACAGATTTGCTATATCAGTATGCTGACGCACGATAAAAAGTCTTGTCAGGAAGTAAAACTTGACCGCACAAGAATATTGCACTGCAAAAAAAACTGTTCAACCTTGGCATCGTCAGCACCGCAGACGATGATAGTGAACAACAGCTAGGTTCCAAGCATCGCACTCTATTACAACAGATGACAACACCGGCGTGAGACTACAGTCTGCTCGACTGACAACAGTTGTGGTTTTCATACCAATACCAATGTTGAACAGGAGGCCGTATTAATGTTTGCACGTGTTTGAAACCAGAATACCTCCACGGGGGGGTCTGGGGAGGAACTGAATAGAGCAGCAGCATCCTGATAGTGTTCCATAGTAACTATGGGTCTATTTTGCTTAGTTTTCGACATGTGACCATGGGATGGATGATGGACGAACGCTGACAACCGTCGCGTATCTGGCCATTAAGGCAGCCAGCAATAAATGAATACATGTTAGGATGAGCTGCAGTGTATTCTAGAAATTGACACTTCCTAGAGTTTAAATCGTCTCACACTGTTTAATCTTTTCAGTTTTGTGCACGTTGCTGTGGCCTGAGAGTGGGGCTGGTAAACGTAATTAACGTCATTGTTATGCATAAGCGCGGCCTATGCCGTTGTGGGATGTCTGTCCGTCCGTCTATCCGTTTGTCCGTCCGTCCGTCACGTTCGTGTGTTCTGTCAAAACGAATAAACATATCTTCAAAATTTTTATTACCATTATATAGCCACACCATTCTAGTTTTTCTGTACCAAACGTTATGGCAATATTCCGACATGGACCCCCTAACGGGGGCGTCGAATGCAGGTAGGGTAGGCAAAAATCGCGGTTCTCAGCGAATAGCTGTCTTCATCGCGTGCTGTGAACGGCCAAGTGCAAAACACACAGCTGCGACGAACCGTGGCAAGTTGATGACACTCGTCACTGCATGGTAAGCGGCGTCGTTTGTTGTTTGTGGGAGATGGACGAAGTGTTTTTGACAAGAAGCCTCAACGTGACACCAAAGACAACCGAACAGAATTTAGTTGTATGCAGTGGTGAATCTAAAGCCTAGCGAACTAATAATAAAAGACTGCGGTCGAGGTGTTGTAGGCCTACTGTTGAAGCTAACTACCGATTAACACGAAGCATCGCGCAGCCTCTCTGTGACAGCAGAGCTACTTTTTTATTGTTAAGTCTGACTTGAATTAGCTACAGACATTTCACTAACTGTTAAGGTAAATAATATGTTGATCTGTGTAATGGTATGCAGCTGATTGATTGCAAATGCAGGTAATGGACTGGTTGTTGAGACGTACCTGGGGCACGTGGAAATAAAGAACTCGCGCTTCCTTAACAACTACGGCAATGGCGTCAAAGCCAAGTTTCTTGACGGTCGTTTCGTCATCATTGACCAGCTTCTGACGTTCTGTAAAATGGCAAACACGTTGACGCAGACGTACCCTCAGCTCATCACTGGCATTCGAGGCCTGTCCACGAGGTGTAGTCGGGTATGTTGACTTCGCTTTTGAGCAATTTCTGACTCAGCTGGCATAGAACTTGCCATTGGACAGCCTAGAAACAGTATTCTCACTTTCAAATGCCACTTGAACAAGAGGTCAAAGTAATTTGACAAAAAGCGCCTCACGGGGGGGCCCATTCCCCGGTTAGGGGTCACCCCAGGGGGTCGAAAGTTGTACCATTGAATTCCTGGGGTAGGGTTTCCT
>Ga0209149_1000406_pt1 | contig 17975 bp, 9 predicted proteins | sample WorMetTyACAVOLI2_FD_187423 | JGI IMG/M metagenome (GOLD analysis project Ga0209149, IMG submission 187423) | Marine gutless worms symbiont microbial communities from Max Planck institute for Marine Microbiology, Germany - Olavius algarvensis... ... | reverse complement strand
GTTTATGTTAATCTTGATGACCTGTTTGTTTTTAGCCCCTGCCAGTACACTCGTGGTCATAAATTTAAACTCTACAAGCGCCAAACCATTAGCTGCGTACGTGCCAGTTTCTTTAGTGAGCGAGTAATAAACTGTTGGAATTCTCTTCCCCACACTGTAGATTTTAAGTTCTTTTTCAAAGTTCAAGCGTTCCGTAAAACGTGTTGACTTCACAGATTTTCTCAGATTATAATGTACATCATCTATTAATTTGTGTTTTGTGTAGGATGTAGTATGTAGTTTGTATTGCTCTATTACTGTTTGACTACAACGGGCAACTGTTAGATCATGCCATATGCCTTGTTGTCCTGTTCTTTTGTCACTTTATTGTATTGTTATTGTTTTTTTTTTGAACGAAATAAATAGAGATGGAGACGTTGGTGACCGGCGTGAGCAGGTTAGTGACAATCCGGGATCCGCCCCTGCGGCGCGCTGATGGCGATTCAACGTCCCTGGTCGCTGGCGTAATGTCAATAGTATTACCTTACCTGTATTATTACTATCACACGTAGTGGTCTGTGTGCCGACAAATGAGCAATCGAATGCTGGTGTTGTGTGCAGGAGTATGCTACGCATCGCCAGATGACCACCTATGCATAAACCTACATCACGTGAATTATATATAAGCCTCGATCTGCTTGCTGCAATAGTCGTATATTTTGAAATCGCTGACGTTCTATCTGCTAAATTTATTTACTTCATCTGCGACGTTTTTTCTCATTGTTATACTGTGCAACTCGACGCTGACATTATATTTAGGGCTGCACGTTAATTTCAGTTAACTAAACGTTTTACCAGTGAGTTAATTAATAGCGATTAATGATGAAAAACATAATCTGATTATTATTTTTAGTACAGTAGTGCCAGTAATTTATAATTGAAAGCCTACAGAATTTGGCCAATGCAGGGACACTTGACGCACGCCGGTATGTTTAGACTTTTGAGGAACTTACCAATTATTACTTATTTATTGCAGTAAATAGCCGTCGTCGATTTACTTGGAGATTCAACATCACTAGCAAAGTAACAGTCACAAAACGGTTAATAATAATAATAAATATCATAATCGTATAAACATTACTTGAATCCTTGATGCACTTATGTAGTCCTTGAGGCGCATGGAGGCCAAACTTTTATGACATTGGTTTTGGACTTGGCCTTGAAGGTCCAGGCCTTGGCCTTGAGAGCTGCATTGACAATTTTTGTCATCATCGTCAAACTCAAGGCCAGACAACTACTGCTAAAGTAAAGTTAAAGTTATAATAATTAATTAATAGTATTTCTTTTTTCTATGTAATTTATGACAAATGAATATCTGAGCAAAAGCGATCAAAATTTAGTTCATCACCTATCCTGTCAGGCTGTCAGACACACTGCGTATCTTAATTTCTGCTCTGGCCGAATGATTAAAGGCCTTGACCATAAGAATTTATTGTCTACTATATCACTGATGTGAGGTTCGCATTGTGATTTGATCGATAGTCAACCTCATTGTCAGCCGTCCCGATGTACCATCCACGTACGCCTCAACACACACATTACGATTACTGTATCAGTTAAAATGATTATTGATAATTAATATAATTATTATATTTATCCGTTAAAAGTCTTTCTGCTAGACTGCGACGCCCGTACGAGGCTTATTATACTGTGGCTATGCTGAGTATGATCATCTGTCTGTCGATCGGCACTGCTATGTCAATTGCGCACGTCTCCGTCTATACGCGCCATGTTATAACAACGAAGGTGTGGATTTGAGATTATTTACAACATCTTAAGTAAGTTGCAAGTATCGTAAAGAACAGACTGTTGTTATTATACCGTCGATGAAACGGCAGTAGACGGCATCTAGGCTGTTGTGGAGGGATCCAAACATTTCCCCCTCCCAGACATCCCCCTCCCATTTTACATGGTGTAGGACATTCCCCCTTGCACCACCTACAATATAAAGCGATGTATCATTAACGTGTACAAAATTGACAGAGATAGATCGGTTAGGGTTAGCAGTACGAGTTAGTGCCAATTTTCAAATTTTCGCTGTAACAAAAGTCCGAAATGGGGAGAGAAATTTTCTGGGTGCGGAATGTCCGGGGGAATATGTCCGAGGGGGAAAATGTCCTACGCTCGTATGTGAAATTGTGCGTCGGTTAATTATGACATCGAAAACATCTAACAGCCTGAATTATGATAGTAGGCTTTCTTCACGCATCTTGTCTTGTCGCGAATTTGAAGAAAACAAGCAACCAGAGCTAATCCCACTGGCCACAGAGACATCCCCGAGATTACCCCGTAGAGAAAAGCAGTCGGAGGAAACCCCCGTGTGTCGGTTAGGGTCAGGACCCCGCCTCGTGGGTCGGATAGGGTCAGGAGTACGGGTTAGTGCCAGTTTTCAAGTCTATAAGAATGTTGCTACACTCCGCGGTGGTTACCTGTGGGAAAGATTTTCTCTAGGGGGGGAGTAATATCCGGGGGATGAATGCAAATTTGGCCAGTGTTATTAACCCTTTAGACTCCAAAGGCAATTATAGTGCTACATGGGTGCAGTGGTCTAGTGGTAGAGTATCGGACTCGTAACTGACAGGATGCGGGTTCGACTCACACCCGGTCCACTGCAAGCAACCTTGAGCAAGTTGCAAGCCTACTGTGTGCTCAGGCCAACTCAACCTCCTACCCTCAGCGGGACGGGAAATGAGTAGTAGGTACGGCTACGGGGTGAAGGCCTAGTGTGGCTGATTGGGGCGATGGTGTGTCTGCTAGCTGCACCGTGGGTCCAATTGTCCGTTAGCGCGGGCAATGGATGGCCACATAATGCGCTGCGGCACCATTGGCTTATGCCAATCAGCTGCCACTTTCGAGATTGTAAAGCGCTGCTGGTCACAAGTCTGACTCGAATAATACGAAGTTGGTACACTATGGCCGTTGATGGATGGGCTGTTACATTTGGTAAAGCGAGGAGGGGCCTGGGCGAGCTGTGACCCCGCCCAGTCCCCTCATCGCTGTACCAAATGTAACAGCCTACCGATTAACGGCCAATGTACCAAGCTGTATTGCTATATGATAGCCCGTTGCTTTGTGGTTTTACTGTGGTGATTAAAGGGTTAACTACGATTTAAGGCATAAGGACAAACGCTTTCAGAATATACGGTTTGGTTGGATTCAGGAACAATGCAGACCAGAGTTGGTCATGAGTTGGGTCCATCCATGGGTTGGGTTGGGTTGGGTCAGAGTTTTTTAATTTTTGGTGGGTTGGGTTGGATTGGGTGGAGACTTGACTGCGTGATATTTTTAACGTCATGAAATACTCTACTGTCTGCTAATGCGTACTGCAGCTGAATAATAACTGTCATTGACTGTGAACTTGTCTGTGACGTGTAACAGCAGTTGTATAAAGTTTTCGGTATAACCTAATATACCATACCAAGTGTCGATGATGGGTTGGGTTGGGTCGGGTGGAGACTTTTGTGGGTTGGGTTGGGTTGGGTCCAAAAATTTTGGGTTGGGTTGGGTTTTGAAAAAGTGACCCATGACCAACTCTGATGTAGACTGTCAAGGTCGGAAACGGAAGTAATTGGTCAACCGACGAGGAAAGGGAGATTTTTATCGCGCGTCATTGTGCTGACGTGCGATATTGATATAGCAATATGTCCGTCCGTCTGTCCATCACGTTCCGGTATTGTGTCGAAACGGCTTAACATGTCATAGTTTCTTCGCCACACCGTAACGGCGTAGCCCAATCATTCTAGTTTTATGAATATCACACATCTTCGATAAATTCCGGGAGCTAATTACAGGTGGTGTATAAAACGTTTTGCGATTTTCGACCAATAACTGGCTATCGCAAACGATACAAGATAGCGTCAACTGGAACGCTGATAGGAACTCTTATGCGATCTATGGAATGGCGCCATTTAAATGACCTTGAGTGACCGCTAACCTAGATTTCAAGGTCAAGGAGTTAGATGCCTTCAACGATTTGTGTACGCCGCTGACGCGCGATCTGTTTGCGATAGCTAAGTAATATTAGCATGTGTGGTATGGCAAGCGTTGTCACACGCTGGCGGCTACGTAGACGCATGGTTTGTGTTGGGTGCGGCGTTTATAGTATGTCGCCGACCATTGTTTGGCAGCTATATGCAGAGACGTCGAGAGCATGACATGAAGGCGTGTATATCTTAACTTTTGTTGGATGTGCGCCGTCCGCTGTGCCGAATTGCTCCATTCATCGCCGACGTAGCTATGGAGTGTCGACAGATCATCACACCCGACGAGCGAATTGGTCTACTTATGAACGTTCGATGTGTCGTTAAAAACGCAAAAAGCCGTCCACAGTGCACAAACATGTCGCTCTTTCTTTCAGCATGTGAACAGAAATTGAACACATCTCTAAACACGCGACAATGTGGACGAGGTTTTTAGTTTTAACCCTTTAATTGGCACATTAAAAACGCAGAGCAGCGGACCATTGTACATCAATACGGTGATTTTTTACACTGGCCGTTGATGGGTGGGCTGTTTTAGTACCGCGAGGAGGGGCCTGGGCAAGCTGCAGCCCCACCCGGGACCAGTTCAGTGACCTTCAGTGACCTCTAATCTAGATTTCATGGTCACGATATTATTCAACGCCGAATAACTCCAAAATGGTACAAGATAGAGCTATACTTACAATGGCGGACTAAGAGAAAGTCGTATAATTATGGTCTACCAAACGGCGCCGTTTTCATTGACCTTGAAAGGCTTGAACAACCCCTAACCCAGTTTTCAAGGTCACGCCATTCTTTGATGCTGAGTGTCTCATAAACGGCTAAATATACGACCACAGTTGCTACAAAATGATAATAGGAAACCGTACCAAAGCTTTGCAAGGATGCCATTTCCAGTGACCTTGAGTGACTCCAAGCCCATATTTTAAGGTCGCGCCATTATTTAATGCTGCGTAGCTCAGAAACGATGCGAGATACAGAGATAGTTTCAATGAACTACTATTAGGGACTGACGCCCTTCTCAAGAATGTCGTTTCTAATGATCTTGGGTGACCTTGAGTGGCCTATAGCAAAATATTCAATGACACGAAGCACGCGCGGTCTCCGCGACAGCCGAGCTTCTTAGTGTTTGTTACTATTCCGTAAAAATCGTTTTGGTTTTATTTCTCATTAACAATAGCCTGAGTACTATCGTTTCATTACCACCCGCGTAGCGATATCGTAGCGATGTGGTATTGTTTCAGTACTGTTTGTTTGTCTGTTTGTCAACGCGATAACACTTGAACCGTTCCAGATATCACCATGACATTTTATGGGAGCAAGATGTTGTCAATATATTGCCAGAAGCTCGAGCGAATTCGAAAATAGCTGCATTCCAATGCACTGCGGCACACCGACGACGATTTAACCCTTTACTGGGCAAATTAAAACCGCAGAGCAAGGGACCATTATACAGCAATACAGTGATTGGTACACTGGCAGTATAGTTTGAGCTGTTAGTTACATTTTGGTACAGCGAGGATGGGGCTGGGCGGGCTGCGGCCCCGTCCAGTCCCCTCCTCACTGTACCAACAACACACCCATCAACACCCAGTGTACCAGCTTCATATTATTCGATGTGGCACTATAATTAGGCCTACCTTTGCACTCTAACGGGTTAGCGTTTCTGACGTTCTGATTCTAATATACTTGTCGTCAATGAAAATATGACAGGTTTGAATGTCGCTGGAATGGTTGTCACTGGACCGTGATTAAGTCGACGCGACGAGTGTTGTGGTGGCAGGAGGGTGTGGGGAGAAGACGGCGTCATGCGAAACGAGAATGGTTTGTTCCCATAATCCGCCCATCGAGCTGCTTTCTATAGCTGTGCACACTACTTGTCAGCACACGTGACAGTTAGACCGCGGCCTATAGACCACGTAACAGCAGTAGGCCTACAGTATAGCATTAACTGCTGTTCGGCATAGCTAATGCAGACAACGGTGAGAAGAATGATGGAAGCTAGTGCGTTTTTCGCTGTCGTCTTGTGTCTGCTCGGTGAGTAAACTGATTTATCGCAAAACTATTGACTATTTCTGTCGTATGTCTGGCGCATTTTTGGGCGAACGTTACGAAATCGCAAACGGGCAGAAAATTCATAGGTAGTGTAAGTAGTACTAAAAGCTGATAGGAATAATCGGTGGGATAGATGTATGGTGGGCCAGAAGCCGACCACTTTTAGCCGACCACTTTTACGTTCGGCTTGTGGCATGAGCCGTCTGTCCGTCTGTCTGTCTGTCGTCTGTCCGTCCGTCTGTCCGTCCGTCTGTCTGTCGTCTGTCTGTTCGTCTGTCCGTCCGTCTGTCTGTCGTCTGTCTGTTCGTGCGCCTTGCTCGGATGGTTGAACTTTTCGTCAACATTTTTGCATCACCTAATAGCTCATGGATTTGGGCAGTTTGTATAATTTTTTTTGGGAAAAAAATCGAAGGGGTTCTAGGTGATCGTGCAAGTGAAATAAAAGGGGTATTAAAAAACTGGCGTTTTCGACCAATATCTCGCTTTATTTCGAAACGGTAAAGATACGGCCATAGTTACAATGGAAGACGAATAGGAACTCGTACGCAATCTACCGAATGATGCCACTTCCAGTGACCTTGAGTGACCCCTAACCCCGATTTCAAGGTCATGTCATTATTTGACGCTATGTCTCAGAAACGGCTAAAGATACGGCTAGTTGCTATAGAAGGCGAATAGGAAACCGTACACAGGCTTCTGAATGGTACAGTTGTCGGTGACATTGAGTGGCCCTTAAACCAAGGTTACTGTTAAAAACTTTCGTAGCAGTTTAACTACAGTTGTAAGGGCTCAGAATGGTACCTTTAAAGGGGTGTTTATAGCGACAAAACTCAACTCAACTGAACTCAACTGACCCAGTATAACAGCGTACAGCCAAGTCAGTTGTGTTTTTGTTTATGACGTCATGACCTACAAACTGAGTCAACTGTTGTTCACGCTGTGAACGTGTCGACAACTCGACGTCGAGTTGAGTTGAGTTGAGTTCAGTTCAGTTGAGTTGAGTTGTGTCGCTATAAACGGGCCTTTAAACAGCTAATATCACTTATAACATTTTCAATAGAAAAAGATGATAATACTTAGCAGCAAATTTCCGAACTGTCGATTGCTGCAATAGTTATTCAAATGCCCATATTTTAAACATTTACACATAAATGTTGGAATTTTTTCTTCTTCTTTTATTTCTTCTACCATTCGTGGTGAATAAAGATGTTCAATTTTAAATACAGAAAAACAAACCTGTCGTTCATCGCTGCCATGCAACTGGGCGTCGCCAAAAGAGTTAATAAAAATTTTCTGTTTGGCTGGAAAGTGGGTTAAATGGTTTTTGCTACGCTAGGAAAAATTTCTACGCTCGCTAGAAATGTGGGTTTTTAACCCGCCCCAGACTACTATACAATGCACGGTTGTGTAAAATGTAAAATGGACAGTACATTTTATGTGCTAATTTGTAATTAACTCTGTGATCAGGTCTGACTGGTGTGGCAAGTGGTTACGGAAACATGAAGACAGCAATATGTGAAATGAGTAACACGACCGGTGTGTTATCGGCACCGATATCTGGCACTATTAATCTCGATCAAGAGGTTGGTGTCGCCATTTTCGCTTACAGTAAGTAAAGGCCCGTTTATAGCGACACAACTCAACTCGACGTCGAGTTGAGTTGAGTTGCGTCGGCGAAGTGTCTATAGCGACGCCGACGCAACTCAACTCAATTCGACTGACCTGTTTCGCACTGATTGGCTGTACGCTGCTTCAACTGGGCCAGTTGCATTGCCGATCGTCGGCGACAGTTGAGTTGCGTCGGTGAGGGTGTCTATAGCGACGCAACTCAACTCAACTCGACGCATGGACGTCCATGTAAACACTGCCCACGGGCGACGGGCTGAGTCGACGTAGCTGGCTGGTTACATACCGAGATGGTTTACCCGTCCACAGACGGTCACCCATCCTGGTACTAACCGGGTCTGACGTAGCGCAACTAATAACTTTCCTAAATAAACCAAATTTCAGTTTACTGTGTGCTAATTCAATCGTCAGATAGTTTCTTGCAAATAATACATTTCAACGTTATGTACCAATTTAGAACATCTGAATTTTACAAGGTAGGGCAATGACGTTGGTCAGGTTAGGCGGAAAATATTTATTTAGCATGCAATTTCAGCCACTTTGCCATCTGCCTGACAAAAATTATTAAAGTTGATGGAAATTTGACAAAGTTCTGACAAAAAACAACTAGAAGCTCAGCTGTCGCAGAGAGACCGCGCGACGCTTCGTGTCACTGTATATTTTGCTAAGTCACTCAAGGTCATCCGTAATGACACTGTTGAGTAGGGCGTGTGTAAGTCCCTATCAGTACTTCATTGACACTATGTCTGTATGTCGTACCGTTTCTGAGATATTCAGCGTCACAGAATGCCGTGACATTGAAACTGGGGGTTGAGGTCGTTCAAGGCTATTGAAAATAACACCGTTCGATAGATTATATACGACTTTCTATTGGTATTCCATTGTAAGTATAGCTGTATGTTTTACCTTTTTCAAGTTATTTGACGTTAAATAATCGTGACCTTGAAAAGGTCACTGAAGGTCATTCAAACTTGTACCATTCAAAATATTGGGTGCGTTTCCTATTCGCCTTCCATAGTAACTATGGCCGTATCTTTAACCGTTTATGAGATATTCAGCGTCAAAGTATAGTGAACCTTGAAAACTGGGTTGGGGTTGTTCAAGGTCATTGAACATGGCGCCGTTCGATAGACCATTATACGACTTTCTATTGGTCCGCCATTGTAAATATAGCTCTATCTGGTACAGTTTTTGAGTTATTTGACGTCGATTGATATGACCTTGAAATCTGGCTTAGAGATCACTCCAGGTCATTGATACCGGTACCATTCAAAAGCTTGAGTGCGGTTTCCTATTCGCTTTCCGTAGTAACTATGGCTCTATCTTGCATCATTTGCGAGATAAAGCGAGATATTGGTCGAAAATCGTGATCATACCCCCCTTGCATTCGATGCCCTTGTTAGGAGGTCCCCGTCGGAATATTGCCACCCCGTTTGGTGTGGGAAAACTAGAATGGTGTGGCTACCCGATAGTCAAAAAAATTTGAAGATAAAGATATAGTTAGGCCCCTATTCGTTTCGACAGAATACACGAACGTGACAGACGGACGGACACGGCGCGACGGCATAGGCTGCGCTTACATTGCATCCCACGGCAAAATTTTTTATCGTTATTTGTTATTCATTTAAATACTGATTTCTCAGTAATCGTTGTAACACTGATAAAGGAAGAAGGCAACATAACGATAACAGTGAGTCTGCACGGCTTCAACATCAGCAACACGACTACAGTTCATCCGTTTCACGTCCACGAGTTCGGTGAATTGGGTGACGAATGTCAAGACGCCGGTGTAGTCTACAATCCCACAAATGCCGGACGTGGCGAAAGGTTAGTTTACTCTTCCCGTACGGTATATTTTATATATTTGACGTCATGCTCGTGATGTATAGGTGTGCGTGCGTGTGTCTATACCCTGTTTTATAAAGAAACAACCCTTTTGTTCTCTTGCATAATTCTTTGAAATATCAACCAATTTGAATCAAAATTTCAGATGTTATAGCTACGAGAAAGTGAATCTACAGGGCTGAAAATCATTTGTCTTTTTAAAAATATTCTTTGTTGGCGGCAATGTACAAAGGACGTTAGTGAAAGCGCCGTTACAGCAACCGGATTTACCGTTGAAGATCAATAGTCAGTATCGTAAATATACAAAAGTATGAAGTCAACCGCTTTATGAAGATGTTTCCTCACAAAGAAAAGTTTTAGCAGATTAAAGGCTTAACAGAGTCATGAAAATGACAGCAGTGTCATCATTGGCTCATGTTCGGTTTGTGGTGGACGGTGGACCACACCGTCGTATTTCTCAGATGCGTTTAAGTCCGCGCCTGAGGCCAGTCGCCGTCTCCGCTCGTCTGGCGCCATGACACATGCGTCATAGCGTGGTCCAGAACTCGTGTGGGCAACAGGTCGTTTGATGTCGCCGGACCGCGGCTTTGCAACAAGCTGTCTGCTTCACTGCGGTCATCTGACAGTCTCTGCCAATTATTCAGAAGACAGCTGAAAACGTTTTTGTTTGTCAAGGACTAGGCTGCGGCGCCTAGTGACTCTTGCTTTTAGGCGCCAGATATAAATACTCGTACTTACTTACTTACTTACACTGCACACCCAATTGCAAAGATCAACGAAGTTAAAGATCTCGCACGGATTTTATTGATCATTGTCTTTAGCCTATCAAATCATCTTTTTATCCATGTATTTATTAGCAAAATGCATAGTTTTGCTTCACTTTTTACTCACAGCCGTTTAATGAGATGCTCATGTTCAGCGGCAAAGCCTGTTGTTTTAACGGTACTTTTGCTATTTACATTGCTGCTAGCAAAGACTATTCAACTAGAATGTAAATTATTTTTAGATACTTGGAATCAACATTTCATCAGCTATATTATCTGAAAGTCTCGTTCAAATTGATTAATTCTTCTAAGATGTATACGCAAGAAAACAAAAAAAGTCTGGAACGGATAAAGCAGGACAATTCAATTGGTACGTACAGGTGAACCTAGCTTGCATAAGTAAGTATGCTGTGGATGGACCGTAGCACTAACCAAGAAAAAATACTTGAATTCTGTTTGAAATTTTGGGACCATTCCTATCTTTTTAGATGGTGAAGACAGATATTTCAAATATACTGAACACGGCAAATTGGCCTACTACATAACGGACGACACCGTCGATGGATGGGTACAGTCGGAATCACGTGACCCTCTTTTCTAAATTATGGAAATTTGTGGAATTGCCACGGTCGAAAATGTACAAGGTAAAGTGATCATTAGACTGGGAATTGACACGCTAATTCCCAACATTCTAGTTTTAATCAATCTCCAAGAAACTCAGCTGTCGCAGAGAGGTCGCGCGATGCTTCGTGTTATCGAATATGTCGCTAAGTCACTCATGTTCATTCAAAATACATCCTTGAATAGGGTGTGTGTAAGTTCCTATTTGTATTCATTTGTAATTGTCTGTATCTTGTACCGTTTCTGTGATATTCAGCGTCAAATAATGGCTTGACCTTGAAGTCTGGGTTAGAGGCCACTCAAGGTCATTGAAAATCGCACCATTCGAAAGCCAGGGTACGGTATGCTATTCAGATTCTATAGTAATTGTGGCTCTATCTTGTATGATTTCCGAGGTAAAGCGAGATATTAGCCAAAAATCGCGATTTTTTCATACCCTTGCTCTCGACGCCCCCGTTAATGGGACGTCATACTATGTGATGTGGAGAAAATTGGAGTGGTGTGCAGTGTTCGAGAGTACGTATTTCACGTTTTTTTTCAAAATTCCAAGAACACTTTTTACGTTTTCTTGAAACGACATGTCAAAAAACCCAGAAAACGTTATTAAAGTTTCAGAATGATTACTTTACTGACTTTTCAGAACACGAAGCAGACGAATACAAAAAGTGAGTACTTTACTTGCGTATACATACAACATTATATAAAATTGTTAATAAAAATATGGCCTTAGTAATTTAATACTTACACTTACAGGACAAAAGCTGATTGAGTGGTCTTTACCGGGTGTTTCAAAAGAAGTAGCCCCCCTGAAACTTTTTGGAATATTTCACTTCGGTTAAGTTTTTTGGCGTGCAATTTTGCAAATTTGTTGGCAATTCTTATCCACATATACCTGGCAGTTTTCGTACATCTATCTTAATATGTCATGAAATGGCGTTAATTTTTCCATGAGTACTCATCATTTTCACGGCGTCAATTTGAACGAGACTTTCATATAATATAGCTGATGAAATGTAGATTCCAAGTATTGAATGCAGACGCTTCGTGAGCAATGACTTGGTGAGAAAGCCATCATTTCCGGTGATACTGTGACAAAGGGTGAAAGTTGAGCACTGGTAAGAAAGTCTGCAGTTGAGTCGACCACACAGGCCCAGCCGTTCTGCGTACACCAGGCAGTGGGACTGGGAGACCAGCCACAGCGTCTGCATGCACAGTTTGTCGTTGTAAGACAATTTTCTCATCGGTAGCCCGTACGAAGCTTTAAAACAATGTCAGTAAAGCGTTAATAGTAAAAAAAATCAGACAGTTATCGATGTTTACAATTATCGGACACTGAGACACGCGATGAGGAAAAATGACGTCATTTCCGATTCCGAAAAGCTGCATTTTCATTTTCTGGGTGAATAGGCCTACCCAAAACTTGACAGTGTGAAAACGATGGGTACTCGTGGAAGAATTAACGCCATTTGATGAAATATTACGATAAATCTTCACAAATTGGTAAATATATGTGGATATGAACTGCCAACAAATTTGCAAAATTTCATATAAAAAGACTTAACCTGAGTGAAAATATTCCAAAGAGTTTTAGAGGGGACTACTTTTTTCTAAACAACCTGTAGAACTTTACATGTAATTACTGTGGCTACTCGACGGTGAAAAGGTTTGATGATGTTTAGCCGCCGTTTCGATAGAAGACCGGCGTGTGACGGACAGACAGACGGACATGTTGCGACAGCATACTCCGCGCTATGCATAGCATCGCGCGGTAAAAATGTACAGCGATTTATGTTGTAGAGCGGTCGGTGATCTGGGCACTGTCGAGGCAGCAAATGGAATTGTTGAAACGACTATTCATGACTATGTGCTGACGATGTTCGGAAACTTTTCAATTATTGGCCGCTCCTTTATGGTCAGTATTCTTACGACGTAGCCTACATACGTCCTTACACCCACAGTCCTTCATCCTTGCATTCAAAGGGTCCAAAGTTTCTGACAGAGCTCCGGTACTGCTACAGTTCGCCTATAAACAAAACCAGCGAAATAACTTCGGTTTCCACCAACGGTTACCGCCGCTTTTTTATAACTCCGCCAAGGCTGGCCGAGTTATGGAATCGTTGCGTCTGTCATTACCGACAGGCCTGCACAAGCGCAGCCATGCTGGTATCGTTTTTACTCAGTGGTCCCAAAATCGGTTTTTCGCCCCGCAGGGGCGACACGTTGCCCCGATAAACGTGAAATTTGGCACGGGGGAGCGGACCATGCCAAACTTCACCTTTATTGGGGAAAAATGTGGGAATACAGCCCCCAAAACTCTCAAAATTTCGAATGTTGGCCATAACTTTGCCTCTCAGGGGCGACTCATCTGCACAATTTTTACGAAATCTCAGCGTTTGTACGCGTCTATAGATAGCTTTTAAAGTTTTAGTTCGGTCGCTTTCGGGGGAAAAACAACCAAGTTATAAGGATTTTCCCGCGGTGGGGGCATTTTCCCCACAAATTTTCAGTAGCCCCTAGCGGCGAAACTACTGATCGGATCAAAAAAAGTTAGGAGATGCAAAAAATGGGACGGACCTCCTCTATCACCATGCCAAGTGTGGTGGTGATCATGGGTAGCGCGCCGGCTGTAGACGAAAAAGTGTGATGTTTGTTTGTTTGTTTTTTGTTTGTTTGTCACGCTTTGGAATGACGAAGTTTGTGATAACGGACACGAGTCAATGATGCCACTGCTGTCACTTTCTCCGTTAAGTGTTTAGACCCCTTAAAACTCTATCCTCTGTTAGGAAACATCTTCAGAAAGTGGTTAGCTTCATACTTTTTATTTATTCACGAGCATTTCATAATAATGTGATCTCCAACGTTAAATCTTATTGCTACTTTTACTGACGTCCGGTTTACATCGCTGCTAGCAAAGAATATTTAAGAAGAACACAAATTATTTTAACGCTGTTAGAATCAGCATTTCATTAGCTATTTTGTCTGAAATTTTTATTCAAATTGGTTACTTTGTCTAAGAGTTATGCAAGAAAATACAAGTGGGTGTTTTTTCTGAACACAGTGTATTCGGTGCAATGAGGAGGGGACTGGTCGGGGACGCAGCCCGCCAACGGCCCTTCTCGCTGTACCAAATGTAACAGCCCACCCATCAATGGTTAGTGCACTAAGCATCGTATTGCTGTATAATGGTCCGTTATTCTGCGGTTTAATGTGCCCATTAAAGGGTTAAAAGGTCAAAGGTCTAGGTCACGATGCTTTACGAAGTTCAGGTACAAAACGCGTCATAACCGATGTTTTCTGGTGTCTAGATACATCCGCCTTTGAGTGATAGAACAGCAGGAGATCGCTGGGGATGCTGTCTTATTATTGACACAACCGCGACGACAACCATGACGACTACCACAACGGGTAATGTTTTGTCACTGTCGACAAACCCTAACCCTAACTCTAGGATTTACCCCAAAACAGAGGTCTTTCACATGTATATGTATGTAAATAACAAGCGGCCAATACGGATAAATGTTCCTCGCCCACTCTCTAAAATCGGGCCATGCGTAGGTAAGGAGGTAAGTGGATTTATGTAGCGCTCTTTTTGTAGTACGTCACACTCAAGGCGCTCAGGCATGGATCATAGAACCTGCAATTACGCCTTTACCTCGTAAGCGTTCACCAGATGGCGTGAGCATGATAGCCTAGGTCCGGTCGAGTTGCACCCCTTAGCGGCCAAGCTTTTATACAGTGCTATAGAATTTGGCAACATCTAGCTGCAAACCAAATTTTAAATCTCGACCTTGATTCACTTCGTATATAGCAGGGGTCCCAAAAGTTGTGTTTCTGGAGTGGAGTTTGTCGTCATTGTTCAGTACTAACTGAAGGACTACGACGCACCGTTTAGCGACTGTTCACAAACGTGACCAACCGCTATGCATGGCGCGGCCTATGCCATGGCGCGATGTCCGTCCGTCTGTCCGGCTGCGTGTCTGTCGCGTTTCGTGTACTGAATGGAAATGGCTGCACATATCCTCAATTGTTTCACCAATTGGTTGCTCCACCATTCTAGTTTTCCGTGCGAAACAGCGACATTCTGACAGCGCCCCCTTGCTCGGGGCATCGAATGCAGGTGAGATCTGAAAAATTGCGAAAAATTGATTTTTGACCAATATTTCGCTTTATCTCAGAAACATTACAAGATAGCGTTATACAATAGGAACTCGTATGCGATCGATCGAATGGTGCCATTTTGAATGACCTTGAATGATCCCAACCAAGATTTTAATGGCATGGCAATATCTGAGAAATGGTGCAAGATAGAGACATAGTTGCAATGGAATATAAATAGAAACTTACACAGGCCCTACGCGACAGTGTATGAGCTTGGATGATCTTGACGGGCGTGACTTGAACAACCTGAAGCGTCGCGTAGCCTACCTGCGACAGCTGAGCTTTTTATCTTTTCGGCTGAAGACAACAATTTTTTGTCCAGTCTCTACAGTACCGGGTACGTCGTGTCCGGGAAGGAAGGGACCGACAGTACGTTTGGCATAACTTTGACAAACTCAAATATGTAGTTGTAATTTTTTGCAAGGTATAGCACAACGACTGAATCTAGTAACACAACAAAAGTCCGCCTCACCTAATCAGTGTCGCTACTTTAGCTTGCGAATTAGGCAATCGATATGTAGGCCCCTATTGCAGAACACAAATTCATATAGCTGACAACTGCAGTTAAACCAAATTGGCATAGGCCTGTCAGCGTGCAACTGTTCGACCGGTCAATGGCAGCAAGAAAGGTCGCAAGCACAATGTAGAAAATTAGAAATCAAAAACAATGCTCGAAACGACCGCCGCCGGCCATAACGCACACTCAGAGAAGACACGTCCGCCGCTGACGCAATGACGACGTAGGCCTATCAGACATGTTTCAATGTCACAATTACGTCATGTCATGTAGTGTCGTGCAAGTAGATGTAGCGACGGGACTTTTTGCAATTTTTCAGTCACCCGGAATGCCAGGATGATTCGTGTCAAAATTATGAAAAGTTGTCTAAATTCGTCAAAGTTATGGCCAAAATACTGTCGGTCCCTTTGTTCTCGGACAGGGTGACGTATATGTGTGGTTGTGTATGTTGTTGACTCTACAGTTAGGAGTTCAGCGGCTGGCATCTCTGCACTGTTGCTGCTGCTGATCGCAGCCTTCATCATGACAACGCTGCTTCAGTGACTTGACTCCACGTCGCTCCAGGTCCTGGATGACCAATCTCCATCGAGTCCACGATGCCAGCGAGAAGATCCTTCCTGAACGTGTCGATCTTACGTTTGAACGTAATTCTAGTGCAGCGGATTAAATATTTTTTAAAGGAATACAATTGTCACGAGGGAGGAGACCTACGTTTAGCTCCTGCGTGTCAAATTTCACATAATATATTGGTGAAGCAATGTGGGTTTAGAGTTCAAAAACGTCAAACTTTTGGAATTTTCTGTACAACTTTGCCCATAATGGGCGAATCCATAGAGCAATTAATGACTAACATACCCGAGGTCAGCTACGGAATACCAAATTTCACCGCTATCAGTACAAAAATGGGAGCACAAGGCCCAAAGCACCCAAATATGGAAGTTTTTGTACAAGTTTGCCCCAAGGAGCAAACGCTTGGAGTGCAGAAAAGAATAATTCCGGCTGCACAGATTCTTTGCGAATATCGTCGCGATAGATTGTATAGAGATGCAATAAAAGTGTTTTAAAATCATTCAGTCCAGTAACGTTTCAGTGTGCAAAATGTCACAGCTTACTACTTTTTAAAACTATGAAATGTTGCGTGTGAAAAAAAACTTTCTAAAAAATGCATGGCACGGGGCATCTCCATAATGCCAATATATTGTATTTTCGGACTATTCTTCCTGCATTCCCCTTCCCTCTTCTCGCTACCACCCCCATCTCTCCCCTACCCTTCTCCCTCCCCTCCTTTCCTTTTATCCTGCCCCTTCCCTTCCACAAGGAGGTGAGCAAGAAACTAAGCTATCGCAGACAGAACGCGCTCAGCGTCATAAAAACGCACGAACCCTGAACACACGTTCAGGGAAGATATGCTATTTTATGCCCCGCAAGTCTAGGCTGACCCGAGGCATAATGTTCTCGACCTGTCCGTCCGTCCATCCGTCGGTTCATCCGTCTGTCCGTTCGTCTGTTACCAAATTTGGAAAACGCTAAATGTTGACAACGAACAAACTGATTGCAATGCACATTGGCACAAGTGGTCCCCAGGGCAAGGGCATGCAACGGTCAACCTCCAGGGTTATGTGGTCGAAGGTGAAGGTCACAGGAGGCAGAAGTTATATTTGGAGGCCTGGCGGAGGCATCATTCTCGACCAATTGAGTCCAGTAGATAGAGGCGTGCAATCAGCGATGCAAATGTTGCCATTGAAAAGGGAGCGGGGCGTTGCACATTGTTTCAACTGTCCCCCGAATGGCGGGTATGCGTCTTGCTGACGCACTTGTTTACTTTTTGTAGGCCTACTTAGACTACCGTTTGATGTTTTCTGCATGCTGCAGTGAACAAGCTACATTTGTGGTAGTTTTATTTTGTGTTTATTCTAACAAGTTCATTTTAAAAAGTTACATATCCTAAAAAAGTACAGTTTTGGCCCATCCCTGTATATACACTTCTCACCTTTCTAACACTAGCCTGCATTTTTACAGATAAAGACATTTTATATTTAAGGTCCAGACAATTTTTTTTACAGATAAGGACTTTGCAGGTAACTGCCCTGTAATTTTTACACACAGATAAGGGCCTAACACGCGTCCGCTAGTGTTTATTAGTCTCGCAATTACATCATTGCATTCTCTAACACACGTCTTCGCACATTCGTTTTTGCCGATCGATGCTATGCATAATTTAAGCGCGGCCTAAATTTCAACTTTCTAGCTCGATTAGTTTCGGAGATATGAGGGAGGTCCCAAAATAAAAAGTGGCAGCTCCTGATTTCCCCAGACGGCCCCTAGCGGACAAATTTTTATACCGGGCGCTAGTACGCGTAAATGCCTACA
>Ga0209149_1000405_pt1 | contig 17995 bp, 13 predicted proteins | sample WorMetTyACAVOLI2_FD_187423 | JGI IMG/M metagenome (GOLD analysis project Ga0209149, IMG submission 187423) | Marine gutless worms symbiont microbial communities from Max Planck institute for Marine Microbiology, Germany - Olavius algarvensis... ... | reverse complement strand
GCTCGATTAATTACGGAGATATGAAGGGGGTCCCAAAATAAAAAGTGGGCGCTGCTGATCTCCCCAGACGCCCCCTGGCGGTCAAATTTTTATATGTGGCCATAGTACCTGCAAATGCCTACCAGCTTACCAAATTTCAACTTTCTAGCTTGATTAGTTTCGGAGATATGAGGGGGGTCCCAAATTAAAAAGTGGAAGCTCCTGATTTCCCCAGACGTCCCCTGTCGGACAAATTTTTATACAGGGCGCTAGTACGCGTAAATGCCTACAAGTGCGCCAAATTTCAACTTCCTAGCTCTACTAGTTTCCGAGATAAAGAGGGTGTCCTAAAATTTAATGTGGGAGCTACTACCCCCCTGCCATGCCCTGTACGCTGAAACTTTTGTGTGTGCTGAAGGTACTTGGCAAGATCAAACAGCGTGCCGAATTTCAGCATCGTATCTCTATGCATCATGCAGTTATGCAAATATGTATTTCCCATAGGCTTACCATTATATGTGCCCAAAATGGGTTTTTTGGGGGTTTTAAGGGTGAAGATGTGAAAATGTTGTGTTCTGACCCCCAAAAGGCACTACTCTGCGTGAATACGCGTCTGTTGATGTATAGCATGTCAAAATCGGTTCAACGGCTTGAGCTCTAGGTCCGTGAAAATATTTTTGCGTACAAAGAAAAAAAATTGAGTGGCAACTTTGGCTATATGGGGAGAAGTAACCCCTGGGACGGTCTTGACCAAATGCGGCTTGTGGGGAGATATGGTGGACGTAATCACGTGTGCAATATTTCGTGACTGTCGGTTAAGGGGTGTGGGTGTGGTGAGAGGGGTAAGTTTGCCTTCTCCCATTGACTTGACGCGTCGCCCTTACAACACACTACCGTGTGACCGTGTGATTAGTTCTATTTTACCTTTCACCTCGCCCAACAACAGTCAGCGGGTACTGTTGTCACGTTGGTTTGTCACCCACGTAAACGGTTGTAGCTATTGTCATATGAAACTTTCACAATAGAGACGGCAATGGCTCTTAGTTCATGCCGTTGGATTTGCCAGGTGGCAGCACCGTGTAGTGGGGCACGGGGCGAGGTTTGTTGTGCCTAGGACTGTTTGTTGTATATGTGATATCAGCTGGTGACGACCGTCGGCGAGGAGACACTCAACACACCCATCTACGTGCAGGTGGACTCGACTCGATGTCACGTGATGTGTGACGTCACTGCGCGCTACGCGCTGATTGGTCAGCCGTGTGCAGATGGTAGCCGGGCCGCAAAGCTGCTGCGAGTGGCGGCGTTTGCTCCTGCGACGAGTACCAGCGTCACACCAGACTGTAGCCTACGTGTCTACTGTGTCGACGACACCATCGACGCTGTACAGGTGCGTAATAACTCGCAGAATAAGTTTAACGGGCGCGTAATCTTTTCATTAACATAATCTGTCCCTGCTCTGGCGATTGATGGGTAGGCTATTACATTTGGTACAGCGAGGAGGAGCCTGGGCGGGCTGCAGCCCACCCGTCAACAGCCAGTGTACCAACTTGTGTCACTACAATTAGCTGTACGCATTAAAGGGTTACTAACGTGCTCGATCTGACTGGTTGTAGAACGTCATCGAGGTCGAGAAGCGACTTGGTGGACGTCTGCTCGTCAAACCCAAACAAATCGTCTTCCAGTTTGCTGCGTCGAATCTCTGTCTAACCATTGATGACTTGGGTCCAGGCTGGCGCTGCAAGATTCCCGACAACTACCAGGTAGACCAGATGCATTGCATATTGTCTAAACATCACATCGTCGGAGGCCAGCTTACATGTAATGGTGGGTTTCGTGTACAATACCCAATCCTGCAACATGTACAGCATACGTAACGAAGAAGACTGCTCACACTGTTGAACGTTCTTGCCGCTGTCAACTGAGTGACTTGAATCGATCGTTATGATCACTACGTTCTACTGTGACAGACCATTCAGCATCACAACAAACTTCGCTTCACTAGCCTTCTCTGCAGTGTTTCCATTTGTCAAAAAGCAGTAGGGATCGTTTCGGCTCGAAGGGCCCAAACCCAAGGCCGGGATCGAAGGTGAGATTCACGTTCTTGGGGAGTGGGCAGCGAGTCCCCTCTCCACCAGCTTCAGGGTTTTTGGAACCGCTGTAAGCTCCCTCAGCGGCCGCCCCCAGAGTTTTGGAGCATTTTATTAAACACGAATGTCGAATCCTGTCCCCTGACAAAACTGAATGGCGGCTTATCTCGGCTTCACTCTGCGGATGAAAACGCTGTTTTGTGGCTGACCATGCAGTTATGGTTCATGACACGCATACGAGAAGAAGATTAAACACGTATAAACGTATGATGTATTACAACTATTACCAAAGCCGATCCCCCCAGACCAAAATTGTCGGTCACCAGTGAGGGGGTCGTCCTCAGCAATGGGGCGTTAACCCCCCCCCGTCCCCCGACCTCCAGCAAATCGCACATTGCTTGTTGGTCTGTGCTGTCTGCTTGGAAGTCATCATTAGCTGTAGATAGATATTCGTTCAGTTGATAAACTGTCCACTTATAACGTGCCTGTCTCTGTCTCTGAGTGAGTCTACTTTCAACGTCTACAGTCGCGCTGTGACAGTGTCCCAGATTCGTTCACGACTTCAGTGCTAGGCCTATCATTGATTGATTGATTGGCTACTGTTGGTGTTACTGTTGCAGGAGATTCCTTTTGATCACGTCTGGAGCGGCACACAGAACGGTCTGCACTGTTCGTTTACACTGGAAAGGACCGAGAGGACGCAGTTCGTGCTCACCTGCACGCTGCAGATCTACCAGCAGTCACTGCCGACCGCCAGACAACTGCTGCACGTCGCCGCCAATCTCAAAGTCAGTCGACTCGACTAAACACGCATGCGTCTCTGATTCGCTACAGCCGTCATGATTGTGACGCTGTATTGTGTACAGGGCCGTGTCAGGGCAGGCAGCCGCTCAGTGAATTATTTCAGCCGCTGCCGTATGATGATGCAAACTGGCAGACCTCGCCGAACGAGTTTGGCAGCGGTGTCAGGCATTAAAACAGTAACACTGTTGCAATAAGAGACGCTTTTTGTTGCTTTCTAATATTTTGCTTGTGGTAATGTTTTTATATGTTTAAACTAATGATTATAGGCTAAGTTATTGTCATTATGTGTCGTCGCTCACAGTTACTTGCATTCGTAAACATTGCCAATGACAATTTTATGTTGTCGATTTGCTAGTTCACAGTCATTGTAGTCGAGTAGCTGCAGCATTACAGTGGTTCGGCAGCGCATTTTCGTCAGCTGCTGCCTGCCCTGACTGGCCTCGGTTATACCATAGTCTGGAGTGGTCTACCCCAGTGTATAACGTACGTGATTCGTGACCGTTGGTCACGCTTGAGACTCAACGTGAACTGACTACTGTGTTAGAACTGGTCGATGTCGACGTCGGGCGTCAGTTCAACAGCGCTGACCTGTCAACTAACTCCACGACATGTCACGTCTGACGCTGACGACACGCAACATGTCAACATCAGACCCACGACTGGTCTGCTGGACGACAGCTGCAGCGCTCCTGTCTTTAGGTTCACCGGTCAATTCATAGCGCTTCTTCGTCGGCGTTTCTAATAAGTTAGGCTTACAATACGCTCGTGATGTGATAGCACTTTTAGTATAATTTGTACTTTAAGTATATATAGCCGTGAGATTATTATCATCATGTGTGCTTTTTAATAAATGAAGTTAATTCATTTTTATATCATTTAAATCCATTGGAGGCACTGGGGCACGTGCCCCCTGGAGCTTGTACATCTACACCAATTTGGCAATTTCTATTGACGTATAGGCCTAACTGCAGTGGACAGTGACAGGCTGGAACTGCTAGTAAACACCAGACATTTTTCTGTTCCAGCCGCAGATTCACAGTCGCTTAAGTATCCTTAACGTCAGTTTATTATATTAAAGTAAAAATTTATGTGATTTCTGCCTGATTTCATAAAAACAGACGCTGTGCGGTGCCCCTCCTGCAGAGCTACATGCCACATTGCAGGGTGCATTCACATGGCGAAATCAATGTCATGATCGTGCCATATTGCAGGGTGTAATACAAAATGAAAATCGTTTTTCGCCATATTTTATATATTTTTTTGTTTTTAATGCAGTTTGGGCTTTGACGAGCAGCGGGTTTCGCATCGTCTCCGATACACTTGTTTAACTGCTTGTTATCGCCGAGGTTATTGTCCAGCTGTCAATCACCAGTGCCATGTGTGCTGCTACAGATTGCCTGGTCACGTGAAGCGACAGCTGTGTGTCCTCCTCGATCCGCCCAACTGTCGCGCCAATGACTGGAGAATGCTCGCTCACAGGCTCAGTGTCGACAGGTGCCCTCTTCACGTTACCATAGCGACCGATATTCTCACCGTTTTTATTGTGCTTAAGTCAGTAAGAAAACAATCTAGACTACAGACCTTAATAGTGCCGCAGTCGAACATGAGTCTTTCTGGTTGTTGTGTCAAATACAGTGGCACATAGGAATGCATTAAGAAGGGGGTGAGGCGCCGTAGGCGTCGAGGAGGTGCGATGTGGTGGCCCCTCCCAAGAAAAAAAAATCATTTTTTGTCTGCAAAATGATGTTTGAGTGCATTTTGACGCAGTTTTTAACAGACAGAAAACACGAGTAGTCACTAGAAGCTTTGGAACACGAATTTTACGGTTCAATCGCGAAACGAAGCTTACAAAACCAGTGCAAAGATTATCCAAATTCGGTCAGACCAGGGGGGGGGGTCTCACCATCGCCCCCTGAATACGCCACTGGTCAAATAAGCAATAAAATTAACTATAGGCTTAGGCTAATCCAAAGAAAAGCCATTCCAAACTAGAGCCAAGTAATGAGCCCATCCAGCTTAAATGGATGCTTCAATGTTTGTTTGTCGGTTGCAAACTTCTTTATCCAACACAGAATGCATTATGTTTGGTATTATGCCTGCAGTATTGTGTCTGCATCTGTCATCCACATTGATTGATTGATTATGCGTTGCAAACGTAGGTACGTTCAGTATTTTGCGACGCGTTCAAGTCCAATGGAACATATCCTTGACTTGTGGGAGGCTCGCAGTTGTACTGACGACACGCAGTCAGCCGTCAATGATCTACTCAACTGTCTACGTGCAATGTCTCGTATGGACGCCGCGCAGGTGCTCGACAACTACCTCCAGAATCCGTGGCTATAGCAACCGTCTCAACTCTCAACCAATCACATAGCTCTGCAGCTCATCTACCACGCCTCAGATCACGCCGTGAACTGCAGCGTACACTGCGACTTGTCGTACAAACGTCGCACGCACTCATGCCGTGAAAGTGTTGTATTTGATAACATTTCGGTTATAAAATCACTAATTATCTACCGAATTTGCCTTTAAATATTTAGCAAAGAAGAAATTCGGTTTTATGATAATCCGACAGCTAGCCTGTCACATCTGGTACACTGATGACGTGAACAGGGCCGTGTAAACCATGACAACCAAGCCGTCAGACGTCGGTTGTACACCCAGGTGCTGTAGGCCTAAATATTACAACTAAAACGAGTTTTCATGCTAGTGTTTCTAGTGCCAAAGCCAATGTTGTCCATGTCCACGCCTAACAGCATGTAGGTTTTATTGTTGTGAATGAGCTAGTGGCTGGCTGTATTTCCCAGCTACGTTCATTCAGAACACTGTCACTATGCGGTACCACTATCTGCATTGTAGCATTGACCTCGAGTGTCCATGTTTGTTTGCAACATAAATGAACGACGAGTAATGACTAATTGTAGCTCGCTGGAAACTCTTTCTGCAACTAGTAACAATGCAGCAACGTCAAAATACACAATAAACAACTGTCAAATACGTCTGACTGCTCATCTTCTTGTATGAAAATAATTTTCCTCAAGTCATCGACCTTGCAGAACGTTGATCTTTCCAGTCAATTGCTAGATGATAGATCAAACCCACACCCACTGCAGGGTGCTGCCACATGGCGAATTTAATTCTGAAAGAGTTGTAATCATCTTGCCATGATGCTGCTAACAAACACAGCTGAAAACACTACGCCGCCAGGGCTCAGATATTCAACGTTTCTTTATTGACAGACAGAACTGACACTGTATCAGATCTGTTCTATTCTAATATAAAACGACGTCGACAGCCTCTGAAGTCTGCACTGGCCGTTAGTGCCTAACAATATCTGTGCACGCTATGTATTTGGGTCAAATGTCAACGTCAGGTCATTGCGGAGCTAGGTCAGAAGTCGGCGTAGGTCTCAGTGTCGACAGAGTACATTGTCATTGTATGCATGAATGAACGCAAACTGGCATTTCCTGGCTGCTGTCATTCATGATGATTTCACTACATTCGAACAGCGTTTAGACCACAGACAAGCACAATGTCAAACTACGCCGCAGACACGCACACTGTCAAACTGGCTGCACGACGCGCGCGCGTTCATTGTAATTGTTTAGCACGTTCTTATTTGTTACTTGTTTTGTTTCTTTCACTCACGTCCAAACGCCGCCGCCGCAGTTGTACATAGCGTGAATATGTTGTGCACAGCACAGCGCTGTTTGTTGCACCGTTGTTTTATCTATCGCAATATTGTCGAGTATTTTAGCAGACTTTCTCGCAGGAACGTAGGCTACGACTTATGTAGTGACGAGACAGCATTGACACACGTTCAACAAATGTTACTCTATTTGTACACTAAATGAGATCGATTGCACAATAAAACCTGCGTTTATTTTTCTGCATTGCCTCTAAGGCTGCTATCATCTATACCCACCATCGCCATTTATTACGACTGAGCCTGACAACTATAGAACTAGACCTATTTGACTGTCGCAAAGTGAGAAGGCTGCGTCAGCGTCGGTAGTGTTGCGAGGGTGTGTAATGCTGTAGTTTGGACACTCGCTTGCAATGAGTTTGGCCGATACAGCCAAACTGTGTAGCAAATAAAACGACAGATAATTAAAACATAAAGCGGACTAAATACATATTGTTGAATATGACATCCAGTAATGAGATGCACTCGTCTATTCTACGGAGCACCGCGCCTAGGCCGCCTATCTCCCAGTCCAGTCCCAGGCAACTGCAACACACTAAACTACTTATATTACGTGACATTCGTATAAACTTCTGACTAGTTTCTATACAAATTAATTCTAATGTCACTTGATAAACTGACTTAGTTTTCTTATTGCTGCAATACATACAAGACAAAGACAACAATGTCACGAGATGAAACACTACGACGTACAGAGATCACAAATCAAAACAACGCAGTATAAAAACCATAAACACATTAAAATTTGCCGACTCATAGTTCTGTGGAACTGGACAACTCAGATACCGTATCTCACTATGATGCACATAGCACAGCTGGCGGTTATGTTAGGAAGATTATAATAGTTACAACTGAATTTATCAGCTGGTGAAATAATAACGTTTGGTGGACAAGTACAAGCTGTCAAACACAGCATCGTACAATATCAAAAGACGTCACTCATTTATCTACGTGAATTACAACGACGTCGACGACACACGCAGCACTGAACATAGAGCACTATCTACTATATCAGTAATTGTCCAACAGAGACATTTGGCATCAACAAACTTCATAATTCAACTTTGTCTACTGCTACGCTGTAAAGACCAGCAGACAGCAGCGAATAACTGTCATATTTACGTATCAATCAACGAAGTCAGAAAGTTTACTGATGTATAGTGGGAATATGGCCAGATAAATACTGCCAACAGTATTTACAGAGACAGAGTTGAAAACAACAAAGAGACAAACGCAGCTAAGTAGTCTGCAGATCTAAAATAAGCTAACTCACGACCAATGACAGTAGGCTGTAAAGAAACACCGCTAATTTAAAAGTTATAAAAGATGAATCCATCAACGGGCTGGATAACTTACTTGTAACACGGTGAACTCAGACAAAACACGCCAGTTACGCTGATAATGCCACAGACCTTGACTAATAAACGCTCAGTATGACAGGACGCAACTCAGTGGAAGCCTGCTGCAGTAGGCTTGGGTAACATCATGTACGCTTAGGCTACTTTCATCACCGCAAATTTTGTCAAAAAATATTTTGCTTATTTTCGTTCTATGATCGCTCAAAGATTCCAAGAGAAAAGCAAGGAAGAATACGACATTCCAAAGCTAAGGTAGTCTTGAGTGCCTTTATAGCCTTCTGTTGGCATTTATGGCACTCTTTAAAAGTGTCTATTATTATTATTATTATTATTATTACTATAATCATGACTGTACGTTTGTGAATCAATTCTAACTTGACACCGATTGAAATAAGGAGATTATGACTGCACACATGACACACACATTCAACCACAGGTCGGAATGTTCCACGCTGTACACAGGATTTCAATACAGGACAGTCAACAATTTTGACAAGTTATAATATGCAATAGATATTTACCAGTTAATGTACACGTGTTAATAATCACAAACAACAGCAACAACAACGGTAACAACAACGGCAACAGCAACAACAACAACAGTAACAACAACAACGGTAATAACAACAACAACGGCAACATCAACGGTAACAACGACGGTAAGAACTGGAGAGAACGACGGCTTTGTCACAGTCAGTGACACGACCTGACGAGTCAGAGACGTCAGACGACTAACACTGACAGTCTACACGGGTCATTAATGCTAGTCACTGTATATCTAATGACGAGTCAGAGACGTCAGACGACTAACACTGACAGTCTACACGGGTCATTAATGCTAGTTAGTGTATATCTAATAAATACATAGACCGGACGGACCGACAGCATAACTAAGAGACCAACAACAGCAGCACACAATGCTAACAGCACGGCTAGTCTGTGATATCATGTCCGGTCAGGTATAGCAAAATGAGAAGAGAAGAGTTTAAAACCAAAATCACTATGTCAGCATTGGTATGTACTATGTAACTAGAACTTAAGCCGTGCATTAAGGTTCAGTTTAAAACTTCAGTTTACATTCAAAACTCATATTTCAGCAAAGCACAAGATACAGTCAATCACCATAGCAACCGTCTCACAGACGTTACATTGTTGCTATGGCGACAAGAATGACAGCCATGCAGCATCCTGAGAAATGATGTTCCAGAATCGCAAACATTTCCACAGCGATGCTTTTGGAAGAAACAGCCTAACCAATGGTCAACAGCGAAAGTGGGTCAATTAAACGAAAACTAGAGCAGTAGTATAAATGTCGTCTTGTTGGTGATGCACTCCAACGACAACTCTGTGGCAACACGGCCATCTCTATGGTGCCTGTAGGACAGCAGCATGATTGACCATCTCAAAGAGTTGACCAAGCCTCATTGCAGCCTTGAGGTCACCAGAAATGGTCAGCTGTCCAGCCATGTACGCATCAAACGCACTCACTCGCTGAGTCAGCAGGTCCTGAAGAAGTTTAACTGTGAGAGACAGCGTTGCATCAGCAGGACCTGTCACGGGGTCACCGACACCTACACATCCCTCGCCTGCCAACACACAACACCTGTCACGGGGTCACCGACACCTACACAGCCCTCGCCTGCCAACGCACAACACCTGTCACGGGGTCACCGACACCTACACATCCCTCGCCTGCCAACACACAACACCTGTCACGGGGTCACCGACACCTACACAGCCCTCGCCTGCCAACGCACAACACCTGTCACGGGGTCACCGACACCTACATATCCCTCGTCTGCCAACATACAACACCTGTCATGGGTAAAGGTACCCCTTTTTATATGTTCAAGAGGTAGTTCTAGCCGTTTTTTACAATGGCAAGGGGTAGCACTACACCTTTTTTCAGAGGCCTAAAATAAACCCTGGTCATGATATTATTCAACGTCAAATAACTGGAAAATGGAGCAAGATAGAGCTAGATAGTCACAAAGACAGATAAACAGTAAGTAGTATAACTATGGATCGACGGTGTTTTCAATGACCTTGAACGACCCCTAACCCAGATTTCAAGGTCACACCAATATTCAATGCCGCATACAATGGAAGATGAACAGGAAGTCCTACGCGATCGATCAAATGGTGCCACCACATGTGACCTTGAGTGACCTCTAACCTACATTTAAATGTCGTGATATTATTCAATGTTAAATAACTTGAAAATGATGCAAGATAGAGCTACAGTTACACTGGCAGACTAGTCGACTGGCATCATTTCCAATGACCTTGAACGACCACCTCAGCCAGACTTCAAGGTCACACCAATAGTTGCCGTATTTGTCGTATCTGTGGTGAGTTTTCATTTGAGTACGTGTACCTGTATAGCATTCTAGGCCTTGTAATAAAAACTTCTGCACCACCTCATCTGGAGGTTGTTCCATAGAACTGCCATAGATAGTTATCAACAAGAAACTGATCAGTAAGTAAGTAAGTAAGTAAGTAAGTAAGAGTATTTATAAGGTGCAATAATCAAAATCTTCATGATGTGCCAAAAAAGTTGCGATTCGCCGATGATATAGGCCAATTTTATGGGTGAAATTGAGTATAGGCGTGGTAAAAATTTTTTACAACGACGGCGTAGTTCAGGCAGCAACGTTCGCCTATTTCACCCGGTGATGAGTTTCTCGATCTTTTCCTCAGCAACAAGGACACTGTTCCTATCAGTGACAGTCTAGACAAATACACATCAAATCAAGAGTCAACTGCTACTGTATGCTACGACTTATATTTTATGCATCTTCTGTTTGTCGACTTTGACCGCAAACATATCAAAGACGTGGACAACATTGCAGAGATTTCAGCAGCTGTGATTCACTATAATTCATTACGATGAACTCATCAAAGGCTGCAGCAACTGGCGAAGTTGGCGATGTCAACAAACATCATCACATCACAGAATATCAAGTGAGAGGAAACAGAGTGCTGCACAGCAGATTTGACTAGGACTAGGATTTGACAGACTCAAAACGGGAAAACATTCTAACAAGTTACAAGCAGTCAGTGGAAGAGAAAGAAAGAGCAGAAGGGAGCAGACCGTGTCTGAGATCAAGAGAGTAGATGTGAACGGTGTGCAGTTCGTCCATGACAACAACGCTGTCAGTGGAATAGAAAGAAAGCGCAGTAGGGAGCAGACCGTGTTTGAGATCAAGATGGTAGATGTAAACGGTGTGCAGTTCGTCCATGACAACAACGCTGTCAGTGGAAGAGAAAGAAAGAGCAGAAGGGAGCAGACCATGTTTGAGATCAAGATGGTAGATGTGAACGGCATGCAGTTCATCCATATCAACAACGCTGTCAGTAAAAGAGAAAGAAAGAGCAGAAGCGAGCAGACCGTGTTTGAGATCAAGATGGTAGATGTGAACAGCGTGCAGTTCATCCATGACAACAACGCTGTCAGTGGAAGAGAAAGAAAGAGCAGAAGGGAGCAGACCATGTTTGAGATCAAGATGGTAGATGTGTATGGCATGCAGTTCGTCCATGACAACAATGCTGTCAATGGAAGAGAAAGAAAGAGCAGAAAGGAGCAGACCGTGTCTGAGATCAAGATGGTAGATGTGAACGGTGTGCAGTTCATCCATGACAACAACGCTGTCAATGGAAGAGAAAGAAAGAGCAGAAGGGAGCAGACCGTGTCTGAGATCAAGATGGTAGATGTGAACGGCGTGCAGTTCATCCATGACAACAACGCTGTCAGTGGAAGAGAAAGTAAGAGCAGAAGGGAGCGGACCATGTTTGAGATCAAGATGGTAGATGTGAACGGTGTGCAGTTCATCCATGACAACAACGCTGTCAATGGAAAAGAAAGAAAGAGCAGAAGGGAGCAGACCGTGTCTGAGATCAAGATGGTAGATGTGAACGGTGTGCAGTTCATCCATGACAACAACGCAGTCAGTGGAAGAGAAAGAAATAGCAGAAGGGAGCAGACCGTGTCTGAGATCAAGATGGTACATGTGAATGGCATGCAGTTCGTCCATGACAACAATGCAGTCAATGGAAAAGAAAGAAAGAGCAGAAAGGAGCAGAATGTGTATGAGATCAAGATGGTAGATGTGAACGGTGTGCAGTTCATCCATGACAACAACGCTGTCAATGGAAGAGAAAGAAAGAGCAGAAGGGAGCGGACCGTGTTTGAGATCAAGATGGTAAATGTGAATGGCGTGCAGTTCGTCCATGACAACAACGCTGTCAGTGGAAGAGAAAGAAAGAGCAGAAGGGAGCAAACCGTGTCTCAGATCAAGATGGTAGATGTGAACGGTATGCAGTTCATCCATGACAACATCGTTGTCAATGGAAGAGAAAGAAAGAGCAGAAGGGAGCAGACCGAGTCTCAGATCAAGATGGTAGATGTGAACGGCGTGCAGTTCGTCCATGACAACAACGCTGTCAGTGGAAGAGAAAGAAAGAGCAGAAGGGAGCAAACCATGTCTCAGATCAAGATGGTAGATGTGAACGGTGTGCAGTTCATCCATAACAACAACTGTGACGTTCCAGTGACTCGCCGTCTTTTGCTGCAGACTTATGCTGGACGTCATTTACTTATTTACTGTGATTTCTATATATAGTTCAGTTAGGCATTTTGGTCTATTTTAGGTGTTGATGCATCTGGAATGTGGTGACCTTCCGTTTACATGTATGACTAGCTGTATTGTTTCTCGTGTTTCTAGAATAGATTTTTCTAGATTTTCCACAGACTGTGAGGACTATATAACGGTCGACCATGCGGTCGATCGTTCTCTTTCGGGTGAGCAGACGTTGTGTTGGTACGTAGGTTTGGGGTAGTTACCGATTCGCCGGTGGTGATTTGGTGATTCTAGCCGAACAGTCGGCTGTGTGTGGGGAAGTCATATATAGATGAACCCCTAGTTGGTACGGTAATTTTGCCTCAGATTGGGGAATTGCCGGTTCGCCTTAGTATAGGTGAAGTGTAGCTCTGACCGGATAGTTTAGGCCGGTAGAGTGAGTTGTATGAGTAGTGTTACTCATTGGGTGAGATTTGCGTAGGCCAAATCTGACAGTTGGGCAGTTTTCTTATACATAAATAAGATCTGCGATAGTGTGTAGTAGTCTGACCTGATCCAGTTGTGATAGGTAGACTGTGTGAAGAGAACATTACGTTCTAGCTTGTCTTGGTGATAACGATTTTGAACATTTAATTGATGCTTGGACTGTCTTACCTAGTTTCTAAAATCTTACTCAGTTGTCTACTAATTCTTGATTTTGTGTATGTATTATTCATTGTTGATTTGTGTTTTTCGGATGTTTTACTGATAATACAAAATTTTATTTAGAACCATCTGTGTTTTAAATCTTAAAATATCATAAGTTTAGGTACCCCGACTTTACCTCCGACATAAACGTCACAGAAATGACCAAGAAATACTCCAATCAGCATTATGCGGTAGATATGCTGTAAGCACCAATACAGAAATGTCCAATACAGCCAGATATTTGTCCAGAATCGCATTTTTTGCCTAGCCCACCTGCATTCGACACCCCCGTTAGGGGGGTTCCCATCGGAATATTGCCACCCCGTTTGGTATGGAAAAACTAGAATGGTGTGGCTACCCAATGGTGAAAAAATTTTGAAGACATCTTTATTCGTTTTGACAACTCACGAACGTGACAGACACTGCATGACAGCATAGGCCTCACTTATGCATAGCATCGCGTGGCAAAAACTTTGCTAATGCATCGCCATTTCAACGTGCCATAAGGAATACTTCTATGAAACATCAACTCTATGATCTTCCATTCTTGAGATAAGACCAAACTACACACATGGACTTTTGGCAATGTTTCAACGGTACGTCCTCTGTAAGTGGCATCCAACAGGGCTGATATTTCCACAGAGATAAGCCTAGGTCACAATGTCATGATATGCGACAATATCCCACAATCAACTGCAGACATGTTTATCGTGGCGAGTCGGGAGTAGAACACTATGATTTCACCTTCCTATGTATCTAAGGTTATTCTATAGTGACACTATACATGCTAATGACCTCTGTATGTTTTGAAGCAGATTCCTCACACACTACATTACAATATTCTGCGACACTAGCATCAGGCATACTCTACGATTACAGACAATTACTGACATTGCACTTTCGACTGCAGTAAGACTTCTTATGACAAACCTACGAGCAACTAAGATTTCTCATGCTTCAATATGATTCCAGGTGATTTCGGTATACAATGGGAGCCAACAAATGTTCAGCCATTCAGTTCAAGATTCTTGAGCATGCTCCCATCATGACAGTTTTCCTGGTACATGGCCAAAAGTTGTGGCTTGTTCAATACGTACTAAAACTGGAAAGAGATGCTGCAGAAAATGATATTGTCAGTGTGCAGCAACTGAACAATCAAAAAAATTTAACAGCACAGAAGAGAAGATATTGGGTTATGAAAACTAGTACTGGGACAGTATGAGTGTAAGATTTTCCAGCTTACAATAATTCTGTTAAGAGTGGAACCAGCAATGTTGCACAAGCTGCTTGCCAGGCTGGGTCCTAGATTAACGAAGGAAGACATTTTGTACAGGTTAAATGCTTTGCATTCATAAGAAACAATTTTATCTATTCTTAAAGCAGTGTCTTCATATGTACCATCAGTTTTGTACGTATGTGTACTATTTAATACTGCTTTTTTGCTATAGTTGTCATAAAAAACAGCCATAATTATCCACAGAAGACCACAAACACCTATACAATGGCTGTAAGAAGTTGCAAGATATCATTTACGATTGCACAAGAAGGGTCTATCATTTGAAATAATCGTAGGCATGCCAAGACAGTTTTGAACCGGTTCAAAACTCGTAGACATTCCAAACCTTTGACGACTATCCATGGTTCGTCCTGATCCTGAGTGATGCTGTCATGTGTGTGTCGAGGCTGTAAGAATTCACCACAATTTTTAACCGTGGGCTATTGGCGGAAAAAACCCCGACAATGTGACCTAAGCTTTATTTACAGCACATTTCACACCTGAGCATTATTTGGCACTGTGACCTCAAAACTGATCCTCAAGAAATATAATATATATGATATATGGTTGCCCATATAATATAATATGGGCAACCTTCGTATCAATTTTGGGCTTTCAAGAGCTTTCTGAGGCAGCTGGAAGGACAAGGTGCAATGCCTAATGCGGCCTCCGAATGGGAGGGCCGAACAGTAACAGTACATACCAGCAAAACAATGAGAGTTGACAGACTGCAGTAAAAGAAAGAAATTAGTTCTGTGTTCTGGATATTCCTCAAAATTCTACACACACACAGCAAAACAGTGACCATTAGCATCAATATACTGTGCAAGCTAGACAACCAGTGATACAACATAAACAGTTACAATGACAGAACAAATATCAAGTTAATATGTACATGTAAATCGTACAGTGAGTGTATTCACTAGAAACTTAACCCTTTAATCGCCACATTAAAACCGCAGAGCAACGGACCACCACACAGCAAAACAGTGATTGGTAAACTTGCCATTGATGGGTGGGCTGTTACATTTGGTACAGCAAGGAGGGGACTGGGTGGGGCCCCAGCCTGCCCAGGCCCCTCCTCACCATAACAAATGTAACAGCACACCCATCAACGACCAGTTTACCAACTTCGTATTATTCGATGTGACACTATAATTGCCTTTGGAGTCTAAAGGGTAAAAGACAGAACACAATCAATACTACTGACACTTCTTTTCCACTTAATTATGAGATAAAAGCAAAATAACAACAGAGTAAAAAAATGGTCAGTGGTCACCTTGTTGATCATTTCTAAAGTGCATTCAAAGACTGCATCGAATATCTGAGGAACACTTTTTGTAATGTGACCCTACAAATGCGCACAACGTAGTTTTTAAGCAAACATCATGCCCAATAACCTATTCCGTCACACCACGTCAAGATATTCATACGTTATGCTTTCTTACTACAGAGTGACCACTTTCCAGACAATGTGAAATTCCCTGACAAATCCCTGGCAGCACTCCTCCACAGCACTCGGCATGTTAAGTGTTACTCTTATCATGCCCATATTTTTTTTACTGTCAGTGGTAGAGGTATGGTATGGTATAGCAGTGCATGATCCAAAACCATATATTTAACATTTAATACAGAATAGACTCCTACTAAATACCTGTATGAATGCAAATATGCACCTTACAATAAACAGTTTTAGGAAACTTCTCCCCGACATTTGCCTGACGTTTAGTAAAATCCATGACATTTCCCCAACAGCTGTCAAATTCCGACATTTCTAGTTTTTCTAGAAGTGGTCACCCTGTTAGTAGTATTATCTTTATAATGTATTGTCAATCACAGTACAAGAAGACCGTCTAAAATTCTGTTAGCATCTAATGTACATTTAGAGGGCACATCTAGAATTTTGTGAAATGGGACCGAAAGTACATCCTCTGCTCTCATCCCCTCCATTCTCCTTCACCCCTTTTTCCTCCCTTCCCTTTTCCCACATCCCCTTTCCTCTACATTAAGGTAAGGGGGTCTGGGAGAGCATTGTAAGTTTGCCAGCAGGTCAGGGTGGAGCCAAAGACATTCTGTGCACTGTCAGCCTGAAAAACCATCATTCATGAACACAAAAAATGGAAACTGCAGAGTAAGTTTAGTTTTGCCACACGACACATATACTGCATTACAAACATTACACATACCTTAAAGGTACACACGTCATGCACTGGATGCAGTGCAAAAGGTAATGGGCTAAAAGAATTCATGTGGTTGGTCAGACAGCACAGCTTGTATTTATTATGTAATAGCCACGCAAAACTGCTTTTTTATCTGTCTCTGTAACCTTCTCTCACTCTCGTATTATATGTCAAACGTCTGAACATGTCGTCAAATTCTTTCACAATGACCAGTAGCCAGTGTCCCATCCCAAAGCAGGCTGGAGCTGGTTTGCACCCCCAGACCTGCCACTGATCCAGAAAATAGAAATATGCTATCAGAAAAAAGAACACAAATAATGACTCACATCAAGCTTATCTATAATGACAGCCATGGTGCTGAGAACTTCAGGTTCACGGGCTGATGCAACATTACGCTGGTAATCAAGTAAAACAGCATCAAGCAGTGGACTGACAAAGTTATCTGCAATCTGTACAGCAACATGCACAAGACGAAAGTAAATATAAATGGTAAGCATGTGACGACCGTGTGTTTTAATATGCACATACATGTCATACAATCCTCACACGCTTATCCCTACAAGTTTATCAATTACCGTAACAGAAAGTATCGTACTCATTTTGACCGTCTGCCTCGATAATGGAAGTTTCACTGTGACAATTTTCAGTTTCAACTACGTTACTGAAACTGCATTCTGCAAAATTTGTAAATGTACATACAATCTGGTTTTGGTTGGATAGTTTTTAGCAGGCAACATGCCGACTATTGGTACGTACACATACATTCATTTTCTGCTTGACCGGCATGATTTGCACATTTGCCACAGACTGGGCTGGGTCTCCCAAATTCTCCCACAGGGTGATCACTCTCCAGACAATGTGAAATTCCCTGACGGTTCGCGGCACTCAGAATGTTAAGTGTTACTCATATCATGCCCGTACTAGTGTTACTGTGAGTGGTGGGGTAGGAATGCAACACATGATCCAAACCCATATATTGAATATTTAACACAGAATAGACTCCTACTAAATACCTGTATGGATGCAAATATGCAGCTTACAATAAACAATTTTAGGCCACTTTGCCCTGACAAGATTTTTTCCCTGACTTTTAGTAAAATCCCTGACAGCTGTCAAATTCCCTGACATTTCCAGGTTTTCCAGACAAGTGGTCATCCTGCACCCTAGTGAAATTTTGGAGCAAAATTTAGCCACACACTCTTCCTGATATCCAATCAACGACCTTCAATGCGCAAAGTAGACAGTGACAGGATCCAGTCTTTTCACATGCAGGCACTGCGTCGTATCCTTGGTATCAGATGGTATGACAAGGTACCCAACGCAGTAGTCAATGAGAGA
>Ga0209149_1000404_pt1 | contig 17997 bp, 10 predicted proteins | sample WorMetTyACAVOLI2_FD_187423 | JGI IMG/M metagenome (GOLD analysis project Ga0209149, IMG submission 187423) | Marine gutless worms symbiont microbial communities from Max Planck institute for Marine Microbiology, Germany - Olavius algarvensis... ... | reverse complement strand
TTAATTAATTCATGTGCTTGTAGTTAGAGCATGCACAATAGTAGCCTAGTAGCGATCGCGCAATATTTTTGACGAATCCGCACATCTGTCCTATATGGCACTCAAAAAAAATTTAACACTGAAGCTGTAAACGACTATCCGCCGATTCGATTCGAGATTCGAACGGAAATGTCCGATTGTAGGTCTCTACTTTTTGACCCTCCCTGTAGAAACCCTGTGAAATCTGTGCCCCGTGGAAAAGCTATTTGGAATGCGAATGGCGGGTTTGTGTCAGTTTTACTGACGCACTTGTTATATTTATTTTTAATCTTTACCATTTAGTAAATTTCAACAGCCTTGCCACAATTCTAGCCGTTGTGACTGATAACACCAAATATAGCAAGGTGTCGTGAATATATATAATGTTATGCCACGGTAGTTCCAGTTTACACCGCTAGGATCGCCACTTGTCTGCTTCCAGGCTTGTGTATATCAATTGGCTTTGAACCAGGAGATATCAAAAATCAAGAAATGTTCAGGTTTTTTTGGTACTGGCTTACCCACGCTGTCCTGGAAAAAGGGCCGTAAAACCGCCATTGTTATTTCTCAGTATGTTTGTCCAGGTTACTGTGAATCATCTGCAGCTGAAAGATCATGGTAATGCATCAGTAATAGTGACATTTATCAACAATAACAAAATCTCATCGTTATTATTTATAATATACAATTAAATTGATATTCCAGTGACATGCCTATTTAGTTCTTATCACTAACGATGCTTTCTGACTGAAAACATCAATCAAATTATAAACAATATCATTAAACGATCAGCCTGTTACACATAAATTACTGAGATGTAAAACTGTAATTTATGAAAAACAATAATCAGGGTGACCGCTTGTCTGGAAAACCTGGAAATGTCGGGGAATTTTAACAGCTGTCAGTGAAATGCCAGGGATTTTAATAAAAGTTAGGGAAGCGTCCGGGAAAAAATCTTGTCAACGAAAAGTGGTCTAAAACTGTTTATTGTTAAGATGCATATTTTGCATCAATACAGGTATTTAGTAGGAGTCTATTCTGTGTTAAATATATGGTTTCGGATCATGCACTGTTGCATTCCTACCCCCACCACTGACAGTAACACTAATACGGGCATGATATGAGTAACACATAGCATGCCGAGTGCTGCGGAGGAGTGCCGTGAACCATAAGGGAATTTTCAGTGTATTTCACATTTTCGGGAGAGTGGTCACCCTGAATAATTCCCAATAAATAACGCCTAAAATTTCCTGTAAACACTGTTACTAGTGAACATTGTCAACTAACTCTAGAACTGTCAAACAAATTCGTAAAAAAAAACAGTGTTACCAGTGATACAATACTGTACATGAGTTAGATATTTAACAATAGTAAGACTCTGGCAGTATGACTATCGAATTAGCCGCAGAATGGTTCCATTCGGTCCAATAACTAGTTGCGGAGGCTGGGCCTGAGGCTGAGCTATGTACTGTACTCCGCTAGGCATAACGTTAGGTACGCTAACGATTCTGCCTGTCGGAAGTTGGATTAATTGTTGCTGAGGTTGCTGGCTGGCGAGGGCATGAAGTGGGAAAGCTTGGAGCGACAGCCCAGCAGGCCGCAGGGCAGCTAATGTTGGCGAGATGCCAGCGCCTACTCCAACATGACCAGGAACCAGTTGAACTAGTTCAGTCGCTCTCTGTCTCTGAGCTGCAGCAATTGCCTGAGCGGCCGCCACCTGCTGCCGAACCTGAGCCTCTGCTTCCGCCTCTTCCTGTGCCCGAGCCAGTGCTGCAGCAGCTGGCGAAACAGCCAACACAGTCGGGGTCTGACCCTGCCGGACAAGTGAAACGAGTGACGGCTCAAGGCCAACGAGGCTTCTGCCAGCGGCCGGTACCATCTGCACAGGCACCAGACCGGCCCCAGATACCATCATCGCCATACTGGTACTAAGTGGCTGTCCAACTAGGTGTTGCTGCGGCACATGGATAACTGGCGTTGTGGTAAACATCGCAGCAGTGGCGGCTTCGTCAAGAAATGCCTGATCGGCCAACTGTTCTTCTGTCAGTGTTTCCGTATTTTCCTCTTCTGCATCGTCGTCAATGTCCATACCAGTTTCCTCTCGGATTCGCTGCCGGCGAGCATGCAGTTCTGCTTGTCGTCGTAATGCCCCATACATCTCATCTTGCTCCGGTGGAATAAAGGAAGCTGGCTCGAATGTTCTGACGTCGAGCATTTGTGGAATTGGATCCTCATCACCAGCAATATCATCCTCCATGTCTTCAGCCGGTGGGGACGGTGGTCGCGGCGGTGGAATCACACTTGTGTCCCCTCGGCTGTGACTGGTGAGTGAAGCTGGTGGTGGTGGAGGTGGTGGGATGCTACGAAACACCAGAGGATCGTTAGGACCGATGCGCTGGAATTTTGCAGTTGGCGGAATATGCTGCTTGTGTGCCAGAGGATGATCCCTTGGGAGGACTGGACCGATAAAGGACGGGTTGATGGCAACTGTACAAGGACGCTCTGGTACTGGCAATGGAATGCTCTGCATGTGCTCCTCTGGAGTGGGTATACTCTTAACATCTTCAGCAGCAGCACCAGCTTCAGTCAACTTCTCAGTGTTAACTGGCTTTGACTCTTCTGCTTTTGGACACTTGTCATCAACACCAGCTTGCTCTGTTACTGCCACTGCTGGCTTGATTGCATTTGAACTGCTCTTAGCCTCTACAGCAGTATCAGTCTTACTGTTACAGTTGGATTCTTTTGGCAGCTGCGTTGGAGGCTTTGTACTCTGTGTTGTAGTGGATTCAACATGTGGTCGTTTTAATGCTTTCTGTGATCGCCAGGCAGGTTTACCTTTGTGTGGCTGCAGTTGACTACCAGAGTGACGGCGAGGTGGCGAACACGAAATGCTTGAATAAGACCGTGAGCGCCAATGTCGGCGACGTGAGATTGACCGGCTACGCGAGTACGAATGCGACGAGCGGCTATAGTCAGAACCAGTGTCACTGTATGAAAGTGAAGATCGCGAGGTCGATCGACGGCGGTGACGATATGAATATGAAGACGAGCGGTAAGAACTGCTACTGCGGCTGTAACTACTTGCCGATGACGATGCACTCCGATATCGGCTTCGTTTACGAGATCTTGCACTGCTGTCGGACGACCGACAACTTCGCGATCGACTGCGATCGTCCGGACTGAACTGCCGATGATTCTTCGCTTGACTTTGGTCCGACAATGCCGGTATGCTGCTACTCGTAATCTTTCTCGTTTTCCAGTCGGATGTACTCGGCTGTGTTGTTTCTGTTTCACTATCACTACTTGTGTCCCATCTACTTTTACCAGTGTCCTTAAGTGTGCTGCTGAGACGTAGTGCATCATGCTCAGTGACTGTTGGCTGTATGCTCTGTGAGTGACTTCCAGAAACACGCTTTGGCTCCTCAGTAACTGACAGTTTATGCTTACTGGGCTGTGTAGAGTGAAGGGATGTTTTAGATTTAGTTGGTCCATTTGACTGTGCTAGAGTTTTATTTGTCTTCTTATTCTGCATTCCATGTTCCAACGAAGTCTTTTTTACTTTTGTATGTTCTTTCGTGATATCTAACTGATTTGCAATGTCCTTTTTAAGTGCTTTACGTGTCTCTGTTTTGTCCTTCTTAGCATCCAAATTGTCTGTATCCTTTTGTCCAGGCTTGGGTTTCACATGATCCTCATTTTTTCCGATGTGAGTTTTCTTGCATTTCTTTTGATGCGAGTGTTTCTTAGACTCCACTTTGTTCTCACTGCTTGGCTGAGAGCAAAGCTGAAGCTTTCGGAAACTGAAATACAACGGATTGCAGCTGTATACAAGTTTCGGCGCCAGTCTCGTCTCCTGAATCATTTCACGCGGCCAGTCCAATTTTGCAAGGTTACTACTGGACGTTACCTTCATAAAGCTATCATACAAACTAATCATATACGAATCGTCTGATTTTAGACTTGGTGTAAGTTTGGACTCGGCTGGTTCAGCTTTTATAGCTGAAGCCATCAAGGCTGGTACAGGATGTTTGCCTTCAGTTTTGTGATCCTCGCTTGCACTATTCGACTGCTTATCCTTGCCATCTCCAGTTAATGGATTACTCGTTACTGAAACAAATGCATCTTTGGAATCACGTTTAGACTTAAAGTTCTGATCGTTAAGCAGCTCTTCTTTCCATTCTGATATCCTCTGTTGCAAAGCCTTCCGACCAGTTGTAGACCCGCCCTCCAACTCATTATGACCGTCCTTGTTCTTCTTCATTCGTTTCAGTCGTCGCAGTTTCAGCAGCTTCAGGTTTACCTCTTTTGCATTATCGTCAGGTACATCGAAGACCGATGCCTTGGTGAGGCGCGGGCCAAATTTTCGGTTGAGAAGAACGGTTATTGTGCCGACGCTGGTCTTAGCGTGTACGGCATCGCCACTCCGAACACTGGCGGACTCGTCTGTTCTAGTCTCTGCATCCATGTTCGATGATGTCCTCTCGACATTTTCTAACGAACAAACAGCATCACAGTTGTCTGTCACTGGCTCTTCATGGACGTGAGATTTTGGTAATGGGATGGCATCCAGTGTTGCTGACAAACTGGCACGACGTTGCGGAGTCGCTTCTGTCGAAACAGAAACTGTGGCAGATGGCAGCGGGATGTCGGCAAACGCACCAGCTGCCGAATCTGTCGATTCTGCATCAGACTGGTCATCATCGAGCTCAATACTGTTAACACATAACAGACATCACTAATATTAATCACAGAGAACCAGAGTGCAAGACGAAAGGCTGTAACCAACTACCGCAGTACTCAAGCAGAAGACAGGCATTTGCTCCCCCCCCGGCCCTCCCCCCAAGTTTTAGACAATTTTATGGCAAGCAGAACCATCCACTCGATGTTCTATCACAATACGTATGACAATAAAACACGAACTAAAATCAGGAAACGAAAATTTAATCTGCTAATGCATGCAAGTATAATTTCTCAATTAGCATGCCATTAGGCGTGTGCACTGTAGTAGCTAAGAGCATTCGACTTATGTCAATCTTTACTTTTTATATTTTTTAGCTCGCAATATTGCCAAGCTGATCACCAAATCTTCCAAGAAGAAGGCAAACAGGCTGCAATAGAAAAGTTAAGCTTTTGGTTTCTGAACTCTTCTAGAGCTCTCACTTTTGCTTCAGACCTAGCTTTAGAAAATGCAACATGGAGGAAAAAACGATCTGCTTATCAAAAAAAAAGAAAACTGTCTGATTTTCGCCAGATTCTCTACGAAATGGAGAAAACCATGCAAAATATGTCAAGGGACAGCCAAGATCCACTGGTGCATTTGTTCCAATTTCCGACTTTATGGCACTGCTTAACAGAGAAAGGTTGACTTCATTTCCTTTGCTAGGTGGTGCTAATTTATAACACACCTTTGATGAAAACAAGCTTAACAGCTATAAAGGTCTATACAAAAGGCAGTTAAAGTGTGCTAAATTTACTGTGCACTGACCCATGTATGGCCTAGACATGAACTAAGCGGCCCCGTTTATTTTGGACTACTGACTAATGCAGTCATAATGCAAGTCCAATGATCCACATCAACACGCGGCAAATGGCCCACGGCAAAATGGCGAGTGATGCACCTAGTGGTGTACAGGACAAGCACAAGCTACATCCATGTAAACACGGAGCTGCTCGACTCACAACACTGCCATCAGGCAATGTTAATCATGGCATAATTTAACTGAAACAGCCAAAATCCCTTATAACAGTTGCTTCCAGGGCACCACATCACTTCCACAGCACCTCTGTTTATCGAGGCAGATAACCCCCCCCCCCCTAATGCAAATGGTTCCCTATGCATTTGGTTGGAAGAGTGTAGAACTCGATACACAGAACATACATTGTGTTAATTCTATAAGTTAACAAACCTCTTAGCAACCATGTATGCTAGATATACACATCACATAAACAATACTCTGACAGCTCTATATATATCTGGCAACTCTACAGCACTGTATTGTAACAGTGCAAAAGTATGTCAAAATGTCAAACAAGAAGTGTGGCCACCGGTTCGGCTGACACGGTATGCACCCGCCGGCCTCTAATGACATGGGTACAGCACTGGGCCAAGACGGCTCAGACTGATCACGTGACCTTGCGACCTTGACCTTTGACCTTGGAGGTGATGGTGCCTGTGGCTGATAAGGGTCGTCATCCTCCATCCGTATACCAAGTTTGAAGATCGTAGGCCATGGCGTTCAGAAGATATAGAGCACGATATGTGTTGTGTAACCATTAATGGGCCTGAGAAAATTTTGGCAGTTAAAACAGGTGTGCAATAATCGCCTTACTTATACAGTGATTGTCGTTAATAAAAATTATACCTTACTGCGACAGCAATATTTAATCCAACACTCGTTTGCAGTAACAGAGTGCCCTGAGCACCAATTAAATACATTAAAAAATCATAATACTCAACACAGCGCTGCGACTGTAGCTGCGACGAACAGAAACTAGGTTTGTATTCGCTTGGCGGCGCCAACGGTATGCGGTAAGTTCGTAGGCCTTGGCATTCGGAAGATAGGGCACATGATGAGTGTCAGCATTAATGGGCCTAGTAACCCTGACCTTCGACGTTGAAACTGGTACCCGGTATGCGAGCTGCATCTAAGGTGGGAGACCGTCCTTCCAAAATTGGCCATGCTAGGCCTTTGTGTTCTCGAATTATTCGCTATGTACGTGACGGATGTATAGACAGACAGACGGATGGACAAAAGCAACGCTTCCTGCCCCCTTCCTTACGGGCGGGCGGCGGAGGCATAATAACATTCCCCTCTGTGACGCCTCGTACGTTAGTGCTTTTCCAACGTCACTACTGTGAGCAGTAGACAGACGAAATGCCAGTTAAGCTATACCTGATGTCAGTTCTTGTCTGTGCTATCTCGTCAATGCGGTTTAGAGCCTCCAACTTCTCATCACGATCCTCGCTCGATTCCAAGATCTTAAGAAGCCGCTCCAGTTCACTGCCCTATTCACCATCCAAACAAACAAGGAGGATAGTGGTTGATCCAAACTGGTGGCAACCATGCCCCTCATTGGACGCCTGGAATTTGTTTACGTCTCAACTTAATTTTCTACACAATGGTTCTGTTGAAACTGCGGCCACTTATGCGAGCAGAAGTCACAAAACTTACGTAACACTTGCAACTAGGCCCTACACAGCAATTTGTTTAGTGTAGCTTGGCGCCATGTCAACAACACAGTATGTAAAATCACACACACACTGGTCTGAAATGCAAGAAAACAGTGTGGAGTATACAGCTCTCCCGAGATTCTCTAGACAGACCCCCCTCTAAGGGGTTCTCACTCGAATGACAAGCAAATTTCAGGACTTCAGCATTATAAATACCAGAAAATCATAACCTATTGTATTACCATTTACAGCATTCTAGGTTGTTTTATAGCAATGCATGATACAGGAAGTGTTACCCAAGATATTTTTGCTGATTTCCTAAGTTAAACCACAGCAATTTTCTATCACCCCATCAAATAATTACAGTACATTACATACTCCAAGTTTAGGGAAATTTCATCGCAAAAATTATTTAATGACTGACTGAGTTTTTCAGGACCACATTAGACAAAATGCACAAGTTTTTCGGCACTAATGTCCGATTTCACGAGTTCTCAGGACCCACGAGAACCCAGCCTTTAAAACCACTGGCCAAATGACCGGATAATGACTGTTGTAATGTTTGTGCACTGAGTTGTATAAAAAATCAATGAATACCGGATCACAACAGACATCGGGCACAGTTTGCCGGTCACCGGAATCATCATTGAGTGAACTTCCTCCTGCTACATCAACTGTTTTCTCCGCATCCTGCAGCTGTAACATTGTCAGTGGCAACACTCACACGAAGTAAGTAACTAATTATATTTATACTTGGCAGTGCACGTTAAAACAAGAAGGCACTCAACAACGCGCCCTCAGTCTCGCGTTACGTAAGACAAATGTTTACAACAGCTGTCTCAAGTCAGTTGTGTGAACAGTCTAGCAAACATTTTTCTGCCGCCAGGCCCGCCAATCATACGAAACTGTTTCAACAAAACACGCATAACATGGATCATAAACCAAAGATAAATCTGCCACTATCTTTCAGCACAAGTACGGAACTGATGCACCACCTTGGGAAGCTAGATAAAGTCGGGCACAATGCATACTAATTTAATGCTTTTATGCAGACTGCCTCCAGAATGTAACCCTTTAGCCCTAATAATAAATTAATAATAATATGTACATTAAGGTTTAATGTCCCACTTGACACATTATATTTCATTTTAGAGGATGATTTTATGGGTCACATGACCGAACCAACAGTGTCATAGCACTGAAGGACAATGGCTAGTCAACCAGGTCAAGGGTCAATCCCACCAGGCTCAGCTCACCAAAGAACAGAGTAAAGAATGTAATGAAATTTTTTAAAATAGATACATGTATACCACCATGAAGACTGCAGATACAGAGAGGCTTGTAAGTCAGAGAGCTAAACCAAGCAAGATGAAAGGCTGATCCAGTCAACTGACACGTAAAAACTACTCATACTGTTGTGCACCATTATAATGGTATACAATACAGTAGCACAGAGACAGTTCTGTTAATATTCCCCTTCCTCCGTAGCAACATCACATCTCAGATGTGGCCAACATAGAGGCAAGGAAATATTAACACCAACTAATGACAGCAATATCAGACGCCACAGTGTGATTTCAAATAAATGGGATCAAAATACATTTAAGTGCAAAATCACTCAATCTAAAACTTTACGGTAACAGCTCAACTTACTGGATTCTCTGTGTTCTCTGTTGACTCAATAAAATTATTTGCAGCTCCGACTTCGGCAGCAGCATCTACACAAACACAGCAGCATTCCAGTGAATACAACGTTGCTTAATTGCAGCTTACTGATCGAGGCAGACAGCCGTGGTCATGCTCAGCTAGCTTCTCTCTACATATTTCTATGTCTGAGGCGGGCATCAACAAAACAGCTCAGATATACAACAGCGGAAATCTGTTCTTGATTGAAAGTAGAAGAGACGAATGGCTAGTCTGCAGTGCTGCAGCGCATCGACAGTACAGTAAACCAGACATGAAACCACAGCACGATACAAACACAGATTAAACACAGGGATGTTAAATCATCTTTTAGTTGAAAAAGTTTGTTTTTCACTTTAACAAAGTATTAAGCTAACTTAATACACTTCATCACTCATCATATTAATATTCACCTTCACCTGATATGCATTAATTTATAACATGTCCTTCAACTGACCACTTAGAGCAACATAACACACTAAGTTATTAAGAAAAGTGCTTATCTATTCGTCTAAACGGGTGTTTATAGCGACACAACTCAACTCAACTGACCCAGTATAACAGCGTACAGCCAAGTCAGTCATGTTTTTGTTTATGACGTCACGACCTACAAACTGAGTCAACTGTTGTTCACGCTGTCGAGTTGAGTTCAGCTGAGTTGAGTTGTGTCGCTATAAACACCCCTTAAGAGAGACGAAGTGTTGCAAACTGTTGAAAGTGATATTAATTTCGAACAGGAATTATGTCCAACAGTAGACAAAGTTATCTAATATTATTTTCTGTATTTTAATTAAAAACAGAATCGTGAAAATTTTTTAAAATGATTTAACACCCCTAACAACAGGACCACCTGATAATAAACTGGAACTAGAAGTTAAATCTACAAGCTTGTATGCTGAAACATCAACGAAAATGGTATCAACAATAATACAACGATACTTAGATCAAAAATAAGTCACACTCTTGCACAATCCATGCAAATGTCAAGCAGATTAATGCACTGTGTAAATTAAAACCAACGCAATATAATAATGCAATCCAAAATAAAACAAAATCCAAACAACGAAGCAAAGCCGCTAAAAGCAAGGCTATAAATTGCATACGAAAATCATCTATGTAAGTGTAGCCAAGAATAGTTGATAGTGAAAATTATGAAAACAAACTAGAAACGCAAAGAGTGCCGCTCACTACGGACACAATTGACAATTTGCATTGCACAATTGTGTAAGGTAACGAAAATGGTTAAAATTTATAAATAATTTCTGTTCAAAATAAATCGACTTTAGGAGTTACATTCGAACTGTTAGACGAGAATTTGCTTCTAAAAACTTCGAAGTTAGTATAATGCACGAATACTGAGAAAAGCTAGAAAACAATGCTGCCAGACATTGATGCTTACGGTATCGGCTTTACCTGCACGGATGTACACAACCGAGACAACGTAAAACAAAACTGTCTCATTACTCAACAGCAGCATTAACAATTGGCACATTTTAGTAATATTATCACAACTACCATCATTAACTTGTTTTTCAAAACAACCACGTTCAGCCTGTGCCAGCTATGTCAATCATTCATCCATTGATATTACTAAAAGTCTGGTTATCCCTATTAACCTTCCCCATTTGCTACTAAGTTACGAACCATTGTATCTTCCTTATTTAAATGCAGACATTCACTCAAAACCTTTCTTAAACACAATCTTACAACCTCAGCCAGCAACCAGTAATCGTAATGCTTCTTCTTCTTCTTCTCGTATGCGTTTCATGAGCCATAACTGGTCAGCCACAAAACAGCATCTTCATCTGCAGAGTGTAGCCGAGATAAGCCACCATTCAGTTTTGTCAGGGGACAGCATTCGACAATGTGAGACATCGTCTGGGTCTCGCCACAAGGACACAGATCAGTGTCTGTTAGTCGCCATTTCCTTCTGCAGGCGCCGCAGTGTCCCTGTTCCATGTGAAAACGGTTCAGCAGGGACCACTGTTGCCGAGGGAGGTCGAAACCTGGTTGCTGGATTGTGCGGTCACACACTAGGTGAGAATTGACCACCTGAGCCGACCTCCAGTTATGCCTCCATCGACTTTTGATGTCAACTGGTTGCAAATCTAGCCACAATGGCTTCATGGTGGGCTAAGGATATCAGGCTGGATTGGCCAACTGTCACGTTTGACGATATTCTCCACCAGCTTGTCAGTGGCAGCCTTCCTTCATAAGGCTGGCAGTTCAACATGTGCCCAACATAATGCTAATAATAATAAACAAAAAGCTCGGCTGTCTCAGCGAGGCCGTGTGATATTTCATGTCTGTCAGCAGTTAGCTTCAACAGTACAATACCTCGAATGCAGTCTTTTATCATTAGTTATTTAAGCTCCAGATTTACCAATGCCTACAATTAAATTTTGTCCTGTTCTCTTCGGCATAACATCTCAGCTTTCTGTCATAAACAAGATTCACTGATGCATGGTGCGGCGGAAATTGTTATCGCGGGACAGACGATGCGTTAAGTGCTATAACCTATATGCCACCACTGAAATGTTTTGACCACACATGACTAGGGCTGTTACGGATCCGTTTCCGGTTTGGTTTCAGTCAGTTTTTGGCTAAAAACCGCCGCAGTATCGGTTATTCATACAAAAAAAATGTCCATCACACCACACATGACGTTTGTTGAAAACGATCAAACCTATTACTTTGTGTCGAACCATACACCAGATTGACATCATTCTTATGTTCGTTTATAAACTGGCAGTTTATGTAATGCAATTACTGCACATTAAGACACAGATAACGTTTCGTGTACGCCTCTACTCTGACTGACTAACGATGTGATAAATGGTGCTGATAAACATGCTCTCTCGTCATTGTTATTACATCTAACCCAGTTTGGCCGCAACGGTAAATCTTGCCTGTTGTCCTGATGCAAAAAAAAACGTTCATCTGGCACCAAAAAACCGTGGTTGGTTCCCGTTGGTTTTGGGAAAGCTGCAGTTTCAGTTTCAAAAACCGTAACAGCCCTACACATGACACGCCAGCAGTGATCGATGCCAAAGCCAGACACTGGTTGAAAAAAGCAATTTTTGCCCCAGTTACTAATGACCCTGGCAAATTGTTCATATTCATACATCTGTCAAGAAGTAGTATAATTTTGTACTGATCAAAGGGTAGTGATGTTCTGCAGCTAGGACTAGGACCAACGACTTGGAATTCACTATCGGCAGACCTCAGTGATCCAACGTGTAGTGACGAGTCTTTCAGACGTTCATTGAAAACATTCTTGTTTGCCAAGTACTAGTGTGTCCAGCACATTAGGTTTTTCTACGACGACGCGCCATATAAATCGACATCATCTATCTATCTATCTAGGAAGGTACTACAGCTTGGCGGAATGTAATGCCAGTCTACGGCCAGCTTGATGACTTGTAACTTGTTGGCGAGCTGCATGGGAAACATGATTAGTTCAAGCACCAACACTTGTATTAAGTATGTAAGCACCTTTATCTTACCTTTATGCAATGCATCAATTACTCTAACGAAGTAATTCATTAGTCAGCGAGAACAGCTACCTTAACACATTGTTCCGGTTTGCAGTCGTTTTAACGACCATTTTTTTTCAGACTGACTTCAATAGTTAATCAGTGTTTCCCAAAGGACTCCAAAGAATATGCTGAGTACTGGTGCAGTAGTGCTATCTATAGACAGGATTTCCTTTCAGACTCCGAGGTAACAGTCAATAGCAATACAAGGTGCATGTACATAATACACAGCAAACTGGTTTACAAACCAGGCAGCGAACAGCTAGTACTTTACGTGACGTCAACTGTAAATTATGACAAAAACTTCAAATCACTGCATGCACCAGCAAAACATGGCTACAGCAGTAGCCTACAAAAGTAATCGGCTTATATAAAAGAATAACAAAATAACGTATTAATTCCGTCAACAAAATGTTATTCAGTAATATACGGTGTGATTGTGAAATAAATATAAGAAAGATGACACGACTAAAAAAGTGACGAACAACAGGACATGATAAAAATTATCCACCTACACTAAACATTTCATCCTACAATCAATCTGCAAAACTATCAGCAAATACTGTGTTACTGTAATTTGCCATTCCTGGGAAATAACTAAAGCCAAGCAGATAAACGAGTGCTGTAAAAATATACTGAAATGGTAAACAACAAAGCAATGCGGGCAGCGGTACAGAGCCGATTATTCGCACGACATCCTAAAAACCAGCAGCGAAAGAAGGTGCTAACAGAATGCTACATAGAAACCTCCGTGTCGTTTTTGCTAAATCCATGCTGGCAGTTAAACATTCTACAATTACCAGTATTACAAACAGAAATTAAAAGTACTTATACGCCAGGCCAAACATTTATGCATATGCAGACACGTAGTTCGAAAGTTACTCAATCAGCAAGCTAGTAGTAGTCACATCTACGTCTACATGGGGCAATCAAAACTACATAACAGCAGACACAAGCAAAAACATAATTTATTAAACAAAAACATTATTATTTTAAACTAAATAAAATCAAAAAGTTAATTTAAGACTAACTAAAGTAGTTAAATTAGAATACAAATGACTACATTAATTTTAAATGGTGCTTTGCAGAAAAATGTTTTTTTAAGAACAAATTAAAGTTTGATTAATTATTTCACCAGTGACATACGTACCAAATATCAACTGTCAAAAATAGCTGACAACTAAATCCTCCAAACCAACTTTCGCATTAACTAGCGCCACTTGTATGCAGTGATCAACTCAAGACAAGAGGCTCTGCTCTCGCAGAGGTGCCGTGCGATGCTTTGTGTCTGTCTGTAGACAGCTTCAACAGTACAATACCTCGAGCACAGTTTTTTTATCGTTATTTACTTCGGCTTCATCGGGTTTACCAGTGCGTACAATTCGATTCTGTTCTGTTGTCTTTGGCGTACCGTTAAGTTTTGCTGTCATACACACCGCTCCATGGACGACCGTGACTGTGTATTGGGCGGTCTCGCACCGTACACAGTCACGGACGACCATGGCTGCTTATAGCGTGTGGTGCTTGGTCATCCGATACCCGCAGTCAACAAAAACCTGGCCACTAAGTGCGATAAACTAACCACAGTGCAGCAGTTACTGATCACAAGAAGAATATTTGTTCAGAATCAGGATTTTAGCCACCTGCATTCGACGCCCCCATCAGGGGAGTCCCCGTCGGAATATCGCCGTAAGGTTTGGTACACAAAAACAAGAATGGTTTGGTGAGAAAAGTCTCAGGATATGATTACTCGTTTTGACAGAATCCACATGACAGACGGACACACCACAGCATCTAGGAACCGCTTATGCATAACATCGCGTGGCAAAAACATTTTGCACTGCAGATCATCGAGCAGATTACGGTATACCAGACACTATTTTAACTTGTTTATTGTAATTATGAGTGCTAATAATATTCTTACTTTAATGTAAAGTAAGTAAGTAAGCAAGTAGTTAACACACCTCAATAGTTCTCGGAGGTGAATGTAACTATTTAGTATTAGCTATGAGCATTCAGACAACCAGAAGTTGTATGTAAGAGTTTCTAATTACAATTGCTATGCAAGGTTTTTAAACCAGCATTTCATTAATGATGTGTTAACCACAATCACTCACACATGGCGCATGCAGCTGCCACTTAGTGAGTGCAGCATAACCCACTATGGTTACTTTTCTGCAGGAAACAAAATAAAGAGGTCAAAATGCTAGCTACAACCAACTGAAAATATGCAATTCTCTGCCATAAACATACAACACACAAAATAATTTAAGTTTTAACAGAGATTTTCCAGCTCTAACTGGGTTGGTCAATGTTTAAAAAGAAATCTTTTGAGACTGCCAGAGCTAAAGTGGTATTTTACACGCCAGATGCCCTTCCTGTAATCCAAACAACAGTTTCAACGCTTTGAAGGCAAATTTTTCTGTCAATATACCGGTAAACAAAATTGCCAAAAGCTTAAGTAAATAGTTATAAATTTGACCTAAATTTAACCAACTTGTTATTGGACAATTCTATTAAAAGAAACTTTCAGTTACTAATCGTACCTATTGCTTACAACAGGGCAGTGTCACATTTAGCTGGCAAATAAGGTCTCTCTTGGCAAAATGAAGTTAAAATTTAACAAATCTCAGTAATGCCATCGACAACAAACAATCACATAAAAACGACAAAGCAACAAAAAAGCATCTATGTCATGCATTATAAACATAGTCATTCCGACGCACAGTTGACCACAGCTTTGCAGAAGCATGGAATTTCAACAAAAGCAGATAAGCAAAATCATCAAATAAATGAACTGTCGTGCAACAGCAGAATATATTGACGAAGACAGACATGGAGATTGTGATCATTAGTATTAAATACGTTTGTGAGCATGCAAGCAGAAATGAGGAAGGCAGCAGCAGCAAAATTACGATCCGCACAAATAACCACTACCATTACCAACAGAAAAAATAGACAGCTAGGGCTGTGCGACTTTTACGGTTTTGAATCCCAGGCAATTCTGACATTTTGTTTCACGAGTCCTGTAGTCACAGTCACTTGCACACATTCTCAAGCCAGATGCCTGCACTGTCTTCTGCCGTTCCTAACAGCAGATAGCCTTGAGGTTTTGTTAACAACACGTACATCGACTGATTTAGGAGTAACCATGTGTAACCAACTACTATCGGACAGCCAGGTTTCAACGTACTTCGTCAAGTACGTTGAAACCTGGCTGTCCGATAGTAGTTGGTTACAATGTGGTTGGCTACAGAAACCAGTCTTCTGTCCAGTGTGAAGTTACATCACAGTCTGGTGTCATGTATGACCATACTGCATGGCAAGATACAAGCCATGCTGAGAGGTCAAACACATCAGCCATTTGGTTAGGATTACATCCTGTGCAATGTGCATCATAATGTCGGTTACAAGTTCCCAGCACAGAGGTGGAAGGGCTGTACTGACTGGCAGGCACGTATCCTGACCGTGGCAGGTGCAGTTGTGTGTCAAATGTCAATGAGACCAGTGTGATAGGACCTTGACCAAACTGCAGTATTTTGCAACTGAGTACCAATGAGCTGATGAGTAGACAGTACTTGCACGAGCACCCCATGTAGGACAGGTCGCACACATCACCACCACTGTCAATACTGCGATATCATCACGGCAGTTTTTAGGCACAAGCACCCTGGAAATTCACTAACGGTGCCCTACAACTTCGGGGGTTACAAATGTTGTACCTATCTACCTACCAGTACTTAATAATCATGTTACCGATACATCAACTGTTATGACTTGACAGCATATCAACTAATACTAATTTTGCAACTCACGTAACAGTCAACAGTCAACTAAACAAGAAACTGTACCACAGTTTGGTGGGAAAATGAACGTCTCAGACGTTATGTCTGTTACTGTTATACAAAATGACGGTCACTGTTGTGCAGCCTATTTTCTGCAACTTCTCAGTTTTGCTCATTTTTGCTGCCAGGCAACTGAAAAGCACACCATTCCGCTGCTGCATCGTGCGCAGGGGAAACTCCTTTATAAATCTGGTCCCCAGTACCACATGATCACTTCGTCGCACAGCCCTATGACCTAATTGCTGCTCATAACACAGATGTTTACGTCGGTAACTGGTAAGTACGACAAGACAACGATGTGCAACCATCAACCTGACGGAGCTGCTCAGGGTGCTTGTCACAGCCTGGCGAGGGACAATTAAAATAACAACCAACCCGTCACTAAATTTCCTTCGATATTCTTACAGCGCGAGCCGGCGGCAAAGCAAGGTAACTAACTGCTAATAAAAATGACTGTGTCAATGCTGCAATAAATGTTAAAATTACACCAAGTTAGCAATATGACCAACCACAACACCTTGAATATTCTGCTTACTTGATAAAAAATGGGCGAACAGTAAAGTATTCGGTGATTATGCATTATCTGCATTAGTCGAATAAAAGCAGGATTAGAGTTTCAGTTTAATGAAAGCGTGGCTTATTCAGTGAAGGCCTGCATATGCAGTCAAGTGTCCAGTTATACTCACTCAACTAGGGTGGTCTTCTCTGTGTATTCTAAGTTAAGTATATATTTAGTCAGAAATCTATCAAATAGCAACTAGAAGAGTACCGACAGACATGCAGCGAGTACAGCCCACCTCCAAAGTTAATACCTAACATTCCCGAAATAAGCAGCTTAACTAGATGTCATACGAGTAACGCCAATAAACGATGGTGGTTATAAAAATCACTGCAGAGCCAACGAAACGCAAACGAAACATGTCAGATTCACGAGCAACTGACATAGCAACGCCTGCACGCTACAGTGCATATGTCTTGTTTAAAGAAAACATTACCTGTTACTCATTCTGCAACAAAGCAGGTTACAAAAAAGACTGCACTTCACCTCATGTCATGTACACATAATGCATATGAAGGACAGTTTCAAGAATAACATAACTAACTGTCAAACAAAATTAGTACTCAGTTCTGCTATAACGCACTAATATCACACAAAGTGTAGATTTTTACATCTGCAAACACAAACATATATGTATTAACATACCTCCAGCACATGCTTTATCTAGGTCTTTCAATTCATCTGCTCGTGACTTCAGTGTTCCATCGTCGGTAGCGCCAACCTACATAACATAGGAAACGTCAATATAAAATGGCAGATTACTGTGTCAGCATAATGGAGGTGCAGATTCTGCACATAGTTTGATACTAATAATGTCTATACATAAGTGACATGGCATTGGTGAAATAGGTAATCTGGGATGCTAGTCCGAAGGTTGGTAACTCCAGTGACACTGTTCTAATTTGTGCTATGGTAAAATGCTGAGTGGATGTGCGGATTTTCGAACGCGTAAAATGCGGATGCTAATACGGAGGTAAAAGACGCCCGTGGATCGGTTAGGGTCAAGACCCCGCCTCGTATCATGTCAGTTAGGGTCAGGAGTATGGGTTAGTGCCAATTTTGGAAAGTATGCACAATTTGAACTCCCAGGAAAATTTATGAAAGTAAGTTATAACGACAGTTTAAGTGACAAATCAATGTAACATAATGTATTACCTGCGGAAAATGCAATTTAAATACGTTAAA
>Ga0209149_1000403_pt1 | contig 18011 bp, 13 predicted proteins | sample WorMetTyACAVOLI2_FD_187423 | JGI IMG/M metagenome (GOLD analysis project Ga0209149, IMG submission 187423) | Marine gutless worms symbiont microbial communities from Max Planck institute for Marine Microbiology, Germany - Olavius algarvensis... ... | reverse complement strand
CTACCCAATACAATATTATACGAGGCGTGAAACCGTATCGTGACAAGGGTCAGGACCCGCCTCTTGAGTCTGATAGGGTCAGGACCCCGCCTCGTGGTTTGGGTAGGGTCAGGAGTACAGGTTAGTGGCAGTTTTCACACGTTAAGCTGTGCGGTCGTCCGTGCGGTCAGGTTTTAGGGACACCCGTGGCTAATAGATGTGTGCACGGGCATAAATTTTACGGCCCGCCCCAGCCCGGTCCATTTAATTTTCGCTCCTGTCCGTTTACTTCTCAGGAGACAGTTAACAATTAGTTATTATATATATTACAGATACTTTAGTTTAAAACACAGCTGTCACACCGGTCACTCTAATTACCAAAATCGGACCAAATTGGAGACCGAGATACCCATTATCAAATTTGGACACTTTGCCGCAGTTACGCCATTGTATAAGGTTGACGTTTAGCCTATACTGGATAATATGAATAGTGAATATATGAGTGCAGAACTGATTGAACATTGCTACCCATACTGCTCAGGCTAATATCACACTTCTTAAGTTATTTGAATGACAGCAGACTGAATATATCACCAAGGTATTTATGAATTTTGGTAAACAGACTTCTGTTAGTTTTTCTCACTCAGCCCAAACACATGGGTCATTTGCGATGTGACAACAATAGAAATGTTCTCAATAAAGGTGACGATGAAGTACGATGATGGCTTTCACTGAGTAGGTCTAAAGTTATAGTAATGGTTCCGATTTTCGAAATGTGTACGCCTAACTCCTGTTTCGTCCAATTTTCCTGATGTCCATCATTTTTGTACACATTTTAAAATTATTTACTATTGTTTTATTGATTCAGTGATCACCTTCTCATAGAGGAATTGAAAGTGACAGTACCAACTGGAACCAAATCCAGCCATATTTTATCTTACTGACACGGTCTTCAATTTGTACCTTGTAGAATGGTCCTGATTTTGATAATAAGTATCTGCGATTTGGTCCGATTTACACCGATTTGGTCCGATTTGGTAATTAGAGTGACTCCTTGTGGTTGCAGTTGCAGGTATTTGTACTTTGATATATGAATTGTAACTAATTGCTGACCTAAATGGGCCTAACGTTTCGCCCTGTTGCTGCCCGTTCGTTTTGGGCCCAGCCCGTCTTATTAGATGAATTTCGAGGCCTGGCCCAGCCCAGCCCGGCCCGCGGACAGCCCCGTCCATGCACACCACTAGTGACTGGCCTGATTAGCATCACCAGTCGGTGAAACTAGTAATGACGTTTAAAACACCGATCCATTGTAATTGTTGATCCTTAAGTGTACTCACCAGCTGTGTACCATCATACCATGCACCGAGACCTGTCTACCAACCGAGGGATATTTACTGGTAGGACAGTCAGTAATTATTGCAGAAGACGTTAATACACTGGACAGCAATGAAATCATCTCGAGATGTGCATAAAACAGTCTGACACAAAGTTTTGCTATGCCTTTTTTGGTGAAACTTCTCAAAGCTATGTGCTTCTGAACATACAAAACAGCAAGTAAAATGCACAAAGAAGTTGCTCGCTAGTTAGCTGGGGAGGGATATCTCTCCCGAGACACATCTGGAACTTGGTAGTTGACAAAGTCATCATTAGTTAAGCTGGTAGACATGGGCAATCAACCATCATATCTGAATGCAGTTTAATGTGTGTAACGATCACATTCAGATTTCAATTTTCTAATAATCCACTGTTGTTACTTTAGACATTTGTTTACTAAATTTGTTAATATTTGTAGCTGCTGGATGAGAAGAAACTCAAGGAGGTGGACAATCTGTACAGGGACTTTGAAACACCAGAAGCTGCAAGCAACGTGTATGTGTTGGTTGAGTGAACATTTTCCAAAAGCAACACATGTAGTAGTCATACAATGTAGTTTGGCACAGTGGCAGCACTCTGCAGTCGTTTCTCAATGTATTCCTGTCTCTTTGCTCATGCTGTTTGTGTGCTTGTTTTTCTGTGACGATCTTTATCAGCTATATATTTTATATTAATCAGTTCCTGTCTGCATTTATTAGAGTGATTGATGGCGATTTTGTGCTCTTTTGTTTTGATTAGCTCTAGTACTAATCCTTTTTGTAGTTAACATCCACAAAGCAGCCTACATGCTAGGGCTGTAAATGCATTAACGAATGCGTTAACGCGTTAAAGAATTAATTGTTATTAAAAAATTAAACACCATTAAAATTTTTAATGCAGGAAAAAAATTACACAAAACAGCGGTGCCAACAACACAAACATTCCAAAATCGAACATTTCTCTACGTTAAACAACGAATAATTACTTTCTCAAAACTCAAAGACTCCGTCATTGTCAGTGTTAATACATTCAGTTACCTGCACTAGTCGATCACTGTAAAGTAATCAGTTGTCATTGCTAGGAGTAGACTCCCAGTGCCTCTCAAGCTACGGCCTTACGGCGCTATACAAATCAGATTATTATTTTTATTATTATTAAGCGCCTCACTTTACGTTAGTAAAAGAGGCGCTTATTGAGATAGGCTGTGTCGTGACGTCTTTGGTCGTTGGTTGGTTGGTTGGTTGTCACGCGCGTGCACTGTGGCCAAACTATGCATCCTAGGCCTATAGTTACTATGGAACACTAATAGGAAACCCTACCCCAGGAATTCAATGGTACAACTTTTGACCCCCTGGGGTGACCCCTAACCAGGGAATGGGCCCCCCGTGAGGCGCTTTTTGTCAAATTACTTTGACCTGTTGTTACTAGTGTCCAACAGCAATGGGCCGATGACGTCTACCTGCAAATAGAACACAGCATTTTTATTGTCACAACATTGTGTCGATATTCCAGCATGGGACAGACAAAAACAGCACATGACTGACCTATGTTATGACCGGAATTGAATTAGTCCCAGCGCATGGCTAATATTATATTCTAGTTTTATGTGCAAGGACAGTGTGAAGTGAACTCTGCTAGTTTACTTTTATAGTGTGAAATATATATTTTTCATGTGTAACGATTTGTAATTTATATCAGATTGAAGTTGAAGCACTTCAGAAAATTTCAAGATACAACCGAAGCACTTGCAGGTACATAGATATGAATTGGTATAGCCTAGAATTTAATCACTGCTTTATGTGGCTTATTGTCTGAGATATATATTCCAAGAACAACAACCAGTTTGTGGCCCTTTCTCAAGACAACCAAGACTAGCCGGTACCAGAAAACAATTGCTCGCTATTTCTGTGTTTTTTGTGGCTGTTGATCGGTTACTAGAACTCTCCCGCTTTCGTATGTCATGGTATATATGTTTGTGTGTTGATTGTGGAGTGTGTTAAATGTAGATGCATGCCAAAGATAATATGGAAGTAGGTAGTTGAGAAGCAGTTGAGGAATCTGCAGTTTATACTGGAAAGACCGAGACATTTGTAATAAATGGAGAAGATTAATAAATAGTCAACACACTAATAGTGTTGGCAGTGAATGATTTCTTTGATGAATCTAGTACTGGCTCACCAATGTTGGCCGTAAAATGCGTATGTTGTTGTTGTTGCGATATATTTGCATAACACATTTTACTGCCTGTTGTACAGCCACGACAGCAGCCGTCGAAGGCAAAATGAGCAAATCACTGAAGAAGCTGCTGAAGAAACTAGTCGTAGGAGAGGCCCAGGAGCAGTTGGCTGTTGCCGATGCTAAACTAGGCAACGTCATAAAGGTTGTATTACAGCGTTATAAATTTGCTTTGAAATTTTGTTATTCAAGCATTACTAACTGGTCTACAGATGTTTGCTTGACAAGTAAAAACCTATTCCTGAAAAACGCCTATAGTAGGAATTTCAATTTGGTACAAGAATGTTCAGTTAGTTTTCCAGTTTGCAAAAGTATCAAAAGGTCGCAGGATACAAATTTGTTAAACTGAAGAAAGGCTGTCCCATTGATAAGCTTGAAAATGGTCATTTAATGTTTATGTTTCTGTCTGTTAGTCGTGGGATTGCAGAGTGACTGATGGTCAATGATCGATGCTGTGTTTTGTTTTAGGAAAAGTTCAACTTGAGTTGTGTAGCGAACAACAGTATCCAGGAATTAATGAGGTGCATCAGGTCACAAGCTGACGGCCTGATTTCCGGTCTTCCGCAGAAAGAACTGTCGGCCATGTCTCTGGGTCTTGCACACAGGTTGAGCTTGAATTTACATCATAAGTAGACCCCCAAGCCGCCGTCGATAGCCGAATTCGCTGCTGAATTTTTGTCCGCCCAATAAGATACGGCTATTCGAATAATAAAGTGAAGTCAGCACTCTAATAATAATAATAATAAGCACATTTATAAAGCGCCATGTATGCCTACAGATGGCTGCAGATAAGTGACTAGCATGTTATTTTGAACCCAACCAACGGGACTGCGGGAGTGAGGGAATGATCACGTTGAAGTGTGCACTGCAAGTTCAGAGACTGTGATTTCGAAACTTCTTTTGATTACAGATGGATGCAGGTTTTGTAACATCAAAGAAACCGACAACAACAAGCAGGCCTACATCATTCACTTTAGCAGTCATTTCAGTTTAGGTTCAACAGCTCAGACGAAATCGTTTGAAATCAGCCAAATTTTTTAGCTTACGCGATAATTCAGCTAATCTGAATATCAGCCGAATTTTTTCTTTTATAGTAATATATTGTATATTTTCAGATTGCAGATTGGGGGTCTAGTCATAAGCCCATTTAACAGTGTGTTTAAGTGGCACTATTGTTGTTAACGTATTTGAAACTTGTTAATAGAGCAATTTATTATCGCCATCAGCTGCTGTTGCTAGTAATCCAGTAGCTGCGATGGCTTGTTGCAGTTTGTCACGGTACAAATTGAAGTTCAGTCCCGACAAAGTTGACACTATGATCGTCCAAGCAATATCGTTACTTGACGACGTTGATAAGGAACTTAACAACTACGTCATGCGGGCTCGTGAATGGTACGGCTGGCACTTCCCAGAGCTCGGCAAAGTCATCACAGATAATCTGGCATTTGTCAAGACTGTGAAGCTGATGGGTATTTGACATTATTCTGTTTATCTCAATCATACCGACAGTATTGATATAACCAAATGTTGAGGGAATGTACTGCTGGAAAAAAGTATACGTTATGTCAGTTGTGTTTAGGAGTGTTCCACCTGTTAAATGGGTTTTACTATTATTACAGTATCAGTAAGTCACTATCCTATGTTGTTTTGCCAGTTTATGCCCAGCACGGGTCTCAGGAAATGTTGAATAGGCTCGATGCATTTCCTGGCCAGGATGGCATAACAGTCAACCTAAACCGGGCTTTAGTTTTATCGGGTTTAGTTTTGCATATGTTAGTAGTTTTCATTACTTGTTGTTTAGGTTTTTTTGTGTTGCCATTTGGTTGTAGTTACATTTGGTTTTACTAACTAGTACCAGTCAAGCGATAGGCTGCGAAGATCCTCTACGAAATGACCTATAATGTGTCTTCTTCTCGTATGCGTTTCATGAGCCATAACTGGTCAGCCATGAAACAGCGTCTTCATCCGCAGTGTAGCCGAGATTCAGTTTTGTCAGGGGACAGGATTCGACAATGTGAGACATCGTCTGGGTCTCGACACAAGGACACAGATCAGTGTCTGTAAGTCGCCATTTCCTTCTGCAGGCACCGCAGTGTCCCTGTTCCGTGCGAAAACGGTTCAGCAGAGACCACTGTTGCCGAGGGAGGTCGAAATCCGGTTGCCGGATTGTGGGGTCACACACTAGGTGATAATTGACCACCTGAGCCAACTTCCAGTTATGCCTCTATCGACTTTTGGTGTCAACTGGTTGCAAATCTAGCCACCATGGCTTTCTGGATGTCAGTCGTAGCAATGTATTGAGTGGGACATTAAACCCTACTATACCATACCATACCTTGCAAGCTTACGTGTACATTAATTACGGGTAATGTTTATGTGTGATGCTGATACGTTCTATGATGAGTTAAACTAAATAAATAAGTACTTACCATAAATAAATAAGTCTGGATATTTATATCCAGGGCCAGAATCATGAAAACGTCTCAGTGGCACTGGGCGGTCAAGAACAGGTGCGTCTTCACATGCCCTGATTCTTTATAGATGTCGGCGCTTTATAAATCATTTACTTAATACTTACTTACTTACTTCAGTGCCCGCTTGAAGGCGCTGTCCGACAGGTCTGGTGACCGTCGTATACTGGCAATAATGTGTTGTAGGAGTCGAGTTTAACTTTTAAAAATAAGTGATTGTCATCATGGACGTGTCAAGATGAAACAATCTTTGTTTTGTGCATTGCGTTCTGATAGATGTTATGGTATTTTGTACCTACTACAGCAGTGTTGGAAGATATCATGGCCTACCAGTTTGTGAGTGAAAAAAAATTTGTTTATCATTTTGGAAGTTGCATTTTGTGTTGTGAAACCGTGGTTTTCAGGTGTGAGAACGAATGCCAATACGTGTGATATGTCAACCGTCCTTCCAGAGAACATTGAGGAAGAAGTAAAGCAGCAGGCCGAGATCTCGATGGGTTCAGAGATTTCTGAAGAGGACATTCTCAATATTACACATCTTTGTGACCAGGTACATTTGATTGTACTGCATTGCAGTAGCAGCCGCTTGCTTACTTATTCGCTTGTTTCTGCCTGTCACAGTTCGCATTTTACATTTCTTACACTCACTGACTGTGGAGTAAATCTGATTCGGTAAGTTTTTTGTTTATGATTTTTATTACCACATATACTTACATATAAACTGATTTGCATTGCCTGAAGCAAAAATATGGTCGAAGTTGATAACCCTCATATAAGACAAGAACGTAAATTGTGGATGGCTAGCACTACCATCACCCTTGTAGTGACTCTGGACATGTTATGGCTACGTATAAATTGTCGTATTAGTATTATTTAATATGAGGCACAGTTGCAAGTGACAGCTTATAAACTGGCACTGATATGAGTGAACTGCGGCATTATTGGTGGTAAGTGGCCTGGTTTCAATGATGCCAGCATACTGCAGGCACTCATTTCTATCAGGAGGTGTCGAGTTACACTGTCTGGCACATGCAGAACATTGTACTATTCTCATGCTGACATGTTGTGTGCATACTCACTGTATGACGTGCAGATGATGAAGTCAGAGGCCTTTCATCGTCGCAGTCCTTGGTTTCACTAACTACAGCTTGACCCATGTACAAGTTGACCCCCTGCACTCAGTATTGAAATTTGGCAAAAAAATTATCAGTTTACACATGAGTGTATAGTGTATACAGTATAAGCTAGTATTTAAATATTGTAAAACATATTTTATAATGTGTAAATTACACATTTTGTATTTTTCGTGTTATCAAGAATAAATTTTATTTGCTGCTTATTTATTAACTGTGCTGTGGACTTTGAACATGGCTCTTAAAATTATGAAGTGCATAATTAATGTTATCAATTTAATCGAATTAATTGCACTGTAATACTAAAAATTGGTTTTGCAGGTTGCTAGCCATATTAACAATTTTTTTTCTGAAAAGCAGATATCACATTTATTTATGATGAAATTCACTACTAAAAATTTAACAAATTGAATTATTTAACAGCAGATTACAAACAATTTTGTGCTATAAGCAGTTCTGTTTTATAGTTATGTAATGCATTTGAATGTTTTTTTATAGAAATTGTTGGACATTTTGAATATGAACAAGGTGAGCTATGTAGCACAGCTGTGGAGCCTGTGTGTAATGTGGAGCAGGTAATTGAACTGACAGAATATCGCGCTAGTCTGTATGACTATCTGAAGCATCGAATGATGGCGATAGCGCCGAACGTTACAGCACTTGTTGGTGAACTGGTTGGTGCACGACTAATCTCGCATGCTGGTACATCATTTGTGTATTCAGTCATATTTTAGTCGGTGTTAATGCTCCGCGTCCACACAGACGAGCATGTCTTGTCTGCTGCCAGTTTCTGCGTAAATATTTTTTTTTCTCTGGAGACTGTTGCATGTGCTCAGAACAATAGCCTATTACTGAGTTGCAGTACCCATCTGCCATCTTGGTAACTGGGTACAAGTCAGTACCTGAACAGTACACTAGTAAGTCTGTAACAAATATTTTTTGTAATCAATGTGTTATATTAGGCAATTAAATGAAAAGTTTGTCACTGTTCCATTGATGATCACGACATTCCATCCATGCTTGATACATTGCAAGCTCATCACGTCGCAGCTAAGAAAGTTTTGAATTCACAAGCTGATGTTTGCTTCTTGCCACAGAAATGGGTAACATAGGTATCCGTTTTAATACCAGTCAGGTACTCAGGTTTGTAAATACTTGGAAATTGGAACACTAGTTGTCTGGACAGCACAAAGGTACCATGTCCAGAAAACCTGTTTTTGAGAAAGTTGCAATGATACCATTGTGTCGACATAGGAGATTCATGCTTTCGATAAGGGGTCACTTACTATGACTGCTATTGACAAAATCACTATGATTCCAATGATGTAAGCAAAACACTTCCTTCCGTAAAATTACTGGCATTAAATATTCTATGTTACTTTATCATCAAAGAAGTAAACAATTGCCTAGGAATTAAGTCAACAGCTAGACTTAAAACCTTTGTAGATTAAGTGGATGGACATAATGCCTTTGTGCATCCACTCAAGTTTGATGAACTGCTCATTTCATTAAAGTCATTTTTCTTTATTTCTATAATGAACTAAAATTTCACATTTTATCCGGAGATGGAAAATGCTTGGGCTATCACCCGGTATCAAAATTTCCAACTTCGTCAAAAAGTGGACGTGTTACCTTTGTCCATCGATACGTATTACTATTTACACTAAAGATAATGGAGTAGCAAAGTGCTTTATGTTTGATTATAAAATGTTTTGGTCGTGTGCACTGAATGCAGTTTCTCAGAGTTATTTTTCTGCAGTCAGTACTATGTCGTTATCTCGGACATCTGCCAGATTATGCCTGCAGGTGGAATTGGTCAGTGACAAGTGTGTGACCCATGTGCATGTTGCTTGATAGGATCGCTGTTGAATTTGGCGAAACATCCGGCGTCGACAGTACAGATTCTCGGCGCTGAGAAGGCGTTATTTCGTGCGATGAAAACCAAACATGACACTCCAAAATATGGTCTGCTGTACCACGCATCGCTTGTTGGCCAGAGCAACCAGAAGTATAAAGGAAAGGTCGGAATCACAGATGTCTAAAGCTGCTACTTTCAGTATATATAATAAATTATATCTGTAGTGAGCTGCTGTCCATAACTAATGCTACTGCTGCTGTTGTTGTATAGTAAAGTATGCCCACATTTTTAAAATTTTAAATGTTGCCTAATATAAATGAATTTCCAAATTACATGTAACAAAGTAGTATTGCTAGCCTACATTTTCTTTGTGGATAATAGTAGCTATGATGTGGCAGTAGTATTAACGGCTGATAATGTAAAGATAAATGTGATGCAGTCCTTGGCACCTTTTGAAAATTTGTTTTGCATGCTTCCACACAGATACTGTTAAACTGTGAATTACAAACGGCTCATTGCAGAAGCAGAGCATCTTTAGTATGATGTTGTGGTTGTTTAAAGGTGCCGGCCAGTGTTAATGTAAATACTAATTGTTTGCTGTGACTGTTATGTAAATATGGTTATACTTTTAGTACTCAATTATACATAACCTTTGCCTTATTTTTTCTAGCTGTATTACTTTTTAAAATTTGTAGCCTGTTGAGTTGATAAAAGGTTTCAGCTAATAAGGTGAAGAAAACTCCAGTCCATATGCTTCACTTAACATAATAATAATAATAATAATATGCTTCACGACGTGATGTAAATTAAAAAATGTGTTGAGTAATAATTTGATTGACATGTCTTCCACACTGGTCGTTGTCAGATAAAGCACCTACGAACGTAGTTAACCATATCAACCTTATCTCCAACGGTGGTCACCATCATCTCAAGATCTGCTTCCTATAGGACACACATTGTTAATGACACACAAAAGAGTATTAACTGCACTTGCAACAGGACGTCAGCTGCAGACATTTTTTTAGACTAATGAAAACATTTCTGTCTGAGTGTTAGTTGAACACGACACACTGTGACTGCCTGTTTACTTCCACCTTGGAAATATTCTTACTCGTACACATAGAAATTTTGTAGTAGAACTTTGATGTGCCATTTGCATTTGCATGCTGGTGATTTCTGATGTAGATGGCACGTATGTTGGCTGCAAAGACATCATTAATGGTACGGAAAGATGCACTGGGTGAGGAAGAAGGTGATTGTGAATTGGGCATTGAAGTTCGAGCGAAACTTGAGCTACGAATCAAATCCATGGAGGAAGCACATGTACGTACTTATTAGTTATTGATCATTCTCTGTCATAAGGCATGCAGTCGACTGTTTCTTTGTTCACGATAATTTCACCAATGTTACCTCTCTGTTTTATGTCTTTGCTTCATCTCAGTTGTTGATACCATTTTTAGTGACCTTCAGCGACTTAGTGAAATATTCACTGCCACCAAGCATCGCTGAGCTTCTTGTTGATAATTTGTTAGCAAGATTATGAAAAAAAACAGTTAAACTATCTTCACAAAACTTCTAGAATACATCAGCAAAGAATGTGGGATCTCAGTGTTAAATTTTAGATCAGAGATTGCTGGGCCAAAAATGCCACGAATGACTGGTAGTCAATAAAGTGAGCGGAGTGAATCTTGTTATATTTGTTTTGCTAGTACCAGCCAAGTGATTGGTTAGAAAGACAGTCAAGTGATTAGCATGATTGGCTAGGAAGGTCATCTCCAACATAACCTATAATGTGTCAAGTGGGACATTAGACCTTCTACTATATCATGATATCATATTGTTATCATTGTATATTTTTATGTGCTTTTATGCAAACAGATGCACAAGATAGGTGGTTCAGGAAAAGCAAGAGCAAAGTTTGACAAATACGAAAACAAAAGGTACAATTTAATGTTATTTACCAGTGGCAATGGGTTAATCACTAGTGAAGGTGAAATGCAGGAGACTGAGTGTTGTTCCAGTTGTCAGTAAACCATAGAAAATCAAACTGAGCATTTGTTTCCATTTTCTTATGCATTCTTTTAGCCCGTCAACATCGTATTTCACTGTCTCTCTTTTGGCATGATATATTAATTCATCATTGCTGTTAGATTATGAAAATCGGTGTAATTTTCATTGCAGTAATATTATGACACATCAAAAGTAATGTTGGATCGCCTTGACTAAATGAAGCCTCGTGGTGAATTGTGTGGACCATGATGTGTTTGTGCCAGCTTTGTCAAGACCTACGACGAGGCCCAGGACTCCACTCTTGGCGTCAAAAAACGTAAAATTGAAGAGGTGACTGAAGCTGCAGAAAGCAAACCTAAAAAGGTGAAGTTAACCGAGTCTACGCCAACTGCTACTACATCAGGTGCTGGTTCAGTGTTGAGTATACATTGATTTGCAGGGTGACCACTTGTCTGGAAAACCTGTTAATGTCAGGGAATGTGACAGCTGTCAGGAAAATGTCAGGGATTTTACTAAAAATCAGGGAAAAAATCTTGTCCGGGAAAAGTCAGCCTAAAACAGTTTATTGTAAGCTGCATATTTGCATCCATACATGTATTTATTAGGAGTCTCTGTTCTGCTTTAATATTAAATATGGTTTTAGATCATGCACTGTTGCATTCCTGCCCCCGCCACTGATAGTAGTAACACTAGTGCGGGGCTGCGGGCATGATATGAGTAACACTTAACATGCTAAGTGCTGCGAACCATCAGGTAATTTCGCATTGTCTGGAGAGTGGTTACCCTGTGATTTGGGCATATTTAGTCTGTTTTGAAACGGCTGATTTGGAATTGCTGTAATGTGATTTGATGTTATTTCAATTTTTTTTGCAGAGAACTTACTGACAATTTTTTTGGTTGCTCGAGTCACCTGTAATACATCAGTCTCGACCAAAGTTGTGCTGCATTGAGTGCAGTTTGTATTGAGATGTGTAGCCCCGTTCATGCAGTTAACCATCTCGGCACATAGCCAGCTATCAGATAGATTAGACTGTCCTGGGTACCAGTACTTGAAGTGATGGTATATTATTCCAGTATTTGTGCTCTCAGAGGGTGCATTGGCTGATGTCTGGCTCAGGGCTACAGAAACACTTCATCAGCTCTAAAGAATGAAATGACACTGCATTGTGCAGAGAGCATATTGATTAGATTGGTGTTAAGGATGTTAAGCTCGATTTTTTCGTAATCAGCGATCACTTTGTGAAATTCAGTTAAAGTTTGATGATCGACGCTGGTACAGGATGTAGTCATCAAAGTGTTGGCATCCGCTGACATGCCGATCACCTGAAAGTATGTTACGCAATCAACTGGACTGAACAGAGCGTCACGAAATAGAAGGATAAGTTATCTAGTAGCGTATCAAAGATGACTTGGAAGGGGATAGTTAGTAAGGATTTGAGAAGGCTGCATTTATGTAAGGCAAACACATTAGTGTAGAAGACCAATAGATTAATATTGATGACAGGGAGTGATTGTTTTTATTTGTTGACGAGTGTGTGATCGGTGTTTTGTCCTTGAATTTATACACTGTAAAATAAGTTTGTATTTGTGTCGTTGTCAGCGATTGATCTTCTCTATGTTCTCCATCTTCTCTATGTATTAGAGATAAAGTGTGATATTCAGTTGCCGGAGTTGAAATCAGTTTTGGTACTAATTTTTGTAGACATTTAAATAAGAGCAGTACAGTAAATTCTGATAATTTTCAACGGTTGCTATGGACTGTTCGTGAAGTTGTCACAGACTGCTGTTCCTCAGTTCTACACTGTGTCTCAAAAAAACTGGACCGCTACGATTAGTACGACATAACTTCACCAATTCGCAACGATCACTAATTATTTTTGGCACAGAAAGACCTCATTCCACAGTTTGTGCTACCTTATGAACAGAAAGTTTTCTGTTAAACGAATATCAAAATAATAAAATGTTTAGCGGTGTCAACAGTTACAACACATGTTCAGATGCTGTCCTTCGGCCTTGACACAGGCCCACAATGGTTTTGCTACTCGTTTGTTGCCCTGCCGATGATACCGTTGTATGAAGTCGGCCAAGAAATCTGCTGTTTAGATGTCAAGTTGCTACTGTTGTTATGGAAACCACACAGCTGGTTCTAAGCCAATTTAAAAACTTTTTATCGTGGTCAATGGAGAATTGAATAAGGTCTCTCTGTGCCAAAAATATGTAGTGAATGTTATGAATTGGTGCAGTTATGTCATATTAATTGTAGTGGTCTGATTTTTTTTACACACACTGTAGTTCATCTGGTATTGCTACTGTGTAATGTGTAGATGCCGATTTGGAAAAGAAGTCTAAGAAGAAGCGACGACAGAGTGCCAGCGCTGTTGAAGGTCAAAGTGTTTCTGTGAAAGTTGAGAACGATGTTGAAGTTTTGAGTGCGAAGAAAAAGAAGCGGAAGAGCGATGGTGCTGTGCTAAAGACTGAAATTGATGAAGATGCATTTGCAGCAGCAACAGAAAGCAGTTCAGATGCACTGAGTGCGAAAAAGAAGAAGAAGAAAAAGGACAAGCAGCGTGATTCAGACTGAAAACAGTGCAGACTGTACGTTGACTTGTAATATGCTGACAGTTCTTTAACGCATTTCGTAATGCAGAATATTTACAAGAACCATATCAGTGGTCATTGACTGTCTTGATAACGAACGTATTAGAATGTCCAATTGGCCAGATATGTACTTATACCATGCCCATGATTAGTTGTTTGAGGCAGTAACAATTCATTGCCATCGTCATCGTAATCCTTGGGCGCAGCAAGCATTGTGGTGTTGATGCTTCTTTGATTATCTGGTGTGATTCAGTTCTGTCCGTTGGAAAGTAGTTCAGCTATTGTGTAGTACCTCTGCACCATTTCACGATGCAGTCAGTCCACTCTGTGTGTGGCTCACCTACTTTGTTAATTGCATCTCTTGTAGAAACACAAAGCTCAGCTGTCACAGAGAGGCTGCACAGTGATTCGTGTCATTGAACGTTTTACTAAATCACTCAAGGTCATTCAGAATGACACCCTTGCGTAGGGCATATTATGTCCCTGTTGTTAATATGCCATTGTAACTACGTCTCTGTCTCATACCATTTTTAGATATTCAGCATCAGATAATGGCATGACCTTGAAGTCTGGGTTAGAGGTTGTTTAAGGTCATTAGAAATGGCACCATTCAATAGATTGCATTGAGTTCCTATTGGCATTCCATAGTAATTGTATCATCTCCGAGGTAAAGCAAGATATTGGTCAGAAATTGCAACTTTTTCATACTCCACCTGCATTTGACACCCCCATTGGGGGTCCCCATCGGAATATTGCCGTAAGGTTTGATACGGAAAAATAGAGTGCTGTGACTACTTGATGGTGAAAAAAGTTTGATGATATGCTTAACTATTTTGACACAACACCAACGTGTGATGGACAGGCAGGCACACAGACATTTGTAATAGTATCGTACGTGCTATGCATACACGTTGCATGGTGAAAAAAAGATTTGGTCTTAACATTGGTTGTAAATAATGAAAGTTAACATTAAGCAGTGAAGATGAAGTGATACACTAGTTTGTACTGTACGTTTGTGATGATGTTGCATTGTCCCAAGTGAGAATCACTTACACAGTAAGTAACCAATGTTATTGTTGTGGAGTAATGGGCTCGGTGATTGTACTTCGGATATGAATGTGACTGGGAGTTGTCGTCGTGATTTGGAACTCGTTAGTGGATCAACGATTGTTTCTTGATATGAAGCGTCTTTACTAGAATTAGTGTTACTTGTTAACTGCCGTGATAGCAAAAACTTGTATTGTTGTCAACGTGTGTATGTGCATGCGTCTGAGTGCAGTGCGTGCATGTGTGCCAAACCAAAAGTGGATTCTGTAGATACGTCTTGTAGTGTGAACCACCGTATAATTGGTTGCAAGTATTTTTGAAAAAAGTAAAAAGTAAAGTACGTGGATTTGCATCGTCGCGAAGTGCCTCTAATGTGCTACCGTTTCCCGTAAGTGGGCGCTGATCTCCGCAAGCCAACTCGACAGCCATGCATTCAGATCACTGCGTGATATGCCTGTTTACTCCCCCAGCTTATGCCGGGTACTCATTCAGCCTGGGCAGGCTCAGGCATAGTAGGCCTGGGTGCCTGGTTCCACGCCGAGGTGGTTTACCCGTCCAAAGATGGTCAGCCACCTAGGCATTAACTGGGCCTAGCGTAGAGTAACTACGTTCATCAGCCGGAGCTACGCTGAACCGGCAACCAACTTTGGGAGGTGTTTGTATGTTTGTTCTACTGAGTCGGGAAAAACTTGTTAGCACAAATGCACAACAGTGTTGTGAAATGCAGATGTGAAGCTTGGCGGGTGTGTAGTACGGACCAAAATGCAGGTCGAGTTCGAAGGTGGATGTGGTACGAGTACAGCTGTTCAGCGAGTACTCATGGCGTAATATGTTAATTTTCTCATAAGAAAACACGAGTGGCGTCATGGCTGGTGTAATCCGTCACGTGGCTTTTAGTATTTAACTTTGTTATGTGTCGTTTGCAGTTGTGTTCAAAGCAGTTGCTTCATTGCAGTTCTTGCAAATTGACCGACTGTGCTTTATGAAGTTTTTGTGTAACATTGAAATTCAACGTAATGTTTGACACTTTGCACATGCCATGAACAAGTAACATTGTCTAATGTACTTGAATATTTGTAACGAAAACTGAACCATTAAACTAAACCAGTTGTCTTAACGGTCGTTTAATAAGTGTCCCGACTAATGTTCATAAAGCAGCAGTAATGAGTAGTATTTAGACTGTTCCAGGCCTGTCTTTCTTTTAACATCTTTCTGTTTGGTATTTTGTAATATTTTTAGTACATACTGTCTTAAAGTATTTTTCTAATGGCCTACACCAACAAAAGTCATTTGATATCAGCAATTTCAGTTCCGTCTCTGTGTTTGTCTGTGCTTTGTGAGATTGACGAGTCTTTCCGGCTGTGGTTTTGGCTCCTTTTGGTAGCAAACACAGCACGAGTAGTTGACAGAAGCAATATCATTAACAGATGTGTTCATTTTGGAGCATTTTATCATGAAATTAACAAGAAATCTTTGTAACTATCCAGGAAGAAAACATGGTATAGCTTTGCCTGTTAGTGGTGAGACATTACTGATATCACTGCTAACAAATCTAATGATTGCTACGATCAAGTGTGCACCATTCAAAATTCTGGAATGTGATTAGATCTCGTTTATTTCTGCTGCATCGCTCCTCTTCCACGTATAGGTTTGAAACTAGGAAACCCACTCGACCAAAGGGATGGAGAATGATGTCTTGGCCATGTTTTGAAATCTAACTTTGGCCTCGTTTGACATTGCCTTTTGACCCCCTGACGCCAAAAGTTTGATCGTTTTGTCCCATGAATCACTTGTGCTGATTTGCAGCGAAAGCGATTCATTTGTTTACAAAATATGTTCACACAAGATCGGTAACGGCCTGGTAGAAGACATCGTGCCTCCAGCAGTCTAAACTGGCAGAAGCAACATTACTTGTTTGGGTTCATAATCATGACTTACTTAAACGTTGACGTCAATCACAAACCATACATAAGCGAAGTACACTTGTCACTTGTGTGACCTGATTTTAACTTTGACGTTTTTCGCACCGCCCGCCCACCCTAGGAACTTGTTTAATGCTTTGTATGAACATCAGATATGTGTAAGGTGGATGTTATTTTGGGTTTGTGATGTGCAGTGATGCGTCACCACACACGTTCTTCAATAATGCGTAAGTGCACAACATTTCCCGCCACTATCACCAGTGTCACCCTTAGCAATTGAATTTAGCATCTTTTCTTAACTTATAAACCAAATGCACACATTGAAACAATAATGGTAAAAGTGTTTACTTCCTAAACTTAGACGTAGCGGAATATCAGGCGCAGGCCTAAGCCTCTGTGCCCGCCTCATTTCACACTTTAACATAATGCTGTAATGTAAACCAATAGCATGTTTTTAAATTTTTTGTCTGGTCTTGTGCTGTTGATCATTCAAGTATGGTTGGAGTGATGTCTTATGATGGCTGATGACTTTTATGATGAGTGATGACTTTTGCTCATCGTTTTATTTTTAGTTTCACATTTTAATTTTTTGTTTGTTCCGTGTGGTAACCGGTATGTAACCAGCCAGCTAGGTCGACTCAGCCAGAAGGCTGAGTCTCTAAGCTAGCTACCCGTCAGCTTTTACTGCACGTTAAATACACACTATCGTATCGTACAGTGAGCTGTTTTAAGTAATACTGTAGGCTAATTTATCTGTCGGTTGATGAATTGAGAAGATCGTGTGTGTTCGTGTTCGTCGTGGGGACGTCATTGGTCGTTCATTCATTAAATCTTTCGTTGATTACATCGTTTGAACCGTTTCATCTGTGCTCACAAATAGTGCTGTGGCGTTGTCACAACAGAGATGACGGCGACTATGTTTGCTCGTCTATCAATGTTGTTTGCATACGTATGCATAAGCAGCGGCTAGGTTAAAGCAATACAGCCAAGAAATGTGACTTGTTTGGTAGGTAGCCCTTTCTTTTACCACTAAATCAAATTATTGACAGATGTGCATTTTCTTACATAACACGTGCACATCTGTCATACACTACTGACGTGTGATATTTGACGCAGTCGCTTGGCTTAATTGCTTTAGCAGCAGCTGTTTCATTGGAAACATTAACCAATGACAACAGTCGTTACGCAGTGTATAACTTGAGAGTTGACTGTCCATTAGTTGCTTATGTTGGCGGTTTGGCTTCGTGGTAACGCGTTGGCCTCGATCAACGTAGTTGTGCTACGTCAGACCCGGTTAGTACCAGGATGGGTGACCGTCTGTGGACGGGTAAACCATCTCGGTATGTAACCAGCCAGCTAGGTCGACTCAGCCTTCTACCCTCTGTGGGACGGTAAAATGAGTATC
>Ga0209149_1000402_pt1 | contig 18011 bp, 9 predicted proteins | sample WorMetTyACAVOLI2_FD_187423 | JGI IMG/M metagenome (GOLD analysis project Ga0209149, IMG submission 187423) | Marine gutless worms symbiont microbial communities from Max Planck institute for Marine Microbiology, Germany - Olavius algarvensis... ... | reverse complement strand
CGTCAACGCCATCGTCATCATCATCATCGCCATCATCAATAACAACTCGAAGATTGTTTTGACCGCAAGAGCCAATTTATGTATGGCCATACGTCAGAAGAACAAAAAAGGTCATGATTGTTAGGTCACACGAACTTCATGTATAGAATTCACGAATAGTCGTGTTATGTTTAATGTCTTATGTAGGTTTAAAATTGGAAAGTAAGAGCCGCATATCGTGCGGTTTTTAGGACTGAACCTTGTTTTCGGTTTACATGATGTTAATACGTTGCGGAATAAAAATACCTGTAGCCTTAATCGTTTAAACTTAGAAGAATAATAACTTTACAGTAAAAAGTAATATTTAATTCTGAGTTTCTGTAAATTATTGTATGGCTACTGTATTTGATAACAGTGGCGTTTCCAAAGGAGGCAAAAGGGGCCACGTCCCCAGAATTTCGGATAGCTCCTAGATTGACCCTAATTTTTTATAAGCTACAACGCTATAGCGTAAGAAAACTGTCCACACCTTTTCAACTATCTGTTGCGCTGCTGACAGCCATTCTGGAATATGATAAGGTACTACGGGCTGGCTGGTATGTCCAGTTAGCTGGCTAATATATCCGAGCTTGAAGCATCAAAAGATGGTTGCTTTTCGTCAGTGGCAGCTTGTGATAGAAGCTCTTGAGAAGACAGTTATGGACTCGTGGTGGCGCATGATGAAGGCCTACTGTCCAAGAAGGCAGGCAAATTATATTGGTCGTCATTTACGACACTTTGCATCTTATTGCATGTGTGCACCATTGCACACCTAAAGTTCACAAATATTCCAGCGGAAACCCGTGTATCCCCTTTTCGAGTGACAGCAGATATATGCACTTCGAGTTTTTTGTTCTCTAACATTATTTTAGCCTTCGCGTAGACCCCTTGACTGTTTGAGAGCTAGACACGCGCCTGATAATATGTTTATAAATATGCTTTAACGCTCTGTTCTGTGTATGACAGTCTTAAGCAAAAACTGACATTATAAACGGCAGAATTTTGATGAGATAAGCTTTGTATCGCTCTACACTGTGAGATGTAAGAAGTGTCACTTTGTCTTTACTGGCAAATGTAGAAATTTTGTTAAGACAAGGTGTTTCAAACAAAAAAACTCAGCTGTCGCAAAGAGACTGCGCGATACTTCGTGACATTGAATATTTAGCTAAATCACTCAAGGTCATTAGAGATGGCGTTTTTTAGTGTGGCGTGTGTAAGTCCCTATTGGTCTTCCATTGTAACTACGTCTCTATCTCGTACCGTTCATGAGATATTCAGCGCCAAATAATGGCGTAACCTCGAAATCTGGGTTAGGGGTCATTCACGAACATTGGAAATGGCACCATTCGATAGATCGCTTACGAATTCCTATTGACGCTCCGTAGTAACTATGGCCATATAGTGTATCGTTTCTGTGATAAAGCGAGATATTGGTCCAAAATCGCAATTTTTTTCTTTCCCCACCTTCATTCAACACCACCGTCAGAATATTGCTATAAGGTTTGGTAGGGAATAAGTAAAACAAGTTTGATGATACATTTAGCCGTTTCGACGCAATACCGGCGACGGAGAGACGCACAGACAGACGGACATCCATCCATCCATCCATCCATCCATCCATTTATCCATCTTGCGGAAGAGCATAGTCCGCGCTATACGTACGCATCGCGAGGTAAAAATATATCCTTTTGTTCCTTTTGTTTCTTACATAACTCCTGTGGAAATTAATCAATTTAAAAAAAAATCAGACAACATGACTGAGAAAATTCTATTCTAGTCATTCGAAAATAATTTGTGTATGCTGGTGGAGACTGTCCCGAGTCTGGTCTCTGTAAGTAAGTAAGTAAGTAAGAGCAATTAGCGTGTCCATAGATGACAGTGTCACTTCGCGGGCACGACAACAGTAATTACGGGTAACAGAGTTCGGAGAAGTATGTCTTCAAGCGACAGCAGAAGACGGGAAGTGACGGAGCAGATGTGCTATGCTGCGGAAGACTGTTTGAGATCGGTACAGCGGCGACTGGTAGGCCTAATGCTCGGCCGCCGTAGGCTGAGAGGCGGGTACGAGGAACAGACGGTTCGTGAGACGAAGCAGAACGCAGACGCCTTCGAAACTCAGACTCTGCTGGATGATCAAGTTCATCAGCGACTGTACTTTTATGATGGTTTAGCACGCCATACATACCATCAGAATGGATGTTAAACCTACGTTACCGAGCAATACACGTATGTTGCTCATGAACGCACGCAGCAGTTATTAGTTACAATTAACGTCACCGCATTGACAGCCATTCATCCAATCCTTTGTGTAAACAGATGCATCGTCTAACGGACGCAGTTTACTCATAACAATGAAGCATGCATACTGCCTACCCGAGCATCGCAAAGAGCAATCTATCCCGATTGAAAAATCCACAAATGCACTTTGAGCAGCGCGAAACACACAGCAGAGTAAGTGCATTGACTATAGCGCGCTACATAGATATAGAAATTTTCACTTCACTATTCCGTGATATTTTTTATTTATTTGTCAACCTTGTTTTGCCAGATTTTTATGCAAATGAACCTTGTATAACATTGTACAGTGTAATAAAATTTCTCGTGTACTACAATACTGTACTCTCAATAATGTAATTACCCTCGTGATCATCATCGTCATTATTATGATCGTCAGCATCATCAACATCTAGGCCTACGTGTAGTTTGCATGCTTGCAGTTATCGATGACAAATCTATAGTAACTACAGTGTGTTCAGAAATATCCCAGTTTGTTTTCTTGCGTAACTCTTAAAGCAGAAAACTTAGCTGTCAGCATAATATAACAGTCCATCTGGTCGAATACAACAGCAAAAATAATTGCACACACACTACGTCCTGCTGTAACTGACTTCGTTCATTAAATAGGCTGTATGTTTTGATACAGACCACGAAACCGTTTTAACACCTGAAATGACCTTCAAAGATAACTCAAGTTATTGGCGATGGCACAATTCAATTAACCACACCACTTTCTATTAGTGGTCTGGAGCAACCATGTGTCTATGTTGTATCGTTTCTGAAATATTCAACGTCGAATAAGGCATGTCCTTGAAGTCTGAGTTATGGGTTATTCAAAGTCAGTGAAAATGGCACCATTCGACTGATCATATACGACTTCTTTGTTCTTATCAGTCCGCCATTATAAGTACAGCACTGTCTCAAGCCACTTTCGAGTTACTATACGTTGAAAACTATGATGACCCTTCAAATTTAAATTAGAGTTACTCAAGGTCATTTTAACTTGCACTATTCAATAGATTGTATGCAGGTTCCTATTAGCGTTCCACAGTAATTATGGCACTATCTTGTACAGTTTCGAGATAGTGAACGTCGAATAATGGCGTGCCCTTGAAATCTGGGTTGAGGTTATTCAGGGTTATTAGCATCATTCGATAGATCATGTACGATTTCCTATCAGTATGTCATACGATACGATACTGTGTATTTAACGTGCAGTCAAAAACTGACGGGTAGTAAGTAGGTAAAGTTCTATCTTGTACCATTTTCGAGATATTTGACGTTGAACAATATCGTGACCTTGAAATCTAGGTTAGGGGTCGCTCGTCCTATGAACTTATGCACAATCTGTACATCGCTGAAATCTACAGACCCAGGACTAGGGCTGTCTTTTTGCCGCTGATAGTATATGATCTTCACTTCTACACGGCAAGCCACAGAAAAGAAAGCTATTATCGGTGGTTCATTTCGGTCGTCCACGGTGATTCAACGACATCAAAATTCTACCAATCGAAAGCCCATCTGCAACTTATTATTAGTCTTGCATTGTAACTATGCGTCTACCTTCTGTCGTCTCAGAGAATGACTTCTTGGTCATAAATCTCCGTTTTTCGCCGTTTTACCACCCAGCTTACATTTGAAGCCATTGCAAGGGGGTTCCGCTGGGAACTAAGGTATGAACGTTGGTCTCAGAAAAACAAGAGGTCAAAGTAATTTGACAAAAAGAACCTCAATGTGAATGCCCATTCCCCGGTTAGGGGTCACCCCAGGGGGTCGAAATTTGTACCATTGAATTCCTGGGGTAGGGGTTTCTATTAGTGTTCCATAGTAACTATAGGCCTAGGATGCACCGTTTGGCCACAGTGCACGCGCGTGACAACCAACCAACCAAAGACCAACGACCAACGACGTCACGACACAGCCTATCTCAATAAGCGCCTCTTTTACTAAAGTAAAGTGAGGCGCTTAACTAGAGTCCATGGCCGTCCTGTTGGTGAATTAGTTTTGACTAAACATCAGCGTGTGACGGACAGACGAACTGACGACTTATGCCTGAGTGGCGCTCTAGCATGACTGAGCGCGAGAAAAATTAATCTATTTAAATGAAAATTTTACACAACAGAGATTATAAAATGCTGATTTTAAGCATCTACATATAATATGTCTTCTAATCAAATATTCTTTACTAGCAGCAATGTGAAGAGGACGTCAGTGAAAGTGCAGAATTTACCATAAACATCTCATTAAACGATTGTGAGCAAAAAGTATGTATCAAAATTCTTGCTCAGTATTCATTTTGTGCATACGCCTAAGCAGACTGCAGGTCAAGCAAAGGCTTTAAGTTCTCGACCTGCCCGTTTGTTCTTTCGTTCGTCCTTCCGTTCGTTTGTCTGTTGCCAACCTTGCGAACATGATATTTTACAAGAACTCAGCTATCGCAAACAGATCGCGCGTCAGCTGCGCACACAATACGTCGAGGGCATCTATGATAATCCCATCACCTTGACCTCTAGGCTAAGGGTCACTCAAGGTCACTTGAAACGGAAACTTTGGATAGATCATTCACGACTTACTATTAGTCGAGCTATTTGACGTTGAATATTATCGTGACCCAAATGTGGGTTAGAGGTCACTCAAGGTCATTGAAAATGGTACCATTTGAAAGCTTGGCTACGGTTTCCTATTCGCCTTCCATTGTAACCATGGCCATATCTTTAGCCATTTCGGAGATATTCAGCCGCAAAGAATGATTTGACCTAGAAATCTGGGTTAGGGGTTGTTCAAGGTCATTGAAAATTGTGCGGTTCGATAGACCATGTATAGTTTTCTATTGGTCCGCCATTGTAACCACAGCTCTATTTAGTACCGTTTTCGAGTTATTTGACGTTGAATAATATCGTGACCTTGAAATCTGGCTTAGCGATCACTCAAGGTCATTGAAATTGGTGCTACTCGAAAGCTTGGTAGCGGTTTCCTATTTGCCTTCTATAGTAACAATGGTCGTATCTGTAGCCGTTTGTGAGATATTTAGCGTCAAAGTGTGGTGTGACTTTGAAAACAGGGTTAGGGCTCGTGCAAGTTCATTGGAAATGGCACTATTTGATAGATCGCGTACGAGTTTCTGTTCACCTTCCATAGTAACTATGGCTCTATCTTGTATCGTCTGCGAAATATGGCGACTTATTGGTAGAAAATCGCGAAATTTTTATACCCCACCTGTATTTAGCGCCCTCGCAGGGGGTGACGCCGTCGGAATTTCGTGAAGATGTTTGATGCTCGTAAAACTAGACTGATTGGACTACCGTCTGGTGAAAAAAAACTGTGACAATATGTTAAGCCGTTTTCACCTAATACCGGAACGTCACGGACAGACGGACAGACAGACGGACGGACGGACATAATTGCTATATGAATATCGCGCGTCAGTGTGCTGACGCGCGATAAAAACGGACGAACATATATTGATGCCAATGGGCACAAGTAGTCTATGGCGCAAGGCCACGAAACGATTAACTCTGGCATCAGGAGGTCAAAGGTCAAGATCGCACGAGGCCGACGATTCAATTGGGGAGCTTGGTTGAAGCATCATTTCCCACCCCGTTGAGTCAAGCAGCTTTTCTACTTTGACAGCAGATGAAGCGTTGATAGGCTAAAGACACTGATAAAAATCAACGCGAGATCATTAACTTATCTTTGCAGTTGGATGGGCAATGTGTGGTCGACCACAGCACGGACACCAATCGAAAGATCAATGATGTCACTGCCGTCATTTTTTTCCTATTTTTTTTAACCCACTTTCACTCTATTCTCTGTCAGGAAACATATGAACAAAGGGGTTTCCTTCATACTTTTTTTATTTATTTGCAAGAATTTAATTAAAATTAATTTTCAACGTAAATCCTATTGCTGTAATTATTAACGTCCTCTTTACGTCGCTGCTGACAAAGAATGTTTAATGAAAAGGCAAATTATTTTCGGATATGTAGGTCGTACTCGAATCGGTTGACATTTCTAAGAGTTATGCAAGAAAACAAAAGCGGGTGTTTATTTCAATGTATAGTGTATATTTCTGGCGTTATGAGAGGTGATGATGTAATTAGTGGATTGCGTGCTCTTATGGTCTGTCTCTGTAGGTGGTGTCACAAAACAGCAAGTCTGGAATGAATGCGCATGTCAACTGTCATCAGCGGCGCCTCAGCTGCATCATCCAGAGATCGTCGAGGTCGTCACTGTCGATTGCAGGGGCCCGTTTACCGAGCTGGTCGAGCGTCGACATGGCCTGGTTGTAGCGGCGGCGGTACGCGGCGTCGTGGACGAGCCCGGCCAGTGCCGTCAAGTCCTGCGTCACGGACAACGCTCGACGGCGCCATCGAGTCACCGGGGCTAGCCCGGCTTCCGGTCGCCTGCTGCCTTCCACGATTTGTTCTACCGTCTCTGACGAACCAAACTTGCCGTCATCACTTCCCAATGCTGGCTCGCACTTTCATACATAAATACACACGCATGCACAACGTCAACAACTGCCAACGGCAACGTTAAAGGTCGCAGCCAGTTTAGTCTGATGATCAGGCACGAATGAAAGACATCCTAAAGTGACACAACATAAAATAATGGAAACAACGCACTTAAAACAAGAATATCATCACTGCAATAAAAAGCTGGCTCACAGCCGCGCTATTCTGAGAGGGGGCGGTCGCCCCTCCCCAGGCGGGAACGTCCCTCTGGGGAGGATCTGAATGCAGCAACAGAATCAGCAGTGTCAATGCTATATAATGTTTTATAGTAACTATGGGTCTATCTTGCTTAGTTTTCGAGATATGACCACAAGACGGACTACGAACTCACGACAGACGGACCGACGTCGACAAACAATGCATATCCGCTCAAGTCGGGCCAGCAGTAAGGTGCTAATCACCGATAGACTTGTGCCAAAATGCACCTAATAAACTGGAAACTTCGGTAGGAATCATAGCGTGTAATCTGTCTTCGTGGACGCTTACAGTAAGTTATTAGCTGTGTTATTCATGTAAGACTGTGCGATTCGTCGAGTTGCGTACGCACAACATAAACTATTTATTGCAAACTGGCTGCATTCATTCGGACTGCGCCTTCATTAATCACCTTCCGACGATAGATGAAGATATTCCGGTAGAGATCGTGTTTCCACAACACCGAGTTACGTTACTGTCTGTCTTAACATTAACCTTACCGTCTCTCAGAGACGGCAGACATTAGTGATTTTACTGCGCTGTATACGCATTGCAAAGCGCGGTCTTACCCGTCGTCGAAATGCCTGCTCGTCCGTTTGTCCGTCACTGTCTGGCACTGTGATAAAAGGAGAAACGTATCGTTCAGCTGTCTAGACCGCATGGTATCCCTATCCTATTAGCTTATGAGAATACTAAAACTTTGTCAAAATTCTAACGGAATCACGCCCAATGATGGCGTCTGTTGTGAGTTAGAGTTGGCGTTTTTATACAGACAAATTGTCGCCTACGTCTCTCGCAAAGGGTGAAAGTTACAGGAATAGGAAACCGTATGCAATCTATCGAACTGTGCTATTTCCAATGGCTTGAGTGACCCCTGACCAGATTTTAGGGCATGCAATTGTTCATTTATTCAACGTTGAAACTTAGCAAAATTTTCAAAACAAGAACTTAGCTATCGCAAACAGATCGCGCGTCAGTTGCGCACACAATACGTCGAGGGCATTTAGGCCTAGTTACCCCGTGACCTTTAAATCTAGGTTAAGGATCACTCAAGGTCACTGGAAACGGAACCATTAGACAGATCATACACGACTTACTATTAGTGGAGTTATTTGGTATTCAATATTATCGTGACCTTGAAATGTCGGTTAGAGGTCACTCAAGATCATTGAAAATGGTACCATTTGAAAGCTTGAGTCCGGTTCCTATTCGCCTTCCATAATAACTATGGCCGTATCTTTGGCCATTTAGGAGATATTCAGCGTCGAAGAATGGCCTGACCTTGAAATCTGTGTTGGGGGTCGCTCAAGGTCATTGAAAATGGCACGGTTCGATAGACCATGTATAGCTTTCTATTGTACCGCCGTTGTAACTATGGCTCTACCTTGTACCGTTTTCGAGTTATTTGACGTTGAATAATATCGTGACCTTAAAATCTGGCTTAGAGGTCACTCAAGGTCATTGAAAGTGATGCCATTCGAAAGATTTGGTGCTGTTTCCTATTCGCCTTCTACAGTAACTATGGCCGTATCTGTAGTCAGCGTCAAAGAATGGTGTGACCTTGAAAACAAGGTTAGGGTTCGTTCAAGTTCATTGGAAATGACACCATTTGATAGATCGCATACGAGTTTTTATAAGCTCTCCATAGTAACTATGGCGCAATCTTGTATTGTTTGCCAGATATAGTAACTTATTGTTCGAAAATTTGTAAAATTTTTATACCCCACCTGTATTTAGCGCTCCCATACTGGGTGACCCCGTCGGAATTTCGTGAAGATGCTTGATCCTGATAAAACTAGAATGATTGGGCTATCGTACGGTGAAAAATCTATGACAAAATGTTAAGCCGTATTCATACAATACCGGAACGTCACGGACGGACAGACAGACGGACGGACGGATTTGCTATATTAATATCGCGCGTCAGTGTGCTGACGCGCGATAAAAACGGAGCGTCGCGCGGCCTTTCTGTAGTAGCTGAGCTTCTGGTTGTTACTAATTAAAATATTGCGACCAGTTATTAAAATCCTAATGAATTATAATTGGAATAACCTGACATCTAATCACTTGGAAATATAATTACCTATGCCCTACATTTCTATTGATAGTTATCAGAGTAGACTGATCAATAACCACCAAAGCTTCCTGATGCAAAATTATCCAATTTAGTGAAACTGCACAAAAATATTTCCAGTTTCCGTAGCTCTTCGTTACATCGTACAATAGCAATAACTCAAGATAGGCCTACTTTATAGAGTCTTCGGGACAGCTACATGCCTGCCTATAGCACTACCACTGTGCCCCGCAGCAATAACGTTCTCCCGCTGCCGATCTCGCGTGTTGATTGCTAATAAAAATCTAATTAATAAATAACTGTAGACTGAAGGCCTGTATACATGCTGTACACAATACATGCTTCAGTCTATATTGCGATGACTTTGAGGGTCGGCAAAGCAACGTTTCGGGAATAACTGCTGCAAACCCCAACCAATCCGGACAAAATTTGGCAGACGTGCACCAAACTGACCTTGGAGTCAAAGTGAGCTCAAATCTCTCCTTTAGTGAACATATAAATAGTATCGTGGTTAAAGACAAGTTTAGAGCTAACCGTATCATTCGACGTTTTCTTAGTAAAGATTGCAATTTACTTACGTGCGATCTTTGCTTGAGTACTGCTCACCTGTTTGGTCACCAAGTTATGTAACATTGATTAATAAGATTGAATCTGTGCAACGGTTTTTCACTAAAAGATTAAATGGATTGCAGTCAATTTCGTATGATGATAGGTTAGCCATGTTGGGTTTAGAGAGACTTGAACTCCGTCGTCTTACGTTTGATCTATTAATGTGCTATAAAATAATATACCGGGTAAAATCATGTCAATATCAATAGCGATTGTTGTTTACATTTGCTACCTATCCCGGCACTAGAGGTCATTCCCTTAAACTAGCGCTTCCAGATTCTAAGATAAATGCTCGCTCACATAGGTTTGCTGTCAGAATTATACTAGTATGGAATAGCTTGCCCAATGATGTTGTCACAATTGTAAATATATACTTGTTTAAAAACAAGTTGTCTAAAACTAGTATTTGCGTTTCTTTTGTGTTTCTATATTGTTTTTAATGGCGTTTGCCATGTGCGCTCCTTTAGACCATTGTGTACTTGATTCGATGTTGCTTTTACAGTATTATGGTCTATCATGTATGTATGTATGTGTGTATGTATGTATGTATGTACGTTCCCCACAACGACCAACTAGGACGCACGGATTTTCCCCACAATGCACTTTCCCCACAACGTATCGTTGGTACGTATGTGTGTGTGTATGTATGTATGTATTAAGTGAACGTAACGTTGTCAGATTCGCCTAAAAATCGGTCACTTGGTGAAATTGTGGACACGAATTTATTATAATGCTTGTTTTGACTCACGTTGTAGAAATTTCGTTTTATTGCTTTGTGGAGCGTCAACATGGAAGTGGATGATAGTGCTACGAGCGGTGAGTCGAGCAGACCGAAGATGTCGATGCCGTCCACGCGTGAGAAAGAAGAAGCATCGACGCCTTCGACCGACAAAATACTTTACGGCGTGGAAGAATGTCCGCCGTGGTACTTATGTGCCTTTCTCGCGTTGCAGGTAAGTAGTTTCAAATCTGTAATAAATTCAGTGTATTTCACACCCACCCGTACGGTTTATCAAAGAGTAAAAATGTTGTGTTGCCGACTAAATTATTGCAGGCCTGTCTGTGAAAAATGTCTTTAATCTGTCCACAGTCTCGTTCTAAAGAGGAAAACAGATAAGTTTATATTAAGATTTAACTGTGTTGACAATACTTTTTGCAATTTTTGTAGCTCAATGTAATGTCAGTGTGGAATACTTTGTTTTCTCTAGTTAAGTTAGTTTAGTTGTTTGCTGTTTTCTACTGCTTACTATTTCTACCAGATGTCTGGTGAATAAAGTTGTTCATTACGATTAATATGAAATAACTTCACTATTTCACAACATTCACTAATTATTTTTAGCACGGAGATAGATAAGATACCTTATTTAATTCTCAATACACGGTGCAAAAAAGTTTTAAATTGGCTTATAACTGGCTGTATGGTTTGAATTCCATAATAACAACAGCGATTTGACACACGTGAACAGCAGATTTCTGAGTTGACTTCAAACAACGTAATTGAACGTACATCTACACTGTGAGTCATAAAAACTGGACCCTTTTTCATTTGAGCATAACTTTGGCAAATACTGTCCGAAGGTTAATAACTTTTAAGCGCCTCACTTTACTTTAGTAAAAGAGGCGCTTATTGAGATAGGCTGTGTCGTGACGTCGTTGGTCGTTGGTTGGTGGGTTGGTTGGTTGGTTGGTTGGTTGGTTGGTTGGTCGTTGGTTGTCACGCGCGTGCACTGTGGCCAAACGGTGCATCCTAGGCCTATAGTTACTATGGAACACTAATAGGAAACCCTACCCCAGGAATTCAATGGTACAAATTTTGACCCCCCTGGGGTGACCCCTAACCGGGGAATGGGCCCCCGTGAGGCGCTTTTTGTCAAATTACTTTGACCTCTTGTTTCACTGTTGCAGACATAAATTAACTACGACCAAGTGTACCCTAAAATATACCACCAAACCCCAAATCTGCTGCTGCACTACATTGTAAAATAAACAAGCGCCAGACATCGATGAGCTGCCGTTTCAATTTATCCACACTATGGATTTGTCTCTGGTGAGATATGACGCTGCATGACAGTTCCCTTTTGCTCCAACTTTTTAAAGGAAACTCATTAGTTTTTTGTCGCCGTACCCCCGGTACCCTTTTGAATCATGCAAGTTTTTGATAAGAATCTTATCTTTGTCGCTAAACCCCATTATTTTACGTAGACTAAAATAAATTAACAGGTACTGTAAACAGGTAAACACCGAATGACGTCAGTATGACGTCATTGTGAAGTGAAGCAGCATCGAAGTAGTCAGTAAGAGATATCACCAGAATTTCTTGCTTTGTAACAACAATGAAATTAACGCATGCATTGCAGATTTATTTAACAGTTTCTGTGAAGAAGTGTATGTGGTTGCATTTCTCAAGGTAATGCAGCAACAAACTATAGGTAAAGTGGAAAATTTAATCATGTATTTGTGGGCAAATAACTTCTGTCTGCAACAATGAAAGAATTACTACGATCGGACAGTATTTGCCAAAGTTATGCTCAAATGAAAAAAGGTCTAGTTTTTTTGACTCACAGTGTATATATCATCGCGAGAGCAATAAACGAGTGGCAAAACGATTGTGGGCCTTTGTCAATGCCGAAAGTCAGCATTTGAAAAAGTGTTGTAACTTTTTATTAAAAGATTTAACTTTTATGCCCATAAAGCAGCATAAACTTCGGAATGACGCGCTCTTACAGATTGCTACAGTAACTCGCTTCAGCTGGTACATTGCTGCAAGCGCAACTGATTTCTAACATTGTGGTTTAATTAAGAATATTGAACACATGTTAACTCTGAAATTTTATTTAAATTAAAGAATTTTTGATCGAGTTATGTCAAAATATTATATGGTCCGTATTTTTACTGTTGCTATGAAAACCACGCAGCTGGTTCTAAGCCAATTTAAAAACTTTTTAACGCAGTGAAATCAGAATTAAATAAGGTCTCTATGTGCCAAAAATATAATGAGTGAAAGTTGTGAATTGGTGAAGTTATGTCATATTAATCGTAGCGGTCCGGTTTTTTTGGAGACAGTGTATGTGCTAAACTACATTTAAAATTGGGCTCAAGCGGTACTACAGTTCGTGAAATTCTCTCTTATGCTGCATTGCATTAATACTGTAATAATATGGCATCTGTGTAGCACTGCCTGACATGTTTGAGCGCGAACTTTACCGTGGTGCTGGTCATGTCACCTGCCATGTGCATCACGGAGCTGAAATACGTCAGTGAGATTGTAGGCACCGCGTTCGTTGTCGCCGGTTTCGTCACGCTGCTTCAGTGCACGCTCGGATCCAGGTCTGTACGAGTTGTGGCCTGATCCTTAATTGAATTAAAATTAAAACACTTTATTAAGTTTAACAATTTGTGAATGTGTTAAATTTGGTAAATGTGGTAAAGTACTTCGCGAGCCACAGCGGCTCATAGGGTGGCTGTGACTTTAGATTCTCTCACCCAGACACCAGCATACGCTGTGCGCATGATTTGCATGGGTTTTATTGGCACTTACATCTAAAAAGTGGTGCCTGCAGAAAGAGCAAATCTCGCTCCACGCCCCACTGCAGGGTGCTGCTGTCTGGGGATTTGAATGCATGACCCCATAGCATGCCTGTCTGCTCTGACACTTTCATGGCGAAAACCGTTTTCCCGTACTGTTACATGGTACACTACTGCAACTTATTGTTTCAGGTTGCCCGTCCTACAAGGTGCCTCGATTACTTTTGTAACTCCAGCGTTTGCAATACTGTCTCTACCGCACTGGAGATGTCCAGGTAAGTTAACATTATTTTCTAACTGTATTAGTTAACACTATTTTTTTCGGTTCCATATAAGCATGTGCCTTTTTGGTTGCCTGCATGTTTCCGTGCAAATACATGGTGTGTGTGTGTATGTGTGTGTACGTGTACGTTCCCCACAACGACCAACTAGGACGCACGGATTTTCCCCACAATGCACTTTCCCCACAATGTGTCGTTGGTACGTATAGGTGTGTATAGGTGTAGGTGTGTGGGTGCGTGGGAATGAAAAACGAACAAGAAACTCATCAGTGGATGAGATAAGCGAAAGATACTCGCAAATTCCAATTACCGCCTGAACCACACTATACGATTCGATACGATACGATACGACAGCGTGTATTTAACGTGCAGTAAAAGATCTGACGGGTAGCCAGCAGCTTAGTCTATTACACTGAATAAGCAATGAATTAAAACGTGAAACTAAAAATAACTGATGAGCGCGATAGGTCCGGTCTAGTCTCATTAGGCTTGTCATGAAGGCAGTTCAGGATGTAAAAGCAGTCTAAGGTCGGAAGGATTTGTTGAAACAGGTTTTGAGACTGTAACACAGTTAACGTTTAAGTCAATGAGAGCGGAGATGATGAGAGAGATGGGCAGGGATGGGTTCGAGGACAGCATGTTCGAGGCCAAGGCCAAGGCCAGACCACTTAGAGGCCAAGGCCAAGGCCAGAACTGTTAGAGGCCAAGGCCAGTTCTCTTAGAGGCCAAGGCCAAGGCCAAGGCCAGTGATCATGATTGTTGAAAAAAAAATAAAAAAATGACATTTCTCATCAAAATCCAATTGTTAAACTGACAACAAAACGTTTATCGAAGCACAAGTTGTCCACAAAATTGAGCCTCAGTCTGTACTTTTCACACCAACAAGCCACAGTCACAGGTGGCTATTACATTTGAGAAACACAAGCTGGATGAGGACTGTTTTCGAGCCCGGTTCGGGCGCATGATCAGACCACTATGGCTGAATACTCGCTCCACTAGTGCAGATGTTGCTGGAACTGACAAAACTTTCTCCAACAGTGGCTGCAATATCTGAATTGTAGCTTCAGACTTCAGCTGCAACCACAGATCCTCCATAGGTACTGGTGATTTCATTGCCCTTCTGCCAGTTCCAGATACGTCGTCTAATTAACTGCCTTCACCGCCTTGAGATTTCAGAAGTTCAGAGTCAGTTCACCCTTGCACTTGCAGTTATATTGACACCACTCTGAACAATAGTACTACAAATTGAGCACATTAATTACAGACCGGTGACTGGAGGCCGATGCATCGAGGCCAAGGCCAAGGCCAGACCACTTAGAGGCCAAGGCCGGAACTGTTAGAGGCCAAGGCCAAGGCCACGATTTTGGGTCCTCGAGCTGTCCTCGAGCTCGAGGACAGTCCTCGAGGACCCCATCCCTGGAGATGGGTTGACAAAATAATGAAAATCGGGTAAATTTTCGTTGAGATATGACTATTTTACGATTTTCACGATTTGCAAAATGACGGCCGGCCTCCATCTTAAATTTTAAAAATATTCATATTTGGTCACGTGACTGTTACTGAGTTCCAAATCTGCCTTTGTATACCAAATTTAATCGAAATTGGACGATTTTTCGTTGGATAGGCTGATGGCGATTTCACGATTTTATCCGCCGTCTTGAATTTTAGGGGTTTAATAATGGGTTCGTGTAGGACTTCATATAGCTATGGTCAATAGAGACCATAGCTCTAAACTGCTTAGTTTTTGAGAAAATCGCTTTTCTGTACGCATATTGGCATGGACAGACTTATGGACAGACAGACGGACAGACGAACACATGCACAGCACCAGTGCATTAATGCGCTCTCGCTATCGCTAGCGGCGCCTTAATACGTACAAAACAGTACTTATTTCTTTAGCAGGCAGACATTGACATTTAAAGCATTTTAGCTACTAACACCGCTGGCTACAGATAGTAAAATATTTTAACATATTCGCCAAACTCAGAGTCTTAAGAGTGAGAAAAGGTAACACCAAGCGACGTAGCAGATACAACTCGTTTAATTTAGTTAACGCAGAAGGCAGTAAAGTACACGGGAAAGGCCTTTGGAACACAATTTCTAATGTTTGTTTTTGACTCGCAGTATATATATATATCTGTCGGGTCTGGCTGTGTTGTAGCATAGGCCTACTAAGCATCCACACTGGCAGAGGTTTGACAGTTTCATGTCACACAGTTAACATTTAAGTGAGCGTCAGTCGATTCGCTCACAGCACGTCACACAATTATATTTGACCAACAGCGTTGGCGTAAGGCGTATAGTTCGTGATAATCGTGTGACTGCAGCAGCTACTGACGTCGTCGAGACAAACAGAACGGTTACCGGCGTCAACGTGACGTCAGCTGACGTCAGTGATGAGTCACAGTCGAACGACCTTGACAACTACAGCATCTGGACGGCCAGGATGAGAGAGGCAAAATCTTCTTTGTCTAACGTGACGACATCGTATAGTTGTAAAACTGGTCTATACTTGTTTATTTACTTGCTATTTATTTCTCTGGGCCAGTTTTTGCTTCAATGACGTCATTGTGGCGTTGTTTTGTTGCTAAGTAGCAGCCGTCCGCAATGTGATCAAACAGGGCTTCTGCGAATTCCCGAGTTGTTTCGAATATGCATACGGAGTGCAGCAGAACGAAGCTGAATTCCGTGCAATCTACTTACTGCAAAACTTTAATCTGTGACAGTGGACTTGAGTTTAACAATCAATGCCCGCCTGTCAAAGTACGAGTCCAATGCATTGGACATCACAGGACCTGTAGGCCCACTAGATCCACGATTCAGACCTCAGTGGTGCCAACAAGGTGGAATTGGAGAAATCAAGAGTACTGCTGAAGTATGCAGAAACGTCTCTTTCACAGGAAGCATCGACATCATCATCTGGCCATCGCCAATCACCAGATTCGCAAGAACCGGCCTCAAAAAAGATGAAGCTGTTCAGTTTTATGGAAAGTCATTCCCAAAACTGCCAGCCAGAGCATGCTGAGTTTGCTCTGACTATGCGCCAAGAACTTATGGACTACTTCAGAACAACATCACTTGAGTATGACAGTGATACTTTGGCCTGGTACAAGTCACATACCTCTGACTTTTCACATGTTGCTCGTGCAGTAAGGACAGTACTGTCGATTCCTGCTAGTTCTGCGCCTGTAGAACGTATCTTCAGCACAACTGGAAAGATATTTCGTCCAGAAAGAAGCAGACTCAAGACTGAGAAATTTGAACAGCTTGTTTTCATCAAGTGTAACAAACGCCTACATTGACAATCATGCATGAACATTGAACAATGACAATGACCCTTGAGACAAACGCTATTCATTGTGTACGAATTCTGATTAATAATACATATAAAAATAATTGTAATTGTATGTGATAATTATGTAATTGTAATTGTAGGCCTAATTGGCCTGACAGTAATTGTAATTGCAAGTGTAATGGTTAAAATATGCTGTAATTGTAATTCAGTTGTAATAAGAAAAAATGTAATTGATCCAAGTACACACAGTTGTTTAACTGCTTGCAAATTTGTAACTGTCACAGATACAAGGAGCAGTCATCGTTGCATCTCTGTTTGAGGTATTTCTCGGAATGAGTGGACTGCTCGGTATAATACTTCGGTTTATTGGACCACTGGTGATTGTTCCTAATATCGCTCTGATCGGCTTCGCGCTGTTGCATGTAGCAGCGTTGTATGCTTCCAAGAACTGGTACATTGCCCTCGCGTGAGTATTGTCGTACAATTGCTTGATAAAACTAGACTGCGCTCAGAGAACGCAAACTTCCGCCAAGGCGTGTAACCTCAGCCGAAGTGATCCGGGATTCGAATTCAGATTGCGGATTAATCCGGATTCGGATCCGGATGTCTGCCAGATCGCACCAATGTTGTGGTTTCATCACCTTGTTGGCGTTAGTCATTTCGCCGAGTGTCGTGAAAATCAGCTGGTGACTGATAGACTGCATGAACAAGAACTTAGCTACCCAAACAGATCGCGCGTCAGCTGCGCACACAATAATACATCGATGGTATTTACACTGTGTTCCAAAAAACATGTGACCACATTTTTGATGATAAGTTGAAGTAGAACTGTCCGTTTACAAAGATTTTTGGCACACTTATTACCAAGAGTATACGCTATCGACAGGTATATTTAGTTTCCCACCTCACCTACTTCGTGCAGCTACTTTACCTTGAGAAACTTTCGAGACCTAAATATCATGAATTTAGCCTTAAATTGCTGATTTTCTCAATGCTACAATAGTAAGAACTGCAAAACTGTCAACATATTATTTTTCTTACTTATTATTCAACTTTCGGTTTATAATAGAACAATAACAAGATTTATTGCAGACGATAAGATTGTTTATCAGCGATTGAGACAAAAGATACGATTGGCTTCAGACAACAGCTGAGCACGACATCGTTTGAAGCATGTGAGCTGGAGATCACGGTGAATTATTTTTCTGTGTACACTTGAATAG
>Ga0209149_1000401_pt1 | contig 18018 bp, 12 predicted proteins | sample WorMetTyACAVOLI2_FD_187423 | JGI IMG/M metagenome (GOLD analysis project Ga0209149, IMG submission 187423) | Marine gutless worms symbiont microbial communities from Max Planck institute for Marine Microbiology, Germany - Olavius algarvensis... ... | reverse complement strand
CAGCGAAAGCTGGGAAGTAAACAGGCATATCGCGTGGTGCACCAACCCGTATCACGTGGTTTCGCAGTGTTCGCTGATGCCTGGCTGTCGGATTGGCTTGCGGAGATCAGCGCCGACTTACGGGAAACGGTAGCGCATTAGAGGTGGTGCTCCACGACTATGCGCTATACAAATCCACGTTTACTTTACTTTACTTTACTTTACTGTTTCACTCGGGGATTACGTGAAATCACTAAAATTCCTAGACATTTCACGAAATCACTGAGTTTATGCGCCAGTTTTTTCTTGACATCACTGAATAAAAGAAACGCATATATTTCCATTATATCCTAGACATTTTACGAAATCACTAAATTTTTGCACCAGTTTGTTCTTGAAATCACTCAATAAAAGAAATGCATTAATTTCAATTCGATTCAATGCTGTTTTTCATATACTAGTGACGTCTACAGTCACTGGTTCGCACAGTTAAGACTGGCATGGCATCTGGAGTTGCACTTTACTTTCGCCTTGAAGCATTTGCAGCGATTTGTCTTACATTTTCTAGCTCCACTGCAATTACATTTTAGGAAACCCTGTCCACCACAAACAGATTGTGCGTGTACTGCAGTGCGCAACGACACCAGTCCTGATTCTCTTTGTTAACATCATCAAGAGTTGACAGTCGCTGAGGATAGAGGTCGAGTTGGTTCCTGGAATATCGACCGTGCAGTACTCCAGCCTCTACAACAATAATACTGATCTGTGTCCAAGTCTCGGTTCACAATGACGCCTAGTATGTTCCTTGGGTCACCGCGACCACGATCAACAACCGGAATCGGGACAACAACGTTATCATCAGCAACACCAGCTTTTAGTTCTACGCGAGTATGTTTCACCACCCTTTCTGCCTGCCCCACCTGTCCAGAGTAGGCTGCCGCTCGACGTTTCCGGATCTGTATGGTTCGATATGCCAATGTTTGTTGTGCAGCCTCATCATCATCACCGTCTGGAACAGCTGAGCTGGCGGACGGCACATGAATCATCTGTTGAGTCATCTGTCGCTGCTTCTGCTGTGGAGTTTTGCGAGCTGCTACTTGTGAGAGCTGCCACCATATGATCCTCATTCTGCATCGTTGCTATCACTTTTGTGGGTAGTGCAGAAGAGGTGAGCCCAGTCTTAGCCTCACAACCAAACATCGCTGAATATGGGCTGCAATTTATTCCGCCATGGTGAGCTGAATTCTTTTGAAATTGTACAAATTTGATCCCTACTGTCCAGTCTGTCGTATCGTTGTCCGCTAGCCAAACCACCAACATGTTCTTGATATCATGTTCTTGCTAAAATGCGTATTGCGCTGATTTACTGAAGCAGGTCTCAGCAGAATCAGTAAAATTGTTAAAAATGGCTTGGAGATTTTCAGTGATTTCGTGAAATGTCTAGGAATTTTAGTGATTTTATATAATCCCCGAGTGAAACAGTAACTACGCGAATTTACTGAAATTTCTAGTAGTTTCATGAAATAACTGATTTCACACATTTACTGTAACATATATAGGCGACTTTGACTTTTTACTTTTTGATCTTAACGTGGCATCCGCGAGGAACCTGTGGACCAGAATTGAACTCTGTTTAGCCATTTGCATTGAGTTACAAGCTCGAACTCGCCGAACTAAATACAAGGACAGACATACGTGCACTGCAGGCGAGGCGAAACAAAACAGCAGTTATCGTGTTATCCCTTTAGTGCTCACATTACAAGACAGCCGCGGTGTTGCTTTGTAGAGACAATTTGGTGTCATAATCATATTTATTCGAAGCAATAAACCAATATTTGTCATTGAAATATTGAAATAATACTGTTGCTGTCCACTAAAATATAGGCCGCCTATGTACGACTTTATTCGCCAAACGGCAGCAGAAATGCGGCAACTGTAATTGAACTAATAGGCCTAGAACCCATACGCGATGCGGTTTCATGTTGGCGTACTGCAGCGAGATGACGGCAAACAAAGAGAGACGTAAGAACCAAGTCACGAAACTGGCGAGGTGGAGACTAAGTCACGACAAGGCTTATACGACAACTGAAGGCGGCGTTGATATTCATTCGCAGATGGTGACTCATAACATGCCAGGGCGGCACCTTTTGTGCCGCAAGCATTGTTGGCGGAACTTCAGTCCCCCGTTATGTCGTGTCGTGACATGGCGTGCAAACCTATATAACGTACATGTACCAACCAGGAAACAGTGCCAACGTAGAATACTCAGTGCAGTACTGACTACTAAGCTACGCAATAGGTAAGAGACGAATAAGCCTGAACATACGCTGACGGTTCTGTATAGAAATTTTCAGCGAACGTTAATCGATGGCTGAATTTATAGTTGTATAGCTATAATTTAAGTTAATTTGTGCTTAAATAATGTTAGCTTTATTTAAAATTAGCATTAATATTGCTTACGGATGAGTATATTTTACAGTCACTATCAAGCTGCTTGCTGGATATTATTACGTCAGGCAAGAACAAGAACTTAGCTATATCGCCAACAGATCGCGCGTCAGCTGCACACAACACGCTGAGGGCATCTATAGGCATAAATATTACACCGTGACTTTGAAATCTAGGTTGACGGTCACTCAAGGTCACTGGAAACGGAACCACTGGACAGATCATACACGACTTGGTAGTAGTCGAGTTATTTGACGTTGAATACTATTGTGACCTTGAAATCTGGCTTAGAGGTCACTCGAGGTCATTGAATTCGGTGCCATTCAAATGCATGGGTGCGGTTTCCTATTCACCTTCTATAGTAACTATGGCCGTATCTTTAGCCATTTCGGAGATATTCAGCGTCAGAGAATGACCTGACCTTGAAATGTGGGTTTGGGGTTGTTCAAGGTCATTGAAAATGGCGCCGTTCGATAGACCATATGCAACTTTCTATTGGTCACCATTGTAAATATAGCTCTATCTTGTACCATTTTCGAGTTATTTGACGTTGAATAACATCATGAACTTGAAATCGGGGTTAGAGGTCACTCGAGGTCATTAAAGTTGGTGCCATTCGAAAGCTTGGGTGCGGTTTTCTATTCGCCTTCTATAGTAACTATGGCCGTATCTGTAGCCGTTTGTGAGATATTTAGCGTCAAAGAGTGGTGTGACCTTAAAAACGGGGTTAAGGTTCGTTCAAGGTCATTGAAAATGGCACCATTTGATAGATCGCATACGAGTTCCTATTCGCCTTCCATAGTAACTATGGCGATATTTTGTATCGTTTGCGAGATATAGCGACTTATTGATAGAAAATCGCGAATTTTTTCTACCCCACCTGTATTTAGCGCCCCGCAGGGGTCGACCCCGTCGGAATTTTGTGAAAATGTTTGATGCTGGTAAAACTAAAATGATTGGGCTACCGTACGGTGAAATAACTGTGACGATACGTTAAGCCGTTTTCATCTGATACTGGAACGTAACTGACAGACGGACGGACGGACGGACAGACAGATTTGTTATATTAATATCGCGCGTCAGCATACTGACGCGCGATAAAAACGTAATGTGCCAGGAAAAAAACTGACACCGCTAGTTACGCGATAAGATCGCTAAATCTGAACCGAATCGAATACAAACATGCCATGATATAGGCCTATCTAAACGTTTTTGCAATGATCAAGGAAAATTTTATCAAAAGGTAAGGTTAATGAAAAATGTCAGAGTTATTAATCTTTAATGACTGAAAAAAATTTCTATAACATTGCATTCATCTATCCCCACTCCAGTCTGATTCTTATCATGAGATACAGACAAAGCCATACTTTTTTCGACGGAGTAAGCCATCATTCTGTTGATTATGAAGCGTCACATAGCTCCCTTCGCATTCGGAATGACGGGCTGTTGCTGCGGCACCCGAATTGCCTTCCCTATTAGTTCTACTCCTATAGTGACGTGTAGTTTCTTAACGGCACATCAGCACAAGAAGGCTATTTAGTGCCATATTACGTTTAATGTATATTATGTCTCTATTCTACATTTCACGCACGCATGTATGTAACATCGGGCCGTATTGTATCTGGTTCAGTGATTTCATTTTGGAAGCGACAATGCAACGGCGCTCATGAGCCAACGAATGCAGCGCCGTGACGAGGCGTGGGTGAAAGATTCAGCCACAGCATCGAATACAGGCATCCGTAACGACAGCGGCGGTGGACTGAGTACGGGCGGCTGGCGAAGAAGATCGCTGTTTAGTTCGGAACGTCTCGATCTGATCCTGTCCAACCTGCGCCACAACCTCAGCAAGTCCGTCGACGGCGACCGGTGCAAGCAGATCAGTCGCGACGTGAGTTACAACGGCGATGCTCATCGTTATCAGCAGCCGCAGCAGCAACAGCGTGGCGCCGGTAAGCACATCCGCATCAGTATCTTGCTGCAGGTACAATCGACGACTTCAGTGCTAATCACATTACAAAACAGCCGTGATGTTGCTTTATGCAGACAATTAACTTCGTGTCAGACCACCTGTGATGATCGTACGTGCCACGCAACTGTACATGAAAGTATCGTAACGTAAAATAGCTCAGCTATCGCTAGCGGAGAAAATACCCAACGCTTAATATTATTTGGAAACGTTGAACAGCTATCAGAATTGATCAGTAGTCAAGTTATGAATCTGCAAATTGCCCACATATATTTCAAATTAAACTTTTCCTTTTCTTTGACCTTGAATGACCTTTGAATGACTTTAAACAGACATTCGAGGGGAAGATGGATTTCTACCAGTATATTTATGCCTTATATGCTATAATTTTTAAAAACTTGATCTGGAAAGGTGAAATGACTTTTAAAGGCCACCCAGTCCCAAAGTCATCAACGCTAATGTCAGTCAAAGCGTACAGCTTTTTTTACTGGTTTTCTGTGATAACGATGTCTCTATCTTGAGCTGTTTCGGAGATATTGCCATTTGTTTATGAATTAGGAGCTTCTGTGACAGCCAGTGACCTAGAGTACTGCCTCATTTCGGATAGCCTACAATAGTTTAAACAGGAAACATACAGACGAATCACGCTAAAAGATCACGCGTCAGCTGCGCACACCAAGTAACAACAGTAAATTTCCAACAATTCTGATGCGTTTAAGGACGCCACGTGTAAGCCCCCGCCACAACCATAAATGTCACAGGAGTTTTTCACAGGGCAGGAAACATATGACACACCGGTGTTGGCGTCCGCTTCGTGGCCGCTTCGTCCGCTAGCATAAATTTAACGAGGGGGAGCTTTACTGGAAGAAACATCTGTGGCAGCCTTGGTGGCGGCTGCTTGACGGCTAATTTGACAGAAAATCGCGTAATTTATATACCCCACATGTATTTAACGTCCCCTTAGGGGGTGACCGCGTCAGAATTTCGCAAAGGTGTTTATTGTTAAGAAAACCAGAATGATTGTGCTAGTATATGCTGAAAAGGGTGATGATATATCAAGCCGTTCGGATACAGTGCCGGAACGTGAGACAGACGGACGGACGGAGAGAAAGGCAGAATTGATATCAATATCGCCCGTCAACTTTGCTGTGCTGACGCGCGATAATGATAGTCACTGTTCATCTATGATTTCCTATTCGTCTACAATTGCATCCTGGCTATACCCTATATTTTCCGAGATGGTGGAATTAGAAAGACTTGCAATAGTTGAAATGACTTTGATAGTTTACCAAGGTCATCGATGGCACTGTTCTGTAGATCATATTATTCCGTAACTACAATCTGTCTACCGTTTCCGAGATATTACCATTTGCTTATGAAGCAGTAGTTTACGCGACAGCGAATGACCTTAACATTCCCTCGGTTCGAACTTCACTGGCTGCTTTCTTTTGATAGCCTAGTTGCATCATAAGGTTTTACTAGGCATATCCTGTATACTCCGAGATGTTGCCTCTGAGAAATGATATTTCCATTAGTTAAAATGACCCTTAACTGCCTTAAGTGACTGAAGGTTCTGCTAGTGTTCTATGTCAGTGTCTCATGTTAATGCCTAGATATAAATTTTCACACTCCACCTGTATTTAATGATCCTGTTGAGAGTGACTCTTTCGGAATTTTGTCACGACGTATTCTGCGAAAAATAATTGAAAAGATTGGGGATAAACAGCGAAAAAGTCTGCTATATGTCTATCTATTTTGGCATACTGAATAAGTGTGACAGACAGAAGACTGACAGACAGCATGTTGCTTTGCAATATCGTCGGGCGGTGAATTTTTTTTTAGTTTTTCCTAAAACATCGATACAGACAATTTGTCGTTAAGACTAAACATTAATGCAGGTTCATAGTGAATGAAGACAAGTTCGGTGAACGGCGATGTTTTATTTTGTCGCTGTGCAATTTATGTAGAAGAGCGGTGTGACGAAGGCAAAGAGAAACTGTGGACGCAGCGTCGTCACGTTTCGACAGTGAACATGGCCGATGGTGACGGTGACGACGTTCAGTTGGACGACAAGGCTCATAACACGGCGGCGCTGCAAAACGTAGCCGAGTCGCCCGACTGTTACAACAACGACGACGACGAAAGCCGTGATGCCAATCACAGCGACGTCGCTCGCGATCCTGCAGACTCGGATGACGTCCAGCTCGCCGCCTGTGCTGAAAGGAATCCGCCATACGGCTGCCGGATTAAGAAATCCGTATCGTTCCGAGGAGCTACGACGAAGTGTCCCGACGGTAATGCCGAGGGTGACAAGCACGTGCTTCACAGTCTTACACGGCCACGACAACGAAATAACCAACAACAACAGCACAACCAACCTCCACCTAAAGTTACTTCCTGTCAGACGTCGCGTAACACGACCGGCTCAGACCGAGACTTACTGTCCGTCAAAGCGGCGCTTCGAGATCGGAACGAAAAACAAGACTCGGGTTCAAGGCGGTCGCAATCCAAAGGCCCGGATAAACGAAGCACATATGCTAGCGGACTAACGACCCAAAGAGACACGGAGGAATTGGCCAGTACTTGCAGCTGGAGTAGGATGGAGCGCCGAGTGGACGACAAGCAACCGTGTCTGGCGGCGGATCGTCACAAGCGCCGCTCGACGTCGATTAACTGGTTCGTTGATTTGACTGACTCCGCCAACACCGAGTTACGACCACCCACGTCACTTGCCAATAACAGCGTCGACCGACTACGACAACACCAAGGCATTGATGACGGGAACAACTTGGAACCGGAATCTTTCAGGAGAACAACATCGAGAGACAATTCTGGTCGACGCGGACGAGCAACGACGAGGGCGACGTTGGATCAACTCCGACATCACGACGTCGCGGAGACGACGAACACGTCGGCGTCGAAGTCAGCGCCCGTTGAACTCGGGGAGAAATTCACACCTCTACGACGCACCTGGTCGTCGAAAGCAAATCGGATGTCGGAGCTGCGGACAAGCAAGAGCCCGGACCGCGAAGACGTTGTGTTTCAGAGACCGAGTGTTTCGCCGTTTCGTCGAAGCATCGTCGTGACGAGACCGAAATGCGCAGAAACGTCAATTCCTGCAGGAGGTGCAGTGCAGCCAGCAGAGCGCGGGTCAACAAGAACGCGTTCGCTCTCGCTGTCTGAACAATACCGGAGGTTGATCGGAGGTGACTGGTTGGACAACTTTGCGACGTCGTCAGCGGTTGCCAACCAGCAGCAACAAACGCCCGTCAACGGTCTTCACTGTAGGCCTAAACCATTCGCTGTGTCACGTGAACTGAAACCAGACTTTGTCATCTACGTCTAAATAGTCAATTAATATGCAACATGCCATGCGATTTCTTGCGCTTTCTTGCACTACGTTTTCTGTATTGTATTTTCGAACATCTGACAATAATTTGAATCAGCAACTGATCAACGAAATTGATTTTTATCGGTACTATTCCCCAGGTGGCAGCACAGGAAGCAATAGTGTTCGCTATAATTACAACTTCAACTATCTCCAGTTTAGATGATCTTACTGGATTATTGCGGACATGTATTTTTACATGTATAATTGTAATGCTGTAAGAAATATACTTCACTTCCACTATTCTCTAAATGAACAAAACAAGCGTAACTATATAAAACGATGATGATGACACGGATCAATGTTACGCTACTGTGATGGCCTCCGAAGGTCTGGACACTTGTTATAGCGCCACTTACATGAGTCAGACTCGTGACCAGCTCGGAAGTGGCAGCTGATTGGCATGAGCCAATGATGCCGCAGCGCATTATGTGGTCATCCATTGCCCGAGCTAACGGACAATTGGACCCACGGTGCAGCTAGCATACACACCATCGCCCCAATCAGCCACACTAGGCCTTCACCACGTATAGCCGCAGCTACTACTCATTTCCCGTCCCGCTGAGGGTAGGAGGCTGAGTTGGCCCGAGCACACAGTAGGTTAGCAACTTGCTCAAGGTTGCTTGCAGTGGACCGGGTGTGAGTCGAACCCGCAACCTCTCGGTTACGAAGACGTGGCATCTGTCATCTGCTGTTTTATACTGCTATAGCTCCGACCAGGCCTAGATTTTTGGTAACTTGTCTAGATTTTTCCCCCATTTCTACTTACGTAGCTCATCAACTGTTTCGGCTTTGCAACGTAACTGCAGGCTGTCTGCAAGCTTACGCAACTCGGGTGGGCCTACGTAACTTGGAACTGAGCTAATACAGTTGCACCGAACGCAAGCATCGACCCATGCAGCTTGAGAAATCATTCAGACCAGTATGAGAGTGTGGGAAATACGTCTAGTAACGAACTGTGAGTCTGTGATCACCGAAGCTGTAGCCGGAATTGTTTTCAATCACACGCAACGAATTAAAACTGTGTATTCATGTAGTCCAATCTCCACTAATATGGCCTTGCGACCCAGTCAAAGCAATCGTCTACACTCGGAAACAAGTAGTGATTACTGTGTAAACAAAAGCGAGCCTTTTCAGTGTTATCAATAACTTACGACGCTCGCATACGGTTGATAACGCTTTTTTCGACCACAGAGCCTAAAAGCGGCGAACTCCAAGACTCAACTCAACGTTTGTTTGACAAGAAGAGAAAATATAAGAGTTTGGCGTAAGATTACGGACAGTTCGGAAAAGTGAAATAACTCATTTTAGACATAATAGCTAAAATAGCTTGAAGGTCACTCATTGTCATCAGCAATGGTGCAGTTCAGAAAGGCCACACATCTCTTACATATTAATGATCTGTATAGTAACCATGTCTATCTTGCACCGTTTCTGATATATTAATTAAACTGACCGGAATTGGTAAGTCATTGTACAACTATAGAGAGCTGAAGACCGCCGACGGTCATTGCCCACGCAGCAGCATCTGTATAATGGACTTCCCCGCCCTGCGAACTATTCCATTTTTGCACGGGAATGGACTTGTCCGCCTATGGACGAGTTCATGTTGGCACAGGAATGGACTCGCCCGCACAGACAGCGTGCTGGCCTACAGCCAGCACGCTGTCTGTGCGGGCGAGTCCAGTCCAATACATGTATCTCTCGTTATCTTCTAAACGATACATGATAGGGTCGTAATCATTGTGGAACGCCGTAACTTCTATGTGCGATCTGTCGAATGATGACATTGTCGATGACCTCGAGTGACCTTTGACCGCCACGGAGGCACTACAAACGTTGTCACGGTCACTACCTCGAAAAATACGACATATATAGGTACAAAATTACTTACAACCGTCATACGTGATCTACTTTCTACTGTCGTATTAGACCAGTACACTGTGGAAAAAGGTCCAGTTTTTTTGACTCAGAAATCGCGAATTTTGTATAAACGCCCCCTTGGGGTATATATAACAAAGTCGGAATTTTAACTAACTTAAAACAGCAGTTATTAAATTGTAGCATAACTTAGCCATGGTGTAAACATTTCACAAAACTATATTGTAGCGTCTCCGAGATCTTGCTTTCAACAAAAAAAACGAGAATTTTCTGCAGTGCGCGGCACAGCAAGCATAGGCCTACTCACCCCGGAATTAGAACATTGTGGTCTGTACTTTAAGTAAATCGGACTATTTTGTGGGACGAACAGACGAACAGACCCGCAACATGACGTGCTGCAAAACAGTACCCACTCAGCGGCAGTAACAGGGGTGGGTAATAAATATATAAATGAACATTGGAAAGTATAATAAAAAAATCTGCCGATCACTTGATCCGGCGGCCATAATAGAGCGACAATGTTAATAAATTAAAAAATTAAAAGGTATAAGCCCAGAGCTCTATACGCGAGACCGGAACGCCCCTGGACATGTCCGCCCACCCGGACATATTCTCCCTAACATTTCCCCTCTCGGACACTTTCCCCTCCTTTTTACATGGTGTAGTACATTTCCCTCTTCCACCACCGCCATCCGTCGATCTACAATACGAAGCGATCTGCCATTAACATGTACAAAATTGATACAGTTATAGATCGGTTGTGTCAGGAAAACGGGTTTTCAAATTTCAGCTTTAACTGTCGGGTGGGGAGGAAAATTATCCCGGAGGGCAACTGTCCGGGGGAATATGTCCGAAGGGAAATGTCCGGGTTCTACACTCCTTTATGCTCAAGGCAATGAGATGAAACGATCAACTTTGGGGTCATGAGATCAAAGGCCAAGGTCACACGACGACGAAGTTAGATTTGGAGGCCTGGCGGAGGCATCAGTCTCGATCCTTCGGTCGAGTCGAGTAGGTTTTATAGTTTGCATTGTGGGATGTCACTGAGATGTCACTGGACCGGATGGTGTCAAAATGTACAGTAAGAAGCTATCTCGTCACGGGTAAAGAGTGCCATACTGCAGCAGAACGTAGGCGGGCACGTTTTACCTCTCATAGGTCATTGACCCTGTACTTGGCTACGCCGTTGAGTATGTAATGTAATGTGATGTAATATTGACAAATTTAGAGAGGCGTATGCAGCACAAGCGGCTTCAAGGGCTCTGTGCAAAAAATAGTCAATGATACAGACAAACTGAAGGTAAAAAAGGAGCATATAGTTCTTCGTGAAATTCACCTCAGAACTACGGGACGCCACTTGTCAATGGGATCACACAGTGTTATCTGCCACCCGACAGAGGTGACTGCCCCGCCTTCACCCCAACCGCTGCAACCGGGCAGGTTGGTACTCGATTTATCGACCCCGTAAGGATGAAAGGCTGAGTTGGCCTAGTTGGCTGGTTACATACCGAAATGGTTTACCCGTCCACAGACGGTCACCCATCCGAGTACTAACCGGGTCTGACGTAGCGCAACTACGTTGATCGAAGCCAACGCGTTACCACTAAGCCAAACCGCCAAGGGAAGGATATGTTGAACAGATGTGACTTCAGGTGTGTTTCGAAAGTATAAAATGTCCGGGATAGGCGCAGATCTACTGGAAGATTGTTTCAAGCACGTAGACCGGCGACGGCAACAGCATGACGTGTGAGTATGCATGACGCACAGCGTTACCGCCTTTCGGCCAGCACCATATTAGGCCTATACTATTTGGTGACTTGCATGCACAAGAGTCACATGACAGTGAACGACCGGGGGAGGGGAGGGGTAAAGCCGCGACCTCTTGATCTGACGCCCTTAAAAATTATACCAAGTCACCACGCGTGACAAGCGACGATCACAATGACGAAGTGCTTACAACGCTACAGTGTAGACGACGCATACGGTTCATACGTACACGTTGCTATGACCTCGTTCGGTCCTCCGACAAAGGAGGACGTAAACGTTTTTGTCCGTGTTTGTTTGTCTGTCTGTCTGTCTGTTTGTCTGTTAGCAAGATTACTCAAAAACGCGTGCATGGATTTGGATGAAATGTTGCGTGTCGACAGATGTCGGGACATGGACGAACTGATTAACTTTTGAGCCAGACCCGGATCATAGTCCGGATGCCGAAACCGGACTGCTTTCTCCGATATCGTATAAGCGCTGCTACGCGGAATTTTACGTCGGGAAAATCCCATTGGCGATGTGCCGTAAGAGCGAGCCGGCCGTGGTTTTAAAATGATTTTATTCACTGAGCCGTCGGAACATTTTTGTCGGAGGTAAATGCGCTCTACCGAGTGCCCTTCCAGTTGTTTTGGTCATCTATGTTTGTCACGATGTTTTGACTATGCTATTATGTTTGGAATTTTGATAGTATCCATTTTTGCCGCGCGGTGCTATGCACAAGCACGGCCTATGCCGTTGTGCCGTGTCTGTCTGTCTGTCACGTTCGTGTATTCTGTCGAAACGAATAAACGTATCTTCAAAATTTTTTCACCACCGAGTAGCCACGCCATTCTAGTTTTTCTGCACCAAACCTTATGGCAATATTTCACTGGGGACCCCCCCCAAATGGAGGCGTCGAATGCAAGTGGGTAGGCAAAAATTGCGGTTCTCGAATCTCGACCAATATCTGGCTTTGGCGTTGATGACTGGTGAAGTGTCATCAACAGTTTCGACCGTCGGGTAAAGTGTATCACAGCAAAACGTTTACGATGGTCTCTACGCATCAGTGAACCTTGTTTATGACAGCAAGCTCGACGTCGTTTTATCACAAAACGGAATTAAATTGTACGAATTGGTAAATCTAAGGCCGAAGTAAGCCTAACTAATAATAAAAGACGGCGCTCGAGGTACTGTACAGACACGAAGCATCGCGCGGCCTCTCCGCGACAGCAGAGCTTCTTGTTGTTTGTTAGCAACTGTCGTCATGGAACTTCCAAAACAGACGCTATTAAGTGTACTATATGGTAGCACCCTGCAATGGAGCGCGAGGTGAGGTTAGATTGACACCTTGACACCGCTTGTTCGAGACAGGGCGGTTCCAAGGTGGGGGCATGGGGGGCCGCGGCCCCAGTGAAATTTCTGCCCCCCCTCCTGTAGCCCCCCCCCCCAAAAAAAAAAGTTCAAGATAAGGCCGTCACTTGCCAAAATTTTCTGCTAAAGTTATAAAACTTCGTATTGGGAAGCAACGTTGATTGTGGTTTGAAGATTTGTCCGTAACGCAAAGCTGTTGTAGTATTGCTAGTGAAGTGCACTCTACCGTACTGATATACAATTTGGCGTTTTCGGTCCCATCCGGTATTTAGCAGCGATTACATAATACATACCCGGTAGTTCAGCGCGAAAGTATTAGTTGTGTGCCCCCCCCCCAGATGAAAGTGCGCCACCCCAGTAACCCCCAAAATGAAAACCCCAGAACCGCCACTGGTTCGAGATATACTGATTTAAGTGAGGTCGTCGCGAAAACGCTACATGGACACTTTACAAAACGAAAAGGACCTAGAAACGAGAGTATTTCTGAAACTGAACAAGCACATTTTGTAGATGTTTGCTGTGTTGTGAAATGAAACATTTGACAGTAATGTAAACACTGGTAAGAGAAACAACTGAACAGAAACTTAAATGACTAGAATTTTGAGAACTAGAACTGGTGAAAACTAGAAATAAAAGTATTAGCGAACTGAAATAACACTAGTCGATAAGAGCAAAGAGTAAATATCTACTAGGCTGCGATACTCTCATCGCGTATTGCCGGCTCCACCAGTACGTACTGGTACGTGATATGTAAACATAACCACATAACGCTTTATGGCGACGTTTGCACGTCGACGACCTCATGCTGTACATGCACTGGCTTGTCTCGTCATTCCGATCCAGGCCATCTAACGTACCAGCAACGCAGCGTATCTCTAGGCCTGCTGCTGCTGCCTACTATCAGCCGCACTGGTCGCATGCCACTGCTCGATTTGCCCTATCGCTTTAGCAACACGTTTACATGTTTGACGTAAGACAGAAAATGCGCTGGAAATTCTTATAAACTATAAACTGTGCTTGAGTTGGGTAGATTCACTTGTGTTTTAGCTCCTGGTGATATTTTTAACATCAACAATATAAATAGAGCTGACTTATTTAAATTTTAGTTGTACACTAGAAGATAATAAATGTGAGAAAAGTGAAAGGGAAACTGATTCCCTAGATGAAGTGACCGTTATTAATGAAACTGGCTAATCACAAAGTGGGATTTTAATTTGCTGCTATTTGCAAAAAAAAATGTTTAAACAACGAGTTAGATGAATAACTATCGAGTATGTGGCGTAACGGTCTTTGTAAATAAGTTATTTTCTCCTGGAGTGCATGTTTGGGAGTCGATTGAACGATCGCACTGACGGAACGCTGTACATGTATTTCACATTCGCTAAAGTCTTTTGTGACTTCGATGTGGTCACGAATAGCTAAAAGTGCGTCCGGTGTTGTAGTCCAGTTTGAGAAGTCTTATAAAAAGAAGACAAGGCCACGAGCAGGCTGTATTCGCGCCGCGAGCAATGGGCCACGTAGCATTTCGCCCTCGCCAGCCGGCAGCTCGCACCGCTGCTCGACTGCAGCATTCAGTGCTGATTAGGACGATAAGAGGCTTGACAGTTAGCAGACACTGGCAGAAAATATACACGGAGAATGTTGTATGATCGTGCAGAGTGACGCGATGCTCTGCTGTTCTCGCCAGCGCATACTGAGCTGCTTAAGTGCAGCGCGAAAATAAATTATCGACATCGATCCCTGTGGTCTTATGTAAGTAATCCTATTGTCACATTGTGAGCATTTGACTTTTCGGCGTTGGGCAATTCACGCATTCGCGACAGCATTTGCTACGACGAACTGTTCAGCAAAAATTACGGTACGTGGCTGTCTAACAGTCCTATTATATTGAACGAAAACCAGATAGTTACTTTTTGTTGATTACGATTCGGCGGAATCACAATGCTATTTACAGATTTTTGCTAGTCTTCGATCAGTACGCACTGATGTATCTCGCAAAACGTTTACGTGTTTTCAGTATCGTCGTCATAATGATGGGAGCAATGTCTCTCTGTCTGTCTGACTGTCTGTCTGTCTGTTCCAACAAAAGCGTAGGTCCTGTGGTCCTGTATTCTGCCAGACGTACCAACAAGAAGCTTAGCTATCGCAGAGAGGCCACACGATGTTTCGTGTGATTGAATATTTTGCTAAGTCATTCAAGATAATTTGAAATGACACCTTTGTGTAGGGCGTGTGTTAGTCCCTATAAGTATTCCACTGTAACTATATATCTCTGTCTTTTACTGTTTCTGAGACATTCAACGTCAAATAATGGCGTGAACTTGAATTCTGGGTTAGCGTTTATTCAAGGTCATTGAAAATGGGCTAGTTTTACTTTTATAGGACGCTATCTAGATGCTAAAATTTTTAATTAGTTTTTCTTAGTTGTTACACTATAATCCCCCTCGACCTATGATTATCTGCGCTTACTGAGTTGCACATCTGGCGTGCTAGTGCATAAGTGATTGCAAAATTATTGTTTACACCGTTTTCTATTGCAGTCAGTAGCATTCTATAATCGTCATGTGTCCCCAAAATGGTACTAGTAGAAAGCTTTGGTACGATTTCCTATGCGCATTCCATAGCAACTATGGCCATATCTGTAGCCGTTTTGACACAATGCACAAACGTGAAGCACACCAGTGACCCAGCCAGCCACCGCACGACGGCATGCCGCACTTATGCATAGCATAGCGCGGCCACCAAATGCGTGGGACGGCATGATCTACTAAGGTTTTGCTTAGAACTGCGTGGCGTTCAAGAAACATGCGAAGAGCTATACAATTCTCCCTCCGCAGGAACAGCGGGGTGGCAGTTAGAACAGTGATTGATGACCAGCGCGCTACCGTACTTTGCGCTGAAGGCGGAACTGACGTACAGCGTAGCAAGTCATGGACTCTATATCTATATCGTAATAGAGAAGTCCATGAACAAGTGTACGGCGTCTTGTACGTATGTAGTGTTGTACAAAATACTACATAGTACATATTTATTTGGAATAGACAGCGGTTCTAAGAATTTATACTTTCTCGTAAGATAGGCCTACTCTAAAATGTACAATTGTAAATGTTACATTATCATGCTGCCCGAATGTTTTGATACTTTGTTCCATTTCCACTGAACACGTTTATTCTTTGTTTCATCAGCTGATTTAATGAACTGGCAGCGCGTGTGTCTGGTGCCTCGCATCATTAGCATTCGCAAAGCGTATCAGAGCGGGTGACTAATTCGTTATACTCTTCGATACAGAGCGGATACGTTCACAGACGAAGGTAATTATCACCGAAAGTGACGCGTCGGTGTGTAATGTGTATGCGTCATGCATTCTAAACACATATCTACTGCTGTACGCCAGCTGTTGTGCATGCTGTGTTGTCCAGTTGCTGGCATTAGGCTACCCGCCTGTACTGCATTGGTTAAACATTCATTTTGTACTGCAGTGGCGTCTTTAAGGGGGAGGGGGGGCACTGGGCCATGCCCCCTCGGACGTTTCGCAGTCGATCTCGTATAGGCCTAATTATGAAATTTTGTTGTTGTTTTTAACTTGCCAGGTCCTAAGTGCTGATTACTGAGACTGTTGAGTGTTGACTGAAAGCGTCACAGACTTAGTTACTGTTACTGTTCTAGGTCACTAAGCCACTGACATGCAGTGATGCTCCAGAGCAAACAGCAACACACCCATAAAGCGGTGAGTTACTGAGTTATGTAAACGACTGTATTGACGTGCTCCAGAAGCATTTCCGTGATGGTGAGATGTTTGACGAAATCTTCAAGAACGCTGCAGATCTGTTGGGAGAAGAGATTCCGATGCCACGAATCACGGCTAGGCAAACTCACCGTTCTAATGTTCCATCTGACAGTCGTGCCTCATACTACAAGCGAGCTGTATTTGTTCCCTTCGTCGACACTTGCTTGTCGCAGTTGCGTGAACGCTTTGGATCACACTCTGCACGAGCCAACAAGATCAGTCTTCTACTGCCATCAGCATGTGTTTACTGCAGTTTTGGAGACGTTAGGGACAGTGTAGAATTCTATGTCAAATTTCTGCCTGGTGGGGTAGATGCGGTGAAAGCAGAGTTCCTGCGTTGGCAGTCGCACTGGTCTCGTCAGGAAGAAACAGCAAGACCCAGACAACTCTTGATTGCATTCCGTGAAGCAACAACACTGGGCACGTATCCATGCACCAGCATTTTGCTACGCATATTCATCACGCTTCCAGTGACGAATGCCACTGGTGAACGCTCTTTCAGCGCGCTCAAGTACTTGAAGAATTATCTTCAATCCACAATGGGACAAATCAGACTGAACGGCCTTGCTCATATGTATGTGAATCGTGACCTCAGATTCAAGTATGACGACGTCATCCATGAATTCGCTGTGAAGAGCCGTCGCTTGTCTTTTGTGTGACTCTCAGACTCTGGTAGCTGCCAACTTCTCATGATGAGCAGATGATGACAATTCGAATTTATGATGGCTGGATGAGTATTACTGTGACGAATAGGTCTGCATGCAGTTGAGAAAGTGTTCTGGTGATGTAGGGGAGAGCGGGGCAAGAGTGGCACGATTTTTTTGATTTGGTTGTATTTCTTAAATTTTCAGTATTGCAGTACAAAACAACAACAAACTCTCCTGTACTGTATAAATCATTTCGATACTAAAAACTGACTGATTTAGGCCTACGTGCTGAAACAAGACAAAAATGCACAAACTGCATTATGAAGTCTGTGCCACTCTTGTTCCACCACTTGGGGCAAGATTGGCACCTCAGCACCTGGTGCCATCTTGCCCCATTTAGCGTTTAGCTAGTAGTTGAGCACTTTGCAAGTTTTGCTTTCTGGTTAGGCCTAAATGCCTAATTGATATTTGCATAAACTATTTAGGGCCTAAGTTAATTTCGTAAGTAAGTGAAATATTATATATAGTGCGATCAAAAGCTAAACAACGGAGATTAGTCTACCTTATTTATCAACATCATGAACCACTAAAAACTTCTAAGCTTTTCTGTCAAAAGCGAAATTAGCAATATAGCACACAGAAATCACAAACTGTTCAACGCAGGGGCTAATAATTGTGAAAAACTTCCAGGCACGGACCCATGCCTTTCCCTTCCGTCCCTGCCCCTCTTCCTTCCGCCCCCTCCCCTGCCCTCCTCTGTCCTCCCGCCCCTCCCCTCCCTCACCGCCCCTCCCCTCCCCTTAGA
>Ga0209149_1000399_pt1 | contig 18061 bp, 8 predicted proteins | sample WorMetTyACAVOLI2_FD_187423 | JGI IMG/M metagenome (GOLD analysis project Ga0209149, IMG submission 187423) | Marine gutless worms symbiont microbial communities from Max Planck institute for Marine Microbiology, Germany - Olavius algarvensis... ... | reverse complement strand
CGAAGTCGAGTATGCGGTACATACAGTTCAGAATTTGTCGCAGAGCGCAGATTAGTTTAAAAATGTACTGTACGAAATGTACTTGACTACGTGATTTGATTGGATGAGAACTGAATTATGCATGAATGTATCATTGCGCCTGAATACCAATGTGCTGAACTATGTCTTAATTTGTGCGCATGCTTATTACGCCTAACTTGTCGTTTGAAAGTGAGTCATATGACTCTCATGTGATTGTTCGCGCCAAGGCCAGGCTCTTTAAAAGGTCGAGCACTGAGGTTTAGGGACAGAAGCAGCTAGAATTTTCTGACGAGAAGTGCTGTCGGACGACGATGTAAAATCGTGTTGAAATAATGTCGGAAAGTGTATGAATTTACACGGTGAAATAATTTAAAAGCTGCTTGAGAGTGTATTACGCTAGATCGTCGTTATTCATTCATTGTTCTGGAATCGAAGGATGTAAGTTGAATTCAGTTATTTATTGTCAGCGTAAGTGTGACATAATTGCTGAGTCATTCCCATGGGCATAAGACTTCGCTCATGTAATGTTTATGGGTTGGGTTATTGTCAGCAATAATTATAGTGAATTCTGTGTGTGATACTTGCACATCATTTGCTACTAGATTACGCTTTGATTTGTACACATTTTGGGAGATTTTGGCATGAGTTTGATTATGGAGTTGTGTACAACAGTTTTGAGCGTGTAATTTATGGTATCGTTGTGTTTATTGTTATCAGTCCGGTGAGGTGAGGTGACGAGTGACAGATGATATTTTGGGAGTCACCTTGTGGCGGAGTTTGGATACATCAGTTTGACGATTTGGGAAGCATGAGACGGAGCTGATGTACGTAGATGTTCGTGGGTGACCGCAGTATTGTCGAGTGAGGTGTTGGCTCGGCTGACGACCAAACTGCTGCGTGTCTTAGTGTGTCGCCGTATCAGCTATCAACGATTGCTCCGGTCTGCCATACTGTATACCAAGAAACTGTGCCGTGTTTGCATATGACTGTGTTCAGTGATAGACAGTTCATCGTCCGTGGTATGTTGATTGTATTGTGTGAGCTGGAGTCTTCCTAGTTCACATTTGAGATTATATTTATTGAGTAGGGAATAATATTTTTGGAGTTAGGAGTGTCCAGCCCTACAGAATTGTCAGTATTTGTTTGCATGTATATTCGCTGTTTTTAAGAAAAAATAAAATTCACCTATATCTCACCCAAATCGTAACAATGACATTGATTTCGCCAGGTGACTTCACCCTGCAATGTGGCATGTGGCTCTGTAATCATGACAGTGAATTCACCAAGTGGCAGCACCCTGCAATGTGATACGTGGCTTTGGGATAACATGCCACTGAATTAGCCCGGTGGCAGCACCCTGCAATGTGGCAAGTGGCTCTCGCATGACATGCTACAGAATTCGCCCAAACGTCCGCCATATTGGAATTCTACATCTGGTTTTGATTTTGACCATTTCACCGCAGTCGACATGTCATTCTGCACCAGTCTGCGAAATTTTATCCAAATCGGACCACCCTCAGCAGAAAATATAACGTTATGTCGATTTTCAAGATGGCGGATCTCAGCCATCTTGGATTTAAGGGTTCCAATAAGGGTTTCTTTTAAAAGCCCATGTACAACTTCCTATAAGTCTTCAACAGACACCATAGCTCTAAATTGCTTAGTTTTTGAGAAAATCGTGTTTTAGCAATTTGGCATTTTATGGGTTTTGTATGGAGAAAATAGGCCAAAATCCAAAAAATTGTGCAACTTTGACATCCCGTAGCTTCGCAACCGTACGTCGTACAGGAAAGTCGACCAGACCCACGAAACTCCCTGGCCCTTGAGCTACAACGTGGAGTAAACAGCATCTCTCTGCAGTGCATCATGTGTAGCTTGCTCTCAGTGAAGTGTCTGTTTGACCGACTTCAACAGATCTTCGACTTTCTGATTTTCCGGTTTTGGCATCCGGCCTATGATCCGGATCGGGCTCAAATGTTGATCAGTTCATACATGTCCAGACACTTGTCGACACGCAAAATTTCATCCAAATCCATGCACACGTTTTTGAGTAATCTTGCACACAGACAGACAGACAAACATCGCAGGCAAGTGCATTTACCTCCTGCTTTATCAAATAGAATTGCAACAACCATACTCAAAGCATTTGTGATATTGTCACCACCACCCATTGTAAACTACAGAAGCAATCATTGAAAAACCGCTACATACCAGGATCTGCAGTTGCAGGCATTGCAGCTGCCATCTGACCATATGGGTTCTGATAAGGAGCAGCCCACGGTTGAGCACCTCCGTACGCAGGCTGCTGTGGCATCATGGCTTGTGGCTGTGGTACTGGCATGTGCTGAGGTGGATGCATTGGCTGCTGGGGCATCATACCTGGTGCACTGATACAATCACATGGCAGGACACTGTAACAATGACATCTCAAATGACATTAGAAACAATATATCACTCTATTGCGAGACATTTGTCAGTATAACACACTTAGCCAAAGAGGTTATCAGAACTACGCCTGCCAAATATTGTACTGTGCTTCTGATATGTTCATGACTATGGTACTTTATAAATCCATTTACTTATTTACTTACTTGTGAACTATCCAGTCTGAATACACGGTTAATGTTTATCAGTCACCCACCAAACAGCACAGAAAATACTATATAACACTGAATCTGAAGAATTACTTAATTACTGCACAGACATCAAACATATACTGAATTTTGGCTACCGATATGTCAACGTTGCATCATGATGTGTACCATTTCTAGACAATGTCTCAGACATACTGACACACTATTGATATTACTAGTCATACCAGTCTGCTGGTGTGCAGACTGAATAAGGCATATTCAATTATTCATAGCTGAACCATTGTTATTGAATCTGCTCATCTGGTGACACAAGATTGTTGTGTTTGTTGTATAATGTTAAACCCATCAGCACAAACAACTACTATTCAGACTGAATGTTTGTTCAGCACTGTTTGCAATAGCTGCTCGATGTCTGCTGGATCACTCCCACGTTGTGGATTCGTTACCTTCTCGGTCTCAGACATTTTGCAGAGTATCGTGAAAACCGGCTGATGATTATGAGAAATGCTAATAAATCTCCTAAAATTCCCTATTCTGCAATCCAAGGGAAGTGTAAGTGATCAAGAATCTATATCCGCAACCACATCACCACCAAACGTTAATCAGTTCTTCTGTTTGGTAGGCCCAATTATAACACCAAGAATCAGTGAAATCAGCTTATTACTTTTGCAGTAATCCTGCTCAGACAGACACAACTGACTCACAGAACGAACAAATGACAGAAAAACAGACCTGATCGCACACCTGGCGCAGGTAAAACATCCTAATATTAATCGTGGTACGTACGTACCCATGTGTGCCCGCGACGGTGTGGCACACAATGTCGCGCCTTGCAAGCCCGCGGCTTGAGCCGCGTTTACTTTAAATGCATATGTTTACCTGCTTACTATCTACGTATCTTAGCACAGAAGAATAAAAATAATTTCAGACTGTTGCACACCGTTATCACTGCATCCCACAGTTATTACCACTAATTTCTACAAACACTACAGTTTACACTCTACTAATAGCAGACAGAGAAAAAACAACAGGTTAACCATTACAGTACTATGACTATAGCAACTGCAGCAAACAATGCTCACTTTGGCATGGCATATGGATTAGCACCCATCTGAGACGGTCCACCCATTGGCCCCGGCGGACCACGAAATCCCGGACCTTCTGGCATCTGCGGCTGCAGCAACCAAATGATATTAGTCAGTATCTGAACATCTAGCAATATAAAGCTAAAAAATAACATTACTGTATTTCTTTAATATAAGAAGCATTTTTCTCAAAACACAGTAAAATTTAACATCCCACTTTTGGAGATGATTTTATGGGTTAAATGATCCAGCCAACAGTGTCACAGCACTAAAGTACAATGGTTAGTCAACCATGTTAAGGGCTAATCCCACCAGACTCGACTCCCCAACAGGTAAGGAGTAGGATGTAAGCAAATTTTCTTTTATTAAAATATATTATATAGCACCATGAAGACTGAAGACAAAAAAAAACCGAGAGCTAAACCAAGCAAGATCAAAGCCCCATATGGTCAACCGACCTGTAAGAACTGCTCGTACCTTTGTGCACAATTATAACAGTACAGAATACTGTAACACAGAGACAGTTTTTTCGACGTGCCCTTCCTCTAGACCAACATCACATCTCAAAGGGGACGACTCTCAAAAGAGTGCACATTATACACTATGTTCAGAAAAAAACACTGTTTTCTTGCATAACTTAGAAAAAGTAACCAGTTTGAATAAAAATTTCAGACAACATAGCTAATTAAATGTTGATTTTAACAGCATAAAATAATATTCTTTGCTAGCAGCAATGTAAACCGGACGTCGGTAGAAAGTGTCATTACAGCAATAAGATTTACAATTGGAGATCACATTTTCATTAAATAGTCGTGAATAAATAAAAAGAATTAAACCCAACCTCTTTCTGAAGATGTTTCCTGATAGCGGACAGAGTTTTAATTGGTTAAAACATTTAACGGAGAAAGTGACAGCAGTGGCATCGCTGACTCGTGTTCGGGTTGTGGTCAACCACACAATGCCATTGCCCGCCCCACTGCAAAGATCCAACAAAGTTAAGATTTCGCACTGATATTTTGATTAGTATCTTTACCCCATCAAGACTTCATTTAGTATGAAAAACATCTTGAGCAAAGATTTTTTTTCTACATATTTTTTCACTCACATCCATTTACTGAGATCTTTATCATCAATGGTAAATCTCATTGCTCAAACAACACTTTTACTGACGTACGGTTTACATCATTGGTAGCAAAGAATGTTTAAGAATACAAATTATTTTTATGCCGTTAGAATTAGTACTTCATTAGCTATTGTGTCTAAAATTTTCATCCAAATTGGTTACTTTTTCTAAGTTATGCAAGAAAACAAGATTGGATGTTTTTTTTTCTGAACACAGTGTATATCTAATTTCAGGTGCACACACGATATATATTGGTAATTTCTGCATATTCATATGGTTTCCTAAAATGCAATCTATCTGTTCATAACCACACTTGACTCTTTCGGTGTGAACGACAAAAGTCAACTGAAAAGCCACCCCAATTTCATTTACCAGCTGTGCTCGGACTGATCTCCTGGGAACTTCGGTATCAAAACACTAGAGGCTCTGGGCTACCAGATAGTGGAAACTCCATTCTACTATGTTCGTTTTTCTCAATACTGTTAGCACACAGGCCCCAAAATTGCTTATTTCAAGGGAAAGCAAATTTACACACAGTATGTACATTACTGTGGCCTATCCGCATCGCTAACAGCATTGTCTCTGCAATCACTTTTACACAGTGAACTCCAGCATAGCGTTCCAGTCGTTCAAGGTCATCAAAACTGGTACCAACTGATATCCTGTACGTCGTTTCTTATTAATGGCCAATAGTAATTTAAGTCGTATCTTTCATCATTAGCAACACATACATCTGAAACATCGCAACCGGTGTGCCCTGGCAACCTACCAGTACTCTATGAAATTTCTTGTCAAAAAAACGAGTCCTGCACTATTGGATAGTGAAAACTGCAGGATCCCACGTCCATCATTACCAGCATGCAACTGACTTACCAACGGACAGACATGCCTGTCATATACAGCATGAACTCTGCATGCTACGCTGCTGCACGTAAAAAGCACAGTAGCCATATATCTTAACGTATAAATTATCTATTTTTTAAAAGACATGAGAAGTTATGATGACAAAATTAAAACAGTTAAGTATACTGTGAGTACATTACATAGGTCAGGCACACAAATAAGCACTGAAATAATTTTGTGAAATATTTGATGTTGTTCATTAAAATTTTATACAAATAAGCAGATATTTTTTAAACATATGGAGTTCTGATATTTTCACAAATGTATGTACAGATTACCTGGCCCGTTTTTTCATTGATTAGCCGAATAGCCGCTTGAACTTGTTCAGGATTTCCCTGAATGCGGAACACACGTTCATGCTGGTTCGGTGGAGGATCACGACTCAATTCACAGTGACCACCTGACTGCCGGTTTATCTCACGAATTGTCTCACCACCTGACAATGAAAACATTAACTGACAGTTTTACATAAAAATACAATAATTCTACATCACCTTCTGCACCATTATTAATGGCAATAACAATATTGTGATATTGCCCTGCTGATCCCTGCACAGCAGGAATTGAACAACGACATCCAAAACGTTATTCATGACGTAAGCAAGTGAAACCTGTGCCATACAATAAAACAAACATTGAATAGCAAAAAAAATGCATACAGCAACATAAAATCTGCATTAACTGACCTCAGGGTTTATTTGCTAACATGTTCTATACAGGGTTGGCATGGTACGTTTTACCCACTAGGTAAAACCAGGTACAAACGTCAAACGGTAAAACTGGCCAAAAAACCTACAGGGTGCCTCACCGGACAAAATGCAATTTCTCGACAACAGTGTGAGATTTTTATACCTAAATTTCTTGGTTTATATGGCAGAGATCCTGCTATAATTCTGAAAGTTAAAAAAAAATTATTTTAGTTTTCTCCAAAGTTATGGCTGTATTTTCCATATTTTCAATTCTGCATGGAATAGTCAACATCAACTTGTAATTTTCATTGTCAAGATAGATTGACTGTTATTAGAAATACCAAAATCTCACAAGTAGTTCATTTTTGGCATATGTTTGAAGTGTCCACCGCCAGCTGCAGAAACCATGACGTAAATGAAAATTACAAGTTTCTTTTGATTATTTCATGCAGAATTGAAAATGTGGCATAGAATATTTATATAGCCATAACTTTGCAGAAAACTGAAATATTTTTTTAATTTCAGAATTGTAGCAGGATCTCTCCCATATAAACCAAGACATTTGGGTATAAAAATCTAACACAGTTGTCAAGAAATTGCATTTTGTCTGGTGGGGTATTTTAATTTGAGCCACCCTGTATATATGCCAAAATTATAATTTATTATTGTTGTAAAGGTATGGTATAGTAGTGTTTAACATCCCACTCGACACATTATAGGTCATTTTGGAGACGATTTTACGGGTCAAATGACCCAACCAACAGTGTCATAGCACTGAAGAACGATGGTTAGTCAACCAGGTCAAGGGCCAATCTCACAAGGCTCAGCTCACTAAAAGGTAAAGAGAAGGATGTAAAAAAATTTTTAATACATATATAGCACCATGAAGACCGAAGACACAGAGGTGATCGGAAGAGAGCTAAACTCAGCAAGATCAAAGCCCGATACAGATATTGTTGTAAAGACAATTTGATGCAGTTTAATGTCAAATGGAGATTTTTAGTCCATAAAGGTCTAGAAATACAACTTACACACTTACTTAATTACTTTGATGTGAAATAAAGGCAACAGTAAAAACTACAAAGACCGTACAAATTTCTGTTCACTTCGCCTACCCATGCGTCATATCAGTCACAAACTTATGACAACAGTTGAAGTGTCAGTCAATGTCAGTGCTTCAAATTCAATGCGCTTTGCAACCATAGTTAATTGGTTATAAAAAATGTGAGCAAACAACACCATGCCATAAATTCCTTCTACACCGTGTCTCATAAGTTTACGTGCCAACTTATATTTTGTTCTGTCTCTCAAATATGAACCGGTTTCAATAAAAATTGGTAAATATGTCCGGGAATAAACACTTAGCATAAAGTGCCCACTTCACCTTAAATATGTGCTTGCACTATCTTGGGAAATTCAAAGTTGAAATTATGTTGTGTGTCGTATGCTAGTGTACTCTATACATAGGGTAGCCTATGTGTCAGCAAATCATTGTCAAACAGAAGCAGAAAAACTCTGTTACTTATTTAATATTACATGAAAATATCTTACTTATCTAATATTAATTATATCCACTTTAAGTTTGTGTTGCTATGGCTACCGTTTCAAGATGGTGTTTACTGCAGACGACAAAAAGTTCTCGAAATTTTCTTCGACAATTCCCACAGAAAAATTGGACACACAGAGGACTTGACTGGTTGCTTGCAAAAATTGATAAATATGGTATGGCAGAAAAACTTCCATGTGGTGGGCGACCGCGCACTGCAAGGACGGATGATAACGTTGCTGCGGTTGAAGAACTATTGCAAAGCCAAGAGGACAAGCCACAGTACGGTATGTGAGACAGCAAGGGAGACCGGCATCCATCGTTCCGGCATACATCGAATAACAAGAAAGGATCTTGCCTTGAAATGCATGAAAAAGAAGCAAGAGCAAAACCTCACGGACGCAAACAAAGAAGCAAGAATGGTGCATGCACGGCAGCTACTGCGGCATTATCCAGACCATATGGTAAAATTTATATGGTTCAGTGATGAAAAATTGTTCTCTGTAGCTGAGCCAGTTAAAACGCAAAATGACCATCTCTACGTGCCAGTAGCCACCAAAAAAGACATCAGTGTGACTCGTCTGCTAAAAACCAGATCATCTTTCAGCAAGTCCATGATGGTATCTGTGGCAGTATCAAGTCTCAGCATTAGTAACATTCACGTAATCGAATCAGTCGTCAAAATAAACGGAGCATATTATCGCAACATCGTTTTGAGACGGATGCTGCTGCCTGACATCCGTACGGCATCTGGAAGCAAGTTTTTCGTCTTTCAGCAAGACAGAGCCCCATCACATTGTTCCAAAGACACAGTAGCGCTGCTGGAGCAAAAGATGCCAGATTTTATCCCACCCATGCTCCGGCCGCATAACTCGCCCAACCTCAACCTGGTCGACTATAGCGTGTGGAGTGTGCTTCAGGAGCAAGTACATCATACCAATATCTCGGATGTCGACGAACTGAAACAACGCATCAAGAACGAGTGGGCAGATCTGAAGCATGCTGTTATTGAATGTGCTGTTGGCGATGACGCCAGCATCTGCGCGCTTGTGCTCACGCTGAAGGCGGACATTTCAAGCATATGATGTAAAGATAGTGCGACTTACTACAAGTTTGCCGTTTTTTGAGGGACAACAGGCCTAACTGCCGCTCTTGTTTGTCGCTAATCAATGATTGAATAAAAATTTACATGTAATTATAATGCGTTGACCAATCACTCTGACACTTCGAATTTCCCCAAGGTAATGCCGGCACATATTTAAGGTGAAGTGGGCACTTTATGCAAAGTTTTGTTAAGTGTTTATTCCGCGACACGTCTACCAATATTTATTGAAATCGTTTCATATTTCACAGACACAGAGCAAAATATAAGTTGGCACGCAAACGTTTGAGACACGGTGTAGTTCTCTTTCATGCAGAATTCTCAACAATACTAAAATAGCTTTCATAGCTGTGTAAATCAGACCAATGAGACCATAGATAATAGTTAGTTAGTTACTCTACTCATAGTATATCAGATGCTGATTTGTTATAGTAACACAGATCTAATTTTAGTATTATTTTACCTCTATAACTTGCTTGGAAATTGACATAAACTTCAGGGTTTCACACTGGTAAACTAAGTCACTTGTTATATGCTGTGTATAAATGTTTGTAATTATATAATAGAATCTCTTACTTACTTACTTATTTACTAATGTCTTTGTATATTTTTGCAACAGAACAATGGTTAGAATGGATTTTTGTGAACAATATCACTTTCATTAATTAATCATTAACTCTTTCGCTGCCGATTTTCTGGCTCCCAATGCCGGGTTTCTGGGGGTAAAAATTTGAAAACAGGCTGTTTCCCTAACGTTTCGTATAATACGGCGACTATCATCGCCAACGGCACTGAGGGCGTCCTGTCGACTTTAGTCGCCAACGGCACTGTAACGGTGTCGACTACAGTCGCCAACGGCAGCAAAAGAGTTAAGCACTCCAAAATGCAATTCTGCATATTTCTCAGCCATCTGAGGTTTTACCCACAGGTTTACCTTTTGCCCAGTTTTACCCAATTACCCAGGGTAAAACTGTCCTGAGGTTTTACCCACCAACCCTTGTTCTGTATCCTGAACTCACTCTATGTGTTATCATTTGAAACTGTTCAGTGTTCATGACGCTCAGTAACTGTATCAGCAATCAACACTGTATGCTGGCATGTGCTACTGCCAGTCATACTGCTAAATCAAGTGACGTTGCCGAGTTCCATGAACACGAGCATACAACTCAACTGATCACATGGTAATTGACCTAGTTGTCCACCTTCGCCAGTTACCAACCATCTCTTGCCTCGCTTCCAATGTTCTCAAGGTGCACCATGACCTACTTGCTACGTGGTAAGGGTTTAATATCCCACTAGACACAGTTCAAAGACGATCTTCCCAGCCAATTACTTCACTGGTGCAAAAAACTGGTCTCACTTCGCTGGCACAAGCAAAAAATACAAGTACGACCAAATTACTACAATAACCTAAACTTGCACAACATAAAACTGGACATTTCTGTCTAAATATGTTGTCGTCGTCGTTTCCGGCACGCAACTCTATTGCACAGCACCATACATAATCCTCCACAGGCAATCTGCTGCTTCGGGGAGCGTAAAGTGGTGTTGTTTCAGATCCTGTTGGACGGTGCTGAACCACGTGATGTTGGGACGACCTGGTGTCTTCTCCAGTCCACTGGAGGGGGGACTAACAGGATCCTCTTGGCATCCGTGTTGTCGTCCATGCGCATAATATGCCCAAACATGGAAAGTTGGCGCAACTGGACTATTGCAGTGAGTTTGGGTTGTTTCGTTAGCCTCCGTACATCATCATTCCGAACAAATTGGTACCATTTGATGCCTAGCAGCATACGCAGATACCACTGGTCCAGCGCATCGAGCCTCCATGCGTCCGTCTTTGTCCGTCGAAATATGAGGGAACACTGAAGTATAGAAGCGTTCCAGCAGATATGGGTGGACTGGCATCTCTATATGGCATACTGAGTTTGCCAGTTTTTACATCAATAGTGTTGTTAAATAGATTAGTTCTTCATAATACTGTCGTGAATCAAGACTGCATATCGTTGCATTAAAAAGGACATTAAAATCACTAACCAAGCCCAAGCGACACATGACCAAATAACAAATAATCAGCTCAAATTATAACTCAGAATCTTTAAACAATACTGCAAATTTCCCCCCTTTAGAAGAAGTCAGCATTGCCAGGTTCTCATAGGAACTGTTAGTTACTTTAGCAATGTAATATTTGTTTGCCTGCAAAAAACGTACCTTTACCGATAACTAGACCACATTTATCTGCTGGAATGATATATGTAGTTCCATCAAATCGATTGCCGCCAGGCCCCCATTCACCTCCAAATCTGTTATCCATATCACGTCCTCGGCCACGACCCATGCCACCCATCATATCACCACCACCACCACCACCACCACCCTGCCGCTGCTAAACACAGACAATACATACTAACAGCTGTCAAATGATTAGCACTGATCACACTTTCTATAAATCACAAAATGTAAAACAGCATCTGTGGAGAAGCCTACTATCAAACCCCAGTCTGTAACCCTCCTGGTGTTAGCGAATCTTCTCCTGGTTTGCTATTGCACACACTTGACACCCAACAGCAAATATCCACTGCAGTTGGGCTCTAATGTGGTGCCAACTTGTCATATAAACTCTAAATGCAAACAACTTTAACTACAATCTCGTTTATGGCCATTAATGTGAAGGCGTTACTAGTACCTGTCAGTAGTAGTTGGTGTAACTGTCTTACTCCTATCTGCTTAACAATGGAAAAAAGGCGCAGATGAAAGCGTAAGTCAACATATATTACATTTGAGCAACGGGGCTATAAACAGCATTTCTCTGACACATTTATATTGCACAGTATAATTAAAATAAAGAAAGGTTGGTTGGTTGGTGTTTAACAGCACTTTCAGCAAAAAAGGCTATATCGTGCCATTTAAAATAGCGAAAACAATGATAAATCAATGGAACTGTTTGACGAGGATTATACATATACAACTAAGCTACACAACATGAGACCGAATAAATTATGATAATGAAGTGCCCATATACTATTCCTAATGTCATAGTCGCAAATGCGCAATATCAAGGATCTAATACTAGACATTACTGCATGCCTGTATTGAGCACTTAAACAAATAAATGCACAATAACACTCTATTAGAAAAGACATCACTAAAAGTGTGGTGCATTAATCTATGACAGTGTAATCCAATTCACTTCAAAGACAATTAATTAAAGCAACAGCTTGCAATGCTGAGACTGTAAGGATGACACCAGCTAACTCGATGAACTGAAACACCAAAAAAACATGCAACAATACTGCTTGTGCAGCAGTGCCAAAATATCAGTGTTCTGCGAAGTAATATTATCATAGATTTTCTTGTTTTTGGGTTCAGGTTTAAGGTTTATGCCTATACTAAAACATTGTGCAACTCACCTTTGGACGTTTATGGCTGTTAAATTAATTCAGCAGTCTCAACACTCTCGGACAGACAGCTGAGACTTTCTTAAAGAGTCCAACAGAAGTCAACATATTGCGGATGCATTACATGTTATTACTACCAGATGAATGAGATGATGTAACTGTCTAGTCTAGGTGATGACTGGTCAGCTGTGCACATTATAATATCAGTAAACCTTCAGCGACACTGACTAGTCTGTCATATTTTTGCACTGTAGCACTCATGAAAGGCATATCCTTGCATGTAATGGGAACTAACAGGCTACAACGAGTGTTGAATACTGCTGCATGTGTCCTCAGTGACACCAAGACATTTGACCAGGGACTGTCACGACTGATGCACCAGAAGTTACAGTGGCTGGACATTCTGGAGCGCGTAAATTACAAGCTGGGCATACTGACCCACTGGTGTCTGCTCGGCAAGCTGCCAGTGTACCTATCAAAGTGCTGCATTCCACTCGCCCAGGTAACTACATGGCAGCATCTACGCTCCGCTGCACGTCATTAGCTGACCGTACGGTGTACCTCGACATCGTCTCAGCACTTACGGTCGGCAGCCATTTGCTATTGCTGGACCAACGATGTTCAACACTCTGCCAGATGATCTACAAGATCCCGCAATCAGCACAGCAACCTTTGGACAATCGATGAAGACGCACCTTTCCTCTGCCTATCAGCATATTTAGCTCATTAGGGGTGTCTCCCATTATGCACTGTATAAATGTACTATACTTACTTACTTTTGATTTATTACATGTTAAAATCGGCACAGCAGTATTGGTTACAGACAGTTGCAAGAAACCCAAAAATTGCACAGTGGCAGATGTCCTCAACCTGTCACTACTGCAAATTAGTTACAACACAAAGGAAGATTGAGTTCCGACATGGCTCAGGAGTCCATTTTTGGTTTTCCCACAGACCTGCATATAGTCATCATTACAACACTTTGGCAGTACATTACATCTGAGAATTATACACAGCAGCAGCATTAACGCACCATGCCATTTTCAATCAATTCCATGATCATGCCTCGAGCTGTTTGGTTGCCCTGTGCTGATCCTGATATGGAACAAATTCTTGAAGGTCCACCAACATCCTCATCCTCTGGCTTAAACTGAATGCGTGATCCAGACTGCTCTTGAATCTTCTTTATCATATCACCACCTTTACCAATGATGACACCAATCAAACTTCGTGGGACAGGAACCTACAAGAAGCATACAGCTAGAGAAGTAGCCATTCAAATAATATTTTTACACAACTTGTTGCATTTAACATCAGCAAACTCAATTCAGTGTAAAGCACAGTTATCAGCAAGACTGGAAACCTGTGGCCTTCAAATTCGCTGGATTTAAATCCAGTTGATTAAGTGTGAGTGTAAGTAAGTAACAAAGTGTATTTATGTCTGGCACCTAAAAGCAAGAGTCACTAGTGTGTGGGAAATACTGCAAGACAAGGTGTACAAAACATGCATGACTGATCGCGATGACCTCAAGCACTGCATAAGAACCCTGTGGTCTAAGCTGAATCATGCCATCATCACAGCTTCTGTGTATCAGTGGCGTCGTCATCTCTCATGCTGCATCAAGGCTGGCGGCGGTTATTTCGAGCACTGTTTTTAATTTAGACATTGTGTTTTCAGCGATAACTACGACCTTTCTTACTGCCGTTGATCAGTCAAACACTTGCACGCAAATAGCTAGACCTGTTTGGTTTAATTGCAGCATGACTTTTTGCTTTGCAATACATGGCAATTGTCTAATTCGCAAATAGGGATGTTAAAATCGTTTCTTCTTAAACATCGATTATCATTTGCTTAAAATCGATTTTTTTACGATTATCGAATATCTTGACACCATGATAACCCATTAAGCTCTGCCGTGAAGCTTGGAGTAATTGGGGGAGGTAGATCGCTGAATGACAGACAGACCGGCAGTGGCGATGCACAGTCTCCCGTCTCCTAATGATGATGTCGATCGAAATAGCATCAGTGTCGAGTCATATGGTATCGCAGAAGGCAGTCGACACGCATGAACAACTCGACAGTACCTTGATAATACTGACAACGCAGATAGACGCCAGTATAGTTGTGACGCCATAAAGACAGTACGGGCGACAGAGGCCACCCGCAGTGCGGACACGCCGGTCCAGGGTCCGCCAATTACACGCTAGTGACGCTACGCGTCATTTGTGGCATTTAACAAAACCTACTGAAACTTTCCGGATGTATCATTTTATTTTGTTTAAGAGTTTCAATTCTACGCGAGAAAAAATTTGAGACTTCGCTCAAATCCTATGGATGGCGTTGAGGCCTAAGTTGTAAATTAAGTAAAACTGCTTCATATTTCAGTAGGCCTACCTGCAGCTGCCTTACATGAACGAAATGACGTGTGCGAGATCACTGTTTCACGCATTCTTTAATGATAATGACGGGTGGCATGCGACAGCTGTTGGCTTGTTATCTTGAAGGCGCCCGTGACGTCCATCGACGAACGTAAATAAACGTGTGCACTGTGTCCGCGCCGGCCAATTTACGACCGAACCACCGCATACAATGGACGACTGTAAACTGGGTGAGACAGGCTTAGCGTGCAGCGTGTGCGATAATTATCAACAAGCTATTAACACACGGGCCGCTCCGCGTTTCCTGCTGCAGTCAATGCAGTACTCACGTGAGCATTTCGAATATCGATAATGGAGAAACGAAAACGAGAATAAATTGCGATAATCGATTATCATTTAACACTGATTAGGTAAGGCGGACTGTTGTTGTGCTAGTAGTTTCGCATTACCCTCGTGATTTTACTTACAAAAAATTACAACTATATATCTGAATTTGTTAAAGTTATGTCCAAAGTACTGTCGGTCCCTTTCTTCTGGGACACGGTGTAAATGCCCAAACGGCTTGGCCGATCGGGACCAAACTTGGCATGATAATTCAACTTGAACCTGCTCCAGATCTACATCAAAGCTCCTAATCTTCGTCTATCTGCTTTCACTGATGTCCAAGTGTCTGCTGCATAGACAGCTACTGTTCAAGCTAAACATTTAACAAGTCACTTTTAAACTCCAGAGTTAATTGGCTTGTAAATAATTTGTTGTACAGAAAAATTCTCTTTGCCAGTCACCACTAATCAGAATTTTCATCTTATTACAGTCAAACCTCGTTAGCTCGCCACCGTTGGTCCATCGTCAAATTGTGGCGAGAGCCAAGGTGGCGAGTTAACGGGAAAACAAGACGCAGCTAAGCACCCGATGGACACGTCATGCTGTTGTTCACACAACATCAGCATAAACATTTTGAAGTTACATTGTCATAACAAGTCATAGTTAATTAATAATGCTAGGACAGAAGAAGTCAGAGATCATTTTTTGCTTCACTTTTGTGTTCTTTACATCAATGCACCAAGTGATGCACTAAGTGAGTGTATTACGTTCATCCACTAACACTTGTATGTCTTTTTGAATTGCTAGATTCCATTCCACTGCCCTATCATCTGCATCAAGTGTATTGTTACAGTAGCCGACTACACAACAGTACACTTTATGTTACAAACACCTGTGAAGGAGTATCAATCGACTCCACTTTAGTTGAATTACACACGCCTATTCAGGAATACGACTTACATTGTTTTTCAATGGCGACATTTTTATTTATGGACCGCTTTTTACACCGTTCTCTGGGATTTTTGCCCCGTAACTGGCGGGTCTAAAAATGTAATATTTTGGGGGTGGACTGTGGAGTCCCCCATTTGCAGAAATTTAATGGTGAAGTTGGAACTTTGGGGCGGAATATCTTGCCTCCTAACAAATTTTCTGGGGACATCGGACACCCGTTCGGTGCGAGCCATAGGCCGAGCCTAACTTCCGAGACCCAGGGTCCTGTCCTCTACGGTTGACCAGGGAGGGGCAATTATCTCAAAAAAATTTGGCAGTTTTTGTTCAGGCCTCCTAAAAAATTCTGGACGGTTTATCAGCCGTCAGAATTTCACCATTCAAATTTTAAACGCTCGCATGGATGAAGGACCGCATTCGGTAATTTCGGGTGGCATGGCAACGTGATCGTCCAGTAATGGGGGGGGGGCACTATAGCCCCCCCCCCAAAGTTTGGTAACATGTTGTCAAAATTCAAACGGCCACAAAATTTTCGGAGGGGGGAGGTGCTGGAGAATTTTTCGGGGGTACGTAATTAAAGCCTCCTATGGTTCGTAACCGACGACTCCAACCCCGGACCCTCCTTTACCCCTCAAAATTTTGGGGTGGGTTCGAATTTTGGGATTTTGCCCCTATTGCTAAAAATCTGATCGTCAGATTTTAAAATCGCTTTGCCACCGGAAGCAGGACCATACGGTCAACAAACTCACAATGCGGTACGATAGTATTCCCCTTGCAAGTTTATCAAATTTGTGGGCGAAAATGCGAAAATTCACCATTGTGCCTGTAAGGCTGAAACTGGACTTTTGGCCAAGTTTGCAATGGTATTTCTGGGCCTTCAAGGGACCGACAGCGAAAATACAAGTATGGTGCCATAGTACACCTGGGGTAGTTTACAAATATGTAAAAGTAACCCATACCGAGGAAACAAAGATTTCTATGGAATGCCAAACTTTGCATAAACACGTTTGGACTTTTTGAATGCCCTTCTCCCCTGGTGGCTCGTACTCTATGCAAGGTATGCGGTATGTGTTTGAGGTTAAGTACGGGTCCACCACGAAACTTCACAGCGTATTGTTGTGGAGGCCCAGGTAGCCCCCAAACATGAAAAATTGCGGTTTTCTGCCGAAATTGACGGCTTCCTGCGTGCTAGCTGTTGGACGCAGACAGAATATTTCTGTCGGTCCTGGACGTGTGTACGCGAGTCTCCTAAACACTGTCAAAAGTGGTCGCCTCAGCCGACCCTAACATTTTCTATGGAACGCCAAACTTTGCAAAAACACTTTTGGACTGGTCGATTTTTGAACGGCCGTCTCCCTGGTGGCTCGTTCTGCATGAAACAGATGTCCCATATACTGAAGTATATAATACGAGCCCACGACGAAACTTTACAGCGTACAGTTTAGGGGGCCCGTGTGCCCCCAGTTTTTGTACATGTGTCCCAAATGTCAAAAATTACAGTTTCGCTCACAGATTGACGATTTTCTGTGAACCAATTGTCATGCATAGTCGGTATCGTTCCATCGCCCCTGTAGGAATGTACAGTACACCGTCGGCAGTTGGGGGCCCCATACTGGGAATCACAGCGTTACCCGCCTCGACTCCGACCACGCAGAGTGTCATATCTACTTGAATTGTTCTGCTGCCTACTAAACTCCTGATTGACAATGCAGTGGCTGAAGGATCTCTAACTGCAACAAGCTCTGCTCATCAACTGTGTCCATGAACAAAGCCAGAGAATTTTTTTAGCATAATTTTAGTTAGGACTGATGAAATTTTATAAAATTTGGAAGACTTACTGAGAATGAATCCACTCAGTACACAACTGCAGTAGCAGCAGCAGGGGGGGTGATTGGACCAGCTTATTGGGCCCCGGCGAGCCTTATACGCCCAACTCCGAAAAAGACACC
>Ga0209149_1000398_pt1 | contig 18081 bp, 13 predicted proteins | sample WorMetTyACAVOLI2_FD_187423 | JGI IMG/M metagenome (GOLD analysis project Ga0209149, IMG submission 187423) | Marine gutless worms symbiont microbial communities from Max Planck institute for Marine Microbiology, Germany - Olavius algarvensis... ... | reverse complement strand
CAAAACATTTTACTTCCAATCATCATTCGCTTAACCCCTTTTCCCACCTAGCGACTGCCCGCGCCTCCGATTCGAGTTCACTACTTGACTATGTGCGCGTTATAAGTACACCTATTATTATTATTATTATTATTATTATAAGCAATAATCAAAATTAAAGGTTCAGCAGCACGAAGTAAACGGCCACAACTCGCTAAGCCAGGACCATAGATCCCTAGCAGTTTTTGTTGCTATACCAGATCGGCCTTGCAACTGTGCTCGAACTACAGGGAAGTAAGCATCCCAACTTATTCTGTTGACCATCAAATTACGACGGAAATCTGAACATCTATACCCCATTTCCCACATCCTACCCCTCTGCCATCCTACTGTTCTCAGGATAATTCAACAACTGCTTGCAAGTTGAAGTACTGACCTGCTCCGGCTGTTCCACAGTTCCGGTTCTTTGTGCCTCGCAGTCACAGAACGGTCTGTTTCTTACATCATCTCGACGCAGAGACTGTTGTAGATCAGCCGCGTCGACGAGGAAGCGCCACCTGTCGGCGTCCCACGGTGGCGAGTACTCGGTCCTGGCACTGCTCATCGTCGTGAGTCGACTACGTTGTTCTCCGTCTTCGTCGCTCTCATCCTCGACGACGTCCATGTTGTCGTAGTTGGATCGTCGCTGTCGGCGCACTGCTGCCGCTGCTGCCCTGATCTTCAGCCGGTCGTCGTGCCGATCCCTCGACAGCGGACCCTGACCGTCGGCGCTAGCCGCCGACCGGCCTGGCTCGACCGTCGCGGCAGCCGCCACGTCGTCGTCGTCCACCGTCGAAGGTGGACTGACAACGACCCGCGGCGACCGAACCGCGCTTCCGCTGTCTGTAAGTGACGCTGTCGGCTGACAGTCCCGCTCCTGCGTGCTTGCATGGTGCTCAGTGGAGCGTTTGGCGTCAAAGTCGTTCAGGAAGTCGCGCGGCAGCTTATAACTCGCCGAGATCGGCGGCGTCACAACTGCTACTGGACCGTGACCCCGCCGCACAGCGACTCTGTGACGCAGTCCATCTGCCAGTCGGTCGCACGGCTCTGCATAGATCGGACTCGGCTGAGTGTGGTCTACGTCGTCCAGTCGGTGGCTGATCGATGGACGAAGCGTGTCGAAGCGAAACACCGACGGCGATGAGCGTCGAACCGCACTGCCGGCGGTCGCCGCTTCGCCTACAGCTGGCAACTGGTACTTGGCGGGGTCAAACCCAGACGGCGGCCTCCTCGTCGTCGACGGCAACGTGCTGTACGAGTAGACCACAGACGTGGCGACTTTGGAGGGCTGTGGAGACGCAGCCAGATGACCCGAAGGTGTCGGTGTCGACCACAGATCCTCATAATCACTCAGCTTATCACCAGCACCACGGTGATTCACCGAATCTGATCTGTTTGCGGCAGAAACCGTCCGCATCACTCTCTGACCATCCGTCAGCTGAGTAGACTGCGTACTGATGACTGCGCATTCATGACTAGTTAAAGAACGGACTTCAACTTGACGAGTTTCAGGGCTACAAGTCTTCACCACTGTTTGAGACCAGAATACTTCTCTTACCGGTGTCGACGTTGACAATGGCGGTGGCATCGCCATCCAGAACTCTGCTAAATCACACAATTTAACTGTTAGTTGCTATCGAAAACCGCTTGTATCAGGCCTATTAATAACAGAAACAAGTGGAGTCAAACAAAGCAAATCTCGCCCCGCCCTCAATTGCAGGGTGCTGCCACCTGGCGAATTTAATGGCGTGAATCATGCCGACAGCGGCAACTGTTTTCCCGTAATATATATATACAACTTTATTTGTCAAATGGCAGCAATATAAAAACAACAAACAACTTAACTAAACATAATAAGGTAGAAACAACAGAATAACTTCAGTAAACCGTCCAATCATGTTCCAAATGCAGAACGTCTAATGCATGTATAAATGTTATTCACATTTGTTGTAATGTTGCTGACAAATAAAGATGCACACTAACAAAGCTACAAACACAAGCAACCAAAAACGATACTTGGCCGGCTGTCTCCGGAGCCAGTTAATAACAAAAGTGTGGCCGCCGGATTTGGCCGACACGGTATGCCCCCGCCGGTCTCTAATGACACAGATACAGCACTGGGCCAAGCAGACGGCTGAGACTGATCACGTGACCCTGCGACCTTGACCTTTCAGCTTAGAGGTCATGGCCCACGTGGCTGATGCGGGTCGTTGTCCTCCATCCGTATACCTAGTTTGAAGTTCGTTCGTCATGCCTTGCCGTTCGGAAGATATGGCACACGATGTGTGTGAGCATTAATGGGCCTAGTGACCTTGACCTTTGACCTTTTGACCTTGAAACTAGTATGCTAGTCGCATCAAAGGTGGGAAACTTCCTTCCAAATTTGGGTACGCTAGGCCTTTGGGCTCTCGCATTATTCGCTATGTACGCGACGGACGGACGGACGAACGGACAAAAGCAACGCTTATTGCTCCGTTCCCTACGGGCCGTGGCATAATAAACTTACAAATTACAAACGGCTATAAACGTAGCAAGCAGTGAATATCAGATTGAGAAATTTATAAATATCCAAACACAAAAATCGAAGAACAGAAAAAATTACAGATTCGAAAGAACTTCTTCTGGTCATACAACTGCCAGAAACAAATGACCCGTACACAAGTCCAGTAGCTGATCGTGTTTTGTCATGTTATCATAAATAGGCCTACTATACAAATCCGATAAACAAACGGACGTAAAGTAATTAAATATCAGCTGTTTTTTTCACAAACAGTTATTTTATTCACCGTTTTGTGGCAGTTAGTCTCACCTGCTGAAATCTGAGAAATGGCTCGTAACTCGTCCTTCGTTCGAGCATTTTGTATCGCTTCAGGAAGAACGAGACGTAGACCGTTATTGCGTCTAGAAATACACGTAAAATCATCAACTTTACATCAAAAATGTGACGAATCAGAAATGCGCTGGATAAAAAACAGAAACCGCTGAATAATACTCAGACAAAGAGTAACGACCTTATTAACCTCAGCCTCGAAACGATATGCCAAGCCCCAGTGTGCCCTGCCCTCATATGTTAAACCCTCAGACCAATAATAAACCGGCTTAAACCTACGTCTGTAGTAGTTTCTTCGAACTATTATGTATGCTTCTTGATTTAGAGTACGAGACACTACAGTCACTAAAGGGCCGCTAGCTCGGCTATGTTTCATCAAGCTTATCGGACATAAAAGCCTATTTGCGGTCCACTAGCTAACATCATTACTCTGATCTGAAACTGACAGAATCCCTTCACGGGGCGGACGAAATAAGCACTAGATACATATCTACAGCGACAGAAGTATTAAATAAGCAACTGAGAAACAAACGGGCTGATTAAGGCAGCAAAATCAATCACACGTTACGTGAGCTTCAATGACTGATATCTAGGCTACATCGTCAACATAAAAAAGGAGCCGTTTTATTTTCTTCATAGCTTCTAGAAATGTTAGCCAATTTAAGCCAAAATTTCAGACAGTATAGCAGAGGGAATGCTGAATTTACACATCTGAAAACAATTTGTATTTTCTTTAAACGTTCTTTGTTAGCAGTGATGTAAGAAGAACGTTAGTAAAAGTGCCGCTACAGGCTACAGCAACGGGATTTACTACTGAGGATGAACATCTCATTAAATGGTTGTGAGTAAAAAAGTGTAGGAAAACGATTGCTTAAGATGCTTTTTCGACAGAACATAAATTAAGCTAAATACACTGAGCAGTAAAATCAGCGCGAGATCTTTAGCTCTGCTGATCTTTGCAACTGGATGGGCAGAGTGTGGTCGACGACAACCCGGACATGTCGTTTTCACTGTTAACTGTGTAATCCGCTTAAAGTAGTTCCTGTGTTGATAAACATATTAACGAAAACACAAATTACTTTCAGATAAATTCAGCATTGCATCAGCTATATTGTCTGAAATTTTCATTTAAATTGGCTAAGATTTATAGAAGTTTTGAAGAAAATAAAACGACTCTTTTTTCCGTTCACGGTGTTGCGAATAGGCGGTGTGATTGTGATCGGTGGAAAAATAAAAACGAATAGCAAAGCACGAATCCTCGCCCCCGCTTCACCGATATTCGCTAGGTGGTGCTACAAGTAGGCCTATTTTGCGGCATTTTGGCCGAATGATCTTGATTTCTGAACAGTTTTACTCCCAGTTTAATGGCGTGAATCCAGACCGTTGCTGACCAATACAGAGTTTCACGACGATCGCTGGAACCGTTTTCTCGCGATCTTGCTAGCAACAAACGTGGTTGCAAACACACGTCGTGACAAACAATACCTTGTCCGCTATCGCCTGGGAGGAGTAAGAAGAAGCTGAGCTATCACAGACAGGCCGCGCGACTGCATCTATCTTTAGTTGGCTTCAACAGTACAATACCTCGAGAGCAGTCTTTCATTATTAGTTACTTCGGCTTCAGATTTACCAATGCGTACAAATAAATTATGTTCTGTACTCTTCGGCATCACCGTCGACTGATATAAACTCAGTCGACACTTGCTGTTATCAACATGTTCGACGGTCGAAATTTGTTGACAACACTCGACACTCCACCAGCCATCCGAAAGCGACATATTGGTCGAAAATCGCAATTTTTCCCAAGTGAAGGGACCCCGTCGGAATACTGCCAGTCTGCTACAACGTTTGAAACGGAAAAATTAGACTGGTGGGTCTACCCTGCAGATGGTGAAGGTTTGAAAATATGTTTACTCGTTTCGACACAATACACGAACGCGACAGACTCCAGACAGACGGACAGACATCGCACGAGTGCAAAAATTGCAACTAGTACTACAGCGCCATCAGTAAATTACTTTAACTTCTTGATCAACGACAGCGCGCACCTGTTCGGCTCGCAGTAGTAAGCAATGAGGTCTGTAAGCGTGGGAAACGAGACGTCGGTGTCAGCCAAGTGCCAGTGTCCTTGCCGGGTCACGTGTATCACGTACTGACGTACTTCCGGCCCAGAGCGCACATGTAGAACTGATGACGTCATCAGCTGGTCACTTCCGGCGACATCAGCTGTGCGTACCACGAACGCCTAAACACCGCATTCAACTTGAATTTTCGCCGCGAATGGACAGAGTTACACTTATTACGACTACCGTTCATTCATACACTACGTCCTTCGATCAAAGTTGATAATAAATGTTACTAAATCACAATACTCTCGACCGGGTGCCAGTCAACTCGTCACACAGTCAACTCGCTACAGCTATTTTGCAATGACGAGTTGACCGTGTGACGAGATGACTGGAAGCATCTCGATCTGGCTCAATTTAAGCTCATTTTCATTTTAATTTGTTTTTTTTGGTAAAATACTACCAACGGTCGATCTTAATATTCATCGTCATTTCTGAGGTGCACCACAGGAGTGCGTATAGTAGCCAGCAGCTTAAAGAGTGGCCAGTTCTGAGCCATGTTAACTGCTTCAGTCAGTGGGAGCTTGTATGACTTGAGACGTACGTACCCGGTCAGTGCTGTGACGCAGGGCGTGCACAGCAGCGGCGCGCGTCACGCGGCCCAGGTTCCAAACTGACTCCGTCAGTGAAACACGATCCAGCGTCCGAAGCGGCGTCGACGACGGGCGACAGTCATCAAGCACTTGCGGCTGCTGCTGCTGCTGCTGCTGATAGTGATGACGATGATGTCGCCGTCGGTCGGGGTAGCTCGGAGGAGCCGCCTTGGTCGCTGCCACTCCGCCAACGCGCTGTCGGTCGCTGGCATCACGACGGCATTCATTAGGCATCGCCTTCCAACTCTGTCACACGTAACAGTACCGCAAGTTCTTTACAACAAGAAGCTCAGCTGTCGCAGAAAGGCCGTGTCCTTCTGCACACTGTGTCTCAAAAAAGTACGCCACTTGATGTTTGATAATAACTTTGGCAAACGTGGACCGATTCTCAAAATCCTTTCGCCAATTGATTCGTAAGAAAATTCTCTGTGTATACATCACAAAGATTTCCACCTCACCTGCAATATGCTGCTGAAATTGTGAAATTCGAAAATCTTATAAATTCGAAAATCCAAAAATGTTACCGAATTTGAATGTCACATCTTATATAACCTGCTACAAAGATATCAAACTAATGATTTTACTTAAATAGGTGTACAACATACGAAGTATAGCCCAGAAAGAACGAATACAATGCGAAGATAATCATGATGAAAAAAAATCACCATTATGCAACAACGTTCAACTGAACAACGTTCAACTGTTGATTCAAGACGTCGTCTGACAAACTTCAAAATTGTAGTTATTCATTCAGTGTCAACAATCTGTTTAACTACCGTTGAATGTTAAATCAAGTGCTCAATGTGTTCTTAGGAACATGTCATCAGTTTGTTTAGGATGCTGTCAAAATCAGTAAAATTTTGGATTTTCGACTTTCAAAAGATCGTGTAGCAACACATAGCAGGTGAGGTGGAAATCTTTGTGGTGTACATATACATAGAGAATTTTCTCATGAATCAATTGGTGACAGAATTTGAAAATCGGCCCACGTTTGCCAAAGTTATTAACAAACATCAAGTGACATACCTTTTTGATGCACAGTGTAGTTAGCTTCAACAGCACAATACCTCGAGCGCATTATTCGTCTAGTATTATCAGTTTCGTCGGCTTCAGATTTACCAATGCGTACAAATAAATTCTCTTCTGTATGACAGTCGACTGAGATAAAGGAATTACTTGACGGTCGAAATTTGTTGACAACATTCGATACTCAACCAGTCATCACAAAGCGAGATATTGGTCGAAAATCGCGATGCCTGTCCCAGTTACGGGGGTCCCCGTCGAAGTACTGCCGCACTGTTTGGTATACGGAAACACTAGAATGGTGGGTCCACCAGATCATTGTGACGGACAGATTGGCTCGGCTGCAGTCGCGTGGCAAAAACTGAAAATCCGAAGCGACTGAGTGCAGCCTCGTTGTCGACTTTCGTATTGCGTCAACCTCGTTTGCCGGCTTTTTATGTGTAAGAAATGTGTTTTATTGCTCATCTTGCCCAATACCCAACCCGCCTCACTCGCCTCCAAGCGCTTTCTTCACTCCCCTTGTTCCCGACCACCCCTCTCCGCGTCTGCCCTCCTTCACCTTTGGCCTACTGGCCCACAAAGTTGATCGTTTCGTGCCTTTGCCCACTGGCTCACTTGTGCCAATTTGCATCAAAATCGGTTCATTTATTTTCAATTAATATCGTGTTCACACCTTTGGTAATTGAGGACGGACGGACGGACGGATGAACGGACAGCATAATGCATCTGTCGGTCAGTCTGGCCTGCCGAAGGCTTAAAAGATGCAAATCATTCCATTTTTTTGATCCTGTATGTGGCAGACTAAGCTCGGCAAATGGCTGACCTTCGCAATCCTGATGTTAGCCTTTCGTAATTTGCATGCCACTTACCATGCAGCAACGCCGAGTCTGCTGACCATAAGAACAACAGACAGCGTCACTATAACGTGCTGCTTGTCGACTGTGCACGAGGTATTAGTTCATCAAGTAGCTTTGAAACAGATTTATCATCGGAGATCTCCCTCTCTGACATCATCCACGCAAACTGACGGAGTGCTCGATGCACGCCGGCGTTATCACGCTATAGTAGAAAGCCGGATGCACACACGACGCTTATTGCTAAACTGCACCCGATCCCGCGTTTAACCCTCATAACGACAGTATACTCGTACACTGCGGCCATCAAACACGTACAGCAGTATGCGTCTGATGCAAACTCTGATCTCGATCGATTTGAATAAATGTTGCACTGTTTAAAAGAAGGGTAAAAGTGAATTACCACACCTAACCCTAAATATGTGCACACCCCACCTCGTAAAATTGTCTGGTGAACTCGTATCGTGGTCTGCACCAGATTCACATGAATGACCAATAGCGACATCGATTAACAGTCTATAATGATGGAAAAGGCGATTAGTTTGAAGTTGAACTATGATTATAAAGCAACTTCTTAAAAAGTAGCTGTGTGGATGCCCCACACCTCTCCTCTCTGTATACCGATTGCAACCCAGACATCAAGTCCCCTTGCCTCACACTGCATGGTCTCTTGCTTATACGCTATGAAAACTTGCAAAGGGTTAATGATAATCCAATGTCCCGATGACCTCACTCCCAGCTGCATACGATCGCGTGACGTCAACAACATCCGGCAATCCAATCCACGGCGCCATCAGTGTCGCGCATTGCAGGGTCTGTATATTCTGTCTAGTTCCGCTAACTTTGATTTACGTGTTGTAGTCACACGGTATAGCATTTCCGATATGCCGTTCAGTAGAATCCCGAAGTGCGGGTGTCTCATAATAGTGCTATTATTGTTATTATCTACCGTTTAATTATGTATAAGTATAATAATAGTAATAATACACAGGTGCAACTAAAACGTCCCCAAGGAAAACTGCAATTTCTCAGAAACGGCTGCTTAGACTGTCGCGTAATTCGAACAGCAACATAGTATCAATTTGACAGTTCGCCAGAGCGACATCAGCGATAAAGCAGAAGCTGAAACTGGCAGTAGGCATAGTAGCGTTACTATGTTCTTATGTGCGTTCTTTGATATGGACCTTTTGGTCTGATGCAAATGGAGAGTAGACTAGTTAGTATGATGAGTATGTTGATTTATGCAGTCGCTGTTCGACTTCAATCTATCTAGGCGTATCTCTGTGTGTGGGCTTGTCAGTCCCCGTGCAACGGCAAAATTCAACAGTCATGTACAGTACACTGCACGCCCACTCACGCTAGTCTGCTTTGTCTACGGCCGACAGTAACACATGTATTCAGTCGCTTATATTACATCCATGTCTCAATGGACGACTACAAGAAGACAAATGATTTTTTGCTGTTTTAGGCAACGGCCATGCAGTAGCGTGGCAACCGGTTCGCACCGTGTGCGGCGGTGGTACCAAGTGGCTACCATAGTTTATCATTGTAATATGGGTTCGTATTGCAGCGCATTAAAAGCCTAGAACTTTCACTGCGCTGTTGCTATGCAACTGGCGTTGCCATGGCACCCGCACCACGCAAACAGATTGGCGGCGTAGTGAAAGTTGACCAACCGAATTTCATCGAAATCGGATGATTTTTTGAGATATGGAAACTTAACGATTTTCAAGATGGCGACCACCCGCGATCTTGAATTTTCTAAATTGGAATTTAGACCTACGTCACAGAAGCTCTATTGTTATGCTATTCAGCTTCTTTACGCAAAATTTCACTGAAATCGGACAATTATGGCCCAAGAATGATTTTCAATATGGCAACCTTCCGACGTCTTCAATTTTAAAAATGTTCGCATTTTGTCACATGACTGCCATTGAGTTTCAAATTTGCTGTTGTGTACCAAATTTCATCAAAATTGGTTCACGCTTTCGGTCTCCAGACGCCCATCACTACTAAATGTTCAATGCGCGGTTGCTAGGCAACAGCCGTTACCATGGCAACCGCATCATGGCGGACCTGTCGGGGACGTGATGGGATGCGGCTACCCAAGTTTCGTCCAAATCGCTCCACTGATAGGTGAGTTATAGCATTTCCAACATTTTCCAATATGGCGGCGGTCCGCCATCTTGAATTTGAATTTTGTTATTCTGGTCCACCCACGAAGTCGACTATATGGTTCAATTACCATGTCAAAATTGGTGTCAATCTGATCTTCGCCATCGGCGATATTACGATTTTATGATTTTGCCAGTTTGGATGGAAAATGCCTAACCAGTCCACGCCCCTTTTAGGGTTTTAGGGGTTTGAACCCCTTAAAATTGTGAGTTGCCATCATAACCCCCAAAAGGCGCATCATTGGCTGAGGACGCGTCATTTAAGCTATAAATGCCGTCAGACAGTGGTTTCTGGAAAATCGTCTGCAGTTGAACGCCGACAAGTCCTCACGTAATGATACTGGGCACTTCTGCTCAGCTGAGGTCCGCTGCAGCCGTAACCACCGTCGACGTTGCCGGCAGCCTTCTGCCGGTCGCGTCACAAATCAAGTCGCTCGGCGTCATCATCGATAGTCACCTGCGCTTCGACAGGCAGGCGGCAGCCGTCGCCAAGGCGTACCATGCTCTGTGTGACTGCGTCACGTGCGAAAACTGCTGACCGGCTTCTCCGTGGACTTTGTCTATGTGCCTCAACACAGTGTAGCGCTACTGCGCTACATGTTATATTATGCACACGTATAAGACAATTGATGCCAGACACAGCAAACCTCGTCCAGTGTCCCACGCACTGTACGGTGCTGCCACCTGGCAAATTTGATGTCATGATCGCAGAGTCACTGCTCGTCTACTCTAAATATTTAATGACGACAGCTGTGTGTGACCGTTTTCCCGAGACGTCGTTGATAAATAAACACGAGGACAGACAAGCATCATAACAGACACGCATGGCGACAATCACAATACGTTGCCAGCGTCTGATAATAACTAATAATCACCAACTGAACCGACATAGCGCACGTGTTTAGAGTTTAATATACCACATTCGAACTGTCGACAGGATTCGGGGGTTTTTAACTGAGACCCAAACAAAAAATGACAGTGACCTGGGAAGTTATAGAATGCTAAGAAATGCGTCATGCATTCAACGAAATCGGAGAAAGCAAAGAGTTCAACCCACAACTACTTAGTGCGTACTCGTTTACTTACTTTTTGACAATATTCGAACAGAGATTCATGTCTGAGAAAGCTCGTGTCCGACGCGCCTCTCTCTAGCAGCGATTTAGCCAACCAATAGGAGACAGTTACCAGCCAGCTGGGCGCTGGGCCTAATTACCATGTTAACGTTTGATGGTCCTTTGCTGTGGACATTTACGGCTTCTCAAACGACTAACTGTTAATGACAGGGACCGCTACATAGATCACAACACGAGAACGAGCACGATCTCAGGCGACGTTTCCATTATGCAAAACCTGCGACGAACACTGCAGTACAATGTGTCGACCGGGGACGCGCGTACACGCCGCCCATGGACAGTACGTATTATATAGGAGTCCATGGGCCGCGCTGCGCTCGACTCACCGCGTGAATCTTTACGAGTTATTAACGACCCTCATCATTTCCCAGTCATGATTCTACGTTGTAAATCTTGGTCTAGACGCAGCGCGCTGAAGAGGAAAAGGGCTAGGGCGGAGGAAGAAGCGGCGAAGGTGCGATGAGCCACAGTGGCGTAACCAGGGGGTGGAAGCAACTGTCCCCAGGAAAGTAATGAGTGCTGCCGAAAGAACAGATCCATCCTCTTGGGCACTCGAGTACATTTTTCATATCACAACAGACTAAAACTTATAGTTGTCCGATGCGTCATTTTAACCTCAAAATACACCGAAACACATTTTTGGCCGTGCTCGACTGACGGTTGCAGAACCGTAAATGCATTTACAGAGGCGAGACGGGAAGGGATGGGAGGAACAAGAGGAGAAGAAAACGGGAGAAAAGGGGGACAAAAGTAGGGTGTGATGGGACAGAAGAGGCGAGGGAAAGAAATGGGAATGGTAAAGGCAGAAGAAGAGAAGGAAAGTGAAAAAAGAAATAGGACCGCTCTAAGTTCATGGATACGCCACTGATGAGCGTCGGAAAATGAGCACGTGGGTGATGTGAAGTTAACGATAACGACCGACACCGGCCGTCGTGTACACGACGTGAACCTGTCGTTAGAACCAGCTGTAGCCTACTGATAATAGAAATGTAGTAGCAAACATAACGATAGGCCTGTATACACACACGAAGACCATCAGCGAGCATTAAAACGTCAACTGAAGCCCGACCTATTTCTCTTCATCCAGTCTTCGGACACCGCTATCAACATTATTGTTCCACCGTACATCACTAAACTAATGAGTACTGTAGCTGCTCGGCCGTCACGTCCTGGATTGCGTTCAGCTGACACGACAAACTACGTTCAACCACGGACACGTACGAAGTTGCGATATTTAAAAAACGCGCTTTTTCGTATGCTGGCCCAGTAGTCTGGAACTCGCTACCAGATGAACTTCGTCGAACACCGGCGATAAACAGTTTCAAACGCAAGTTCAAGACTTATCTTTACATCTTCTGCTTTTAGTTTGGATAAACGTTGGTCAAATCAGGATTGTAAATATTTGTGGAAAGCCAACCTATCCGGGACCGGTAGTCGATCAGAAGTATTATGTAATTACGATGACGACGCTACTTAGATCTTGAGCGGACATAGAGGCTTACATAGAGGCTTGGCCTGAGTCCGCGTATCGACGTTGTGTTTGTTTTGTTTTAGTTGATTTTATTTTTCATTTTCTCAGTATGTATTTTGACACCTGTACTGCACCGATGTTATTTTTGTAACCAGCGCACTATAAATTCTTTACGATGATGATAATGGCGACGATGATGAGTAACTCTTACACTTTTAAACGCCATGAGAAAACTTAACTTCTTCATGTAGTTCATCCACAGTTTGCCGAAAGCAATCCACCTATAGCGACTACCGGTGCCTTAGATTAATCAGTTCAACTGATGATATTGTGCTGCCAAATTTGTAGTGCGCCTATTACATAATAAATATCGATGCCTATGAATTCTACTTAAAATTGAATTTTAACAACGATTCGTCTATAGGCCTACCCGTTCAGTGCGTGGATAAGATATAGTGGGACTTAATATACGAAAAACTGCTCACCGTACAACAGGCTGTGTACGACGAGGAAGTAATAGAAATAGATTTATCTAGATATAAATTGGATAAATAACGCTGAAGGCAAAGTGGTGTCTACATAACCGTCATCAGGATCATAAATCCACGCGCATCTGATCTCGGCACTGACAGAACCGATCTGCCGCAGTCGTTTTCTTGCCGCCGCTGAATCTATCCAGCAGTGTTGAGTGTTGTTTCTGTGAATTCTTTATCTGCTCGCAGGTACCGTGAAACTATAGAAGATTTTCGACGTTTTATTTCATTAATTTCATCGCATGTTATCGGCCGGTTATCGCTGTCCGCGTCCACCTGCCAAACTCGTGCTTCTAGCTATGTTTCAGTCGAGCGTTACGTCAACGCTCGGCTATAACTCTGTAATATTGAGCATTGAGATCGCTTTGCCGTCTGTGTGTAACGCGCCTGACGCACGCCGCGGCAGCTGTGCCAAGCGGCGGATTTTTCCCGGAGTCTATTTACGTAGCCAAAGACTTGGCTCTGTTGCAAAAAGATCGCGAACATATTCGCAACGGTTTCGGAAATTTTTGAAGGTAACTTGCCTTCACCCAAACATATATGCCCAGAGCTACTTTCGTACTTACTTACTTTATCTGAGTGGTTGGTTGTTCTAATTATAGCTCCAGGCATGTCACGTTATTGTGGAAGCGCGTTGACATGACCTCACTGCGGACGCATTCCATTGAGCGTTTCGGCGGCTAACTGGCAGACGACCCGCGACCAGTGGATCGCACAAAAATAAATCAAAGTGGATATTTCGCCGTTCACCGGTATGCTCCCTTTTTGTATTATCTTTCATACCAAATGCAGCGGCGAGATCCCAATGAAGTCACATTCATTAATATTGAGTATGCTAAAGGTCATTCAAGGTCAAGCTAAGAACAAAGGAGGAAGAATGCGTGAAGCAATGCACACGTACGTATGGGGGAAGTTGCTATAGAGGGTTAATTTGAAACAGGAGAATAACATGGCATGTAGCAAGCCAGTTTGACGCTGGACAGAACAGCCATACGATTGTGTTGTATGTTTGTGTTTATATTGCATTTGATTTTATTTCTTTTAGCAATTTCTGAAAGGCCGGTACTAAAGATATGTTCGTTTATGTTCCGCGTGTTTTCACTTTGTGACTTAATAAACTCTGTCTCTCTCCTATAACGATCAGTCAGCTGCCGTGTCCTTATCTGATCAAACTGCCATTTTTCACGCCGGCGTCGAACTGCTGGTCTCATATCTTAATTCCATCACCGCAGAAGATTTATCATTCATCCTACGACGTTTTGTTCCACTTAGGTATGTGGTCAGTCCAGGGAGTGATTACAGATGCAGATATTCCTTCAAAGTTTGCCGAAAAAATGCAGCAATCTGCATCTAGTGTGAACTGTATTGTTTTCTTTTCTAACACTTATATCTATATTTTGTATCTGTCATGCTTTGGTGAATAAAGTTGTGTGTGTGAAACGCTTTTTAGCTCGGTTTTTGCCGCGCGATGCTATGCATAAGCGCGGCCTATGCCGTCATACGGTGTGTGTCCGTCACGTTCGTGCATTGTGTCAAAACGAATAAAGATATCTTCAATTTTTTTCACCATCGAGTAGCCACACCATTCTAGTTTTTCCGCGCCAAACGGGATGGCAACACTCCGACGGGAACCCCCTAACGGGGGCGTCGAATGCAGGTGGGGTAGGCAGAAATCGCGTTTCTGAGCCTATATGCCTGCTGTTGACGCTACAACAGGCGAGGTGTTGTAAACATGGTCGCCGGTGGACGATGGCCACCATCTCGCAAGTTGTGACAATTATATCGCTGGTCGTATACTGCGGGGATTCGACCACCAAGCGCCACGCGCGATAAAGTCACCGTCCCCGTGGTTCTTCAGCGCGAGAGCCGCCAAGCGCGATCTCGCACTATACACAATCACGATATATCGTGTGTGACAGCAAGGCTTGACGTTACGCCGAAGACAACAGAACAGAATCGAATTGTATGCACTAGTAAATCCGAAGCTGAAGTAACTAATAATAAAAAAACTGCGCTTGAGGTATTGACGCAACGAAATGACAGACACGAAGGATCGCGCGGCCTCTTTGCGACAGCAGATCTTCTTGTAAATTATAATACGGTTATACAGTTATTGCAGAATTCGAAAGAAATTCAAACAAAACTCAAGTATCCGGCTAGTAGAATATAAACGAACAGCATTGCTGACTGCACTGTATGCAGTGCGGCGAGGAGATGGCAATGCGGCATTCGCCCCCCCCCTCCCCGCACTCCGCCCTCCGCCGTGAGGGTCTTTTCACCGACCTGCTGGCGACGATGAAGGGCGTCAGAGAGTGGACGGTTGACTTTGAACGACGCTGACGAAAACGACGACGCGCTTTTGTCAGCCAGTGAACCGTCGTCGCCAACATCATCATCATCGTCGTCGTCTTGACTGGCGTCAGACATCGTTCTCGTCGGAGTCACAGCATCTGTCACTGTCTGACTGTCGTAGTTGTTCCTGCCGCCACGACATCAAACGTACAGTTAATTGAGGGCAAGGACATGCACGGGAAAAGACCTGCCGTCTAAACTGAAAGACAAAAAAATCTGCATTTCGAGGCACGGGAGGCACACCCGCCTCGGAATTTGCACATTTTGGTCTTTACTCAAAGTAAAGCTGACCATTTTGAGTGACGGACGGACACACAGATGGACAGACCGACGCATGACGCGCCGAACCCTCCGCACGTAGGCTATAGTCAACAAGAAGCTCAGCTGTTGCACAGAAACCGCGCGATGCTTCGTGTCATTGAATATTTCGCTAATTCACTCAACGTCACTCAAAGTCATTCGAAATGACACTCTTGAGAAGGGCACAAGTCAGTATTAGCAGTTCATTGTTCACTCACGTGTCGGCATTTTGCACCGTTTCTGAGATATTCGGCGTCATATAATGACGTGACCTTGAAATATTGGTTACAGGTCGTTCAAGGTCACTAAAATAGAGCCGTTCGATATATACGACTTTCTATTGGTTGGCCATTGCAAGTATGGCTCTATCTTGCATCATTTTCGAGATTAAGTGAGATACTGGTCGAAAATCGCGATTTTTTCATACCTCCTTGCATTCGGCACCCCCGTTAGGGGGGTTCCCGTCGGAATATTACCATGCCGTTTGGTGTGGAGAAACTAGTGTGGTGTGCTTACCCGACGGCGAGAAAACTTTGATGAGATGTTTAACCGTTTCGACAGAATACCGGCGTGTGACAGACGGACGGACGGACTGACAGCATAGTCCGCACTGTGCATAGAATATCTCGCGGTAATGATTGTACAGTAGGTGAAAAATGATCAGCTTTATTCGCCAAAGGTAGACATAATAACAAAATAAAGAAGAATAGAAAATATATAAAACAACGAATTTAACTAGATTATTACACAACATACAACAAAGTGCAACTTATACTAATTAGATCAACTTTCTACACGGAAGTAATGTGACTGTATTCATGTCAGCTATCCATTATAGAGGCATTAGCCTAAGCCTTGCTATTTTTTATGCCTCCGCAGCCTGTGCGGCAACGGAGGCATTATGCTTTTGCCTTGCCGTCACGTCTTCTGTCTGTCGCATGTCGAATAATACCCTTTAGCTTCGGTGAAATTCACGGGAGGTAATCGTTACCCGAACAGATAAAATGACTACATTTTAGACGAAATTGGAACAGGAACCAGGGAGCGGGATACGACAGAATATTCGAATCGATGTTAATCGACTTCGCTGCGATGTCAAACAGGTGCTGACGCCTAGCGAATAAATTCACAAGTTTCACTGCACTGATTAAAGAAGCTCAGCTGTCGCAGAGAGACCGCGCGTCGCTTCGTGTCATTTAATATTTCGTTAAGTCACTCAAGGTCACTCAAGTTCATTTGAAATGACACTGCTCAGTAGGGCGTGTGTCGGCTTTCATCTTCTTTCTTCCGTTCGTTCATTGCGCCTTTTTCTTGCCATGGCAACGCCGGTACGGAAAACATTTACAATGGATTTCGGACAAATGCTGCGCCGGAGGCATCATATGACCGCGCGCCGAGCGCAGTCTTTAGCTCACACTTACGTTAACATGAAAACATTGCACGCTGGATTGTAGTTGTAGGCTTCTAAGCTTAGGTTATTACACTGTATAGGAGTTAATGGTAGGCTATAACCAGTGATTTTATATTGGTGTATACACTGCACTGAAGTGAGTCCAATATGTTCCAACAGATGTCTTGACAGGTGATGAGAGGGTCGTAGAGGCCTGACGTTTGGAGGTTCGAGCATATTGCGGACATAGTTTGCGAGATACGACGGTCTACAAAGGCACGCAGAACAATTAACGTCACTCACGTGTATAAACAGCCGGCGACAACGACCCTAGACATAAACAACTCGTTGGTCGTGTTTGTTATGAGTTTATCAATAGAACAAGCGACAACCCACAACCACGATCACAATCTGTTGACCGACCTCCGACATAACTACACTGTGTCTCAGAAAAGTAGCCACTTGATGTTTGTTAATAACTTTGGCAAATGTAGACCGATTTTCAAAATTATTTTACCAATTGGTTCGTAAGAAAATTTTCTATGATACACCATAAACATTTCCACCTCACTGCAGTATGTTGCTACACTACCTTGTGAAATATTCGAAAATCCAAAAAAATGTTAATGATTTTGACAGCATCCTCAATACTGTTGACACGTTCCGGAGGACATTTTGAGGATTTGATTTAACATTTAACAGTTAGACAGACTGTCTCAAGATTGCTGACGTTGACTGATTAACATTTTGGAGAGTGTTAGATGACGTCTTGAATCAACAGTTGAACGTTGTTCAGTTGAACGTTGTTGCATCATGGTGATTTAAAAAATATTGTGTTCTTCACCGTGGATATCTTTACACCATCTTCGTTCTGTTGTACACATATTTAAGTAAAATCATTAGTGTGATATTTTTGTGGCAGGTTATATAAGATCTCACATTAAATTTTAGTAAAACATATTATAATTGTCACCTTCAACGTAAAAATTCGGTAATATTTTTTGGTTCTTCGAATTTTACAAGGTAGTGTAGCAGCATATTGCAGGTGAGGTGGAAATATTTGTGGTATGTACATATTTTCTTACGAATCAATTGGTGATTGGTGAAAGAATTTTGAAAATCGGTCCATATTTGCCAAAGTTATATCAAACATTAAGTGCCTTACTTTTTGAGACACAGTGTAGAGTATCGACAATAATGATGGCCGAGCAGGCCCGTAGCCAGGATTTAGTGAGTAGGGGGGCCAATATCTGTAGTGGGGGGCCCTTAGGAGTAGGCCCCTCC
>Ga0209149_1000396_pt1 | contig 18156 bp, 17 predicted proteins | sample WorMetTyACAVOLI2_FD_187423 | JGI IMG/M metagenome (GOLD analysis project Ga0209149, IMG submission 187423) | Marine gutless worms symbiont microbial communities from Max Planck institute for Marine Microbiology, Germany - Olavius algarvensis... ... | reverse complement strand
GTGGAATCTTTGGTTTCCCTTAGCTGGTGTATTCGCCAAGGTACTCGCGGGGAGGGCGACGGGGACGCAGATTACCTCCCCCCCCAAGAAGACGGACGACGCAGCGCCACGCATCAGTGAATCTTGTTTATGACTGTAAGCCTCGACGTTACGCCGAAGACATCAGAACACAATTTAATTTGTACACATTGGTAAAATCTGAAGCCGAAGTAACTAATAATAAAAGACTGCGCTCGAGGTATTGTAATAGCTATGTCTACTGACAGACACGAAGCATCGCGCGATATCTCTGCCAGAGCAGCTTCCTGTTACTGTAGGCTTTATGCAGTAAACTAATTAACAGAATTCACTGCTAATTCTGAATTTGTCGAAACCCTTTATAATATTTAAAACCTCAGTCAAATCTAACTATAAAATGTGGACTTAGTCCACTTTTCCATTGGTGCCTTCAAATACCTCAATCAAATCTAACCCTTCTTGTCCACAAAGAAGTCAAATGTAAACGTTCCACCGTGTATCAGGAACGGCGGATTGCTGATGCTAAACACTTATGCGAGGCGGTCGACCGTAATAGGAGACGGCTGACTGTACGGTTTAAACTTAACAGTTTAACGTATACACTGTGGTCCAAAAAACTTCACCATTTTCATTTTACTGTGTGTGTTTTTTTTACAAGTTGACCAGTTGATATAATACTCGTATTTAGCGCATAGTATATACCCCGTAGAGTTAATTTGCAATATAATAGCTTAATAATTGACTTACCTGCCTCGCGCTACGTACTGCTGCTAAATGGTTCGGTATGAGGCCATTTAAGTCACTTGAGCATTAAAAATCTGGAGCTTTTTTGGCATATTTTGGATCAAGTTTGAGGTAGCAGAGTGCTGGGCCTCCTGTTTCCCAACGCACGCACCTGCACATTTCTTTGGCAAAGTGCAGTGACGTGCTAATATTTTCCCAGGAGCAGCTGTCGTTATGTACTCGAAGCTGACGGTCCGTGACCGTCTGTCACGATCTGCTAAATTATACAGTCACGACGTACATTAGCATCCGGCTATTTTCACGTGTAATGTGTTATGCTACTTACTATACAGTGTTTACAAATTAGGCTACTTCGGGCGGAGATCATGGAAACTATAGATGGGACATTGCACAGCAGCTGTTCAAGCTTTATGTTACGTGTCTGAGTTTAAATTAAATTGAACGAAAGTGATCCGGGTTTCCCATCAGGATCCGGAAATGGATCTAGATATCCGGACTGATTAGGATCCCCGATAACGCCACAATGTATTGTGTGTTCTCTTACTAGTGCAAATCATCTCGCCAAATTTGGCAAAATCTGCCGATCACTGTATCGTTAATGCACCAAATTGTCGTAAAATGCCCTAGGCCTATCTCATAAGTCGTAATGTCAGCCCTGTAATGGGCACATTAAAACCACAGAGTACAGCCACTCCAACGGACCATTATACAGCAATACGGTGATTGGTACATTGGCTTTTAATGGGTAGGCTGTTACATTTGGTACAGCAAGGAGGGGCCTGGGCCGGCTGCGGGTCCGCCCAGTCCCCTCCTCAGCCCGCCCAGGCCCCTCCTCGTTGTACCAAAATAACAGCCCACTCATCAACGGTCAGTGTACCAACTTCATATTATTCGATGTGGGACTATAATTACCGGTGCCCGTGCGTTAAAGGGTTAAGGAAAGCGGAAAAGTGATCCCATATCCACACCCGGAATCAGATCAACACTAGAATGTTTCACTTCTAGAGAGTCGTCCCTTGCCCATGCCTACCAACTTTGGTGGACATCCGTCACCGCGAATCATGCGTCATCTTGCGAACAGACGGACGGACAGACAGACACACACCCATCACAATACCTGCTCTGTCTGTAGATGGAGGGGCGCGGGTAACAATGAAAAGGAGTGGCCGACGTTGGCGAGCGTCGTCGCATCGCACGCAACGTGATTGTAAAATTGACTGGGTGTAGCTATGACGTCGGATGAACGGCGTCGCTGTAAGTGGCGAGCAGTCTCACGCAACCACTGTGTCACGAGTGAAGCACCAGTTCACTGTTTTAGTTCGCTTGTAGTGCAATTTTTGCCCCGCCATGCTGTGTATATAAGCGCGGCCTATACCGTCGTGCGGTGTCCGTCTGTATGTCTGTCTGCCTGTCAGTCAAGGAGGGATGGCCGAGTGGTTAGCGTCACCGGACTGGGATCGAAAGGTCGTGGGTTCGAATCCCGGTGTCGCTAGGAGTGATGGGCAGTGATGGAATTTGTAAATATTTATCACGTTTAAGTTTAATCCTATGTTAATGTATGAGTGCGTTAGTTGTTATGGACGCCGGCTCAGCGTAAGCGGGTGTCCATGTTATATTTTGCCACTGTTTTTTTTAATTTATTTTTTATGGCCGCCTTATTCTCCGGTCCTGGTTAACGGAAGTTCGCGAAAGTTTTACACGTGGTGGAACTTGAGTGTCATTAGAGAAGTTACTACTTGGATTTTTTCCTGGTCATCCTTAAACGACAGGGTTGGCCAAAAAGTGACGAAATTTGGCGTATTTTCAGACCCTACCCGCAAACTTTCTGCTCTCACGCCCGAACGCGGCAGAATATTGTAAATCTGGAAAAAAAACTTGTTAAGCACAGATGGTTGCTCTACACGTTTCGTGAACTTTTGCCTACAAACCCTGAGATCCACGCGACAGTTTATTGTTCTTAAAAAGTAATAGGCTGCAACATGTTTTATTTCCATTCGCAAGATGGCAGAACTGTTGGTACTACATGTTGCATTGTTGGCTTCAACATGTGAATTCGCGGACTCGACTGTTTCTATCGCGCGTCAGCATACTGACGCGCGATACTGATATAGCAAATCTGTCTGTCCGTCCGTCCGTCCGTCCGTAACGTTCCGGTATCAGATAAAAACGGCTTTTCGTTTAAAGCGTGTTGCTAAACTCCGCGAGGTTTTAACTCCGGGGCATTTGCTCTAGGGGGGCAATCTCCGGGGAAATGTCTCCAAGGGGTCGTCTGGCTCCTATATTAGATTCTTGCCGACACAAAGCGCATGGGTTGTGGTGTGAGGTTTTGCTAAGCAAGTGACCTTAACCTTTGACCTTGAGTTGACCTACAAACGGCATCGTCATTCGTCAATTATCTGTGCCACATATTGTCACATATTTGCAGATCGCATGGCCACTCTTTCGTTGTTTTTTGACGCATTATGTGACCTCGTGACCTTGACCTTTGACCTTTTGACCTCAGACTGGCCGGCAAGTTCACTTGACATCGGCAACCTTCAGGTCAATTTTATACTTTCTGCAGCTTTTTATTCGCGACATAGGGACAAGCACGGTACGGTCGGACGTACGGACAGACGTCCTGCAGTGCACTGCACAGCGCGGCCTGCCAAAGGGAGGGCCGCATATAACAATACACATTGCAATAAGTAGATCGCGTTCTGTATCTAGGTTAAGCAAATGTTGATCGTTTGTACAGCGAGAATAGAAAGATGGATCCGAGGCGTGGTACATCGCAGCTGATTATTCACGGTCTGCTTGTTGTCGTCTGTATTACACTCGGTCTACAGGCGTGCTGTGCTCTGCCGGTCGACGCCGTCGACAACGACCGATCCAGGCGTTCAGCCGCATCCGGTTCGTCACGGTTTAATATTCAGTTGGCATTGGAAAAATAACAAAAAATAAGGGAAACGATACTTGACAGAAGTTGTGTCTTTGTGTTGATTTTGTGTTGTTTTTTTTACTTTCTTGTGTTATTATTTGCGTGTGTTTATTGCATTGGCGGTTTGGCTTAGTGGTAACGCGTTGGCCTCGATCAACGTAGTTGCGCTACATCAGACCCGGTTAGTACCAGGATGGGTGGCCGTCTGTGGACGGGTAAACCATCTCGGTATGTAACCAGCCAGCTAGGTCGACTCAGCCTTCTACCCTCTGTGGGACTGTAAAATGAGTATCAGCTTTCGGGCGGATGGTGGGTGTAGATTCTGGCAGCCTGTACAGGCGAACTCACAGCCTAAGTCGTCTGGCTTGGTCTTAGGTCGGCGGCCGCTTGGCGCCGTTCTGTACAGTCATCAAATGAACCGGGTGAACTCTCGCAACGGCTCTGCCATGATGACAGCACCATGAACATTGTCTTGGATATTATTATTATTATTATTATTATTATTATTTTTATTATTATTATTATTATTATTATTTTTTTTTTATTTTTTTTTATTTTTTATTTATTTATTTTTTATTATTATTATTATTATTATTATTATTTCACATATTATTATATATTTTATATATTATTATTATTATTACCTTTTCTCTCTCTGCTTATTATGCCCCCGACCGTAGGGAAGGGGCAATAAGCGTTGCTTTTGTCCGTCCGTCTGTCCATCAGTCTGTCCGTCCGTCGCGTACATAGCGAATAATTCGAGAACCCAAAGGCCTAGCGTGACCAAATTTGGAATGAAGGTCCCCACCTTAGATGCGACTCGCATACCAGTTTCAAGGCCAAACGGTCAAAGGACAGGGTTACAGACGGGCGGGGGCATACCGTGTCGACCGAACCCGGGAGCACACTGCTTTGTTTATTGTTCGTTCTGCGTTTGCTATCAGTCTCTAGTGAAATAGTTTATATGTTGTCGTTCAGCTAAGACAATTATTGTTGGAATTGGAACTAGTCAGCCCAGTGAGTAGTGAGTATAGTAACAGGACATTGAGAGGGTGTTAGACATGTAAATAGTTAAAATAATTCTGGCTGGGTCAAGCGTTCTATGGCAGTGAAGATTTTGGCGAGGTGGTGTCAAAAAAGATGTGAAATTTTTGGCATGTTCTAAATAATGTATGGTAGGGAAGCAATGAAGAAAGAAAGGTTGTCTGTGGATTATTGGGGTGAATGCGCAAGAAGCAAAAATAATGTATAGAACTTACCTAACCAGAGCGATAGTCGATGAGCAAGCAAGCATCTTTATTCGCCCAATTAATAAACATTATAATATCGATGATAGTAACGCACAAGGACAGGCTGCCAGAAAAGCCCATAAGGCCCAACATTGCTGGCCGCCTTGCAAAAAAAATTTCTAAATTAAAACAAACAAACAAACATAGATATGTGCGCAGTGCAGGAATACAAATAGATTAGTAATTAACAGGGAATTATACATGTATTGAATTTAGATATACAGCAATGTTACAAATACGAGATTAAAACAAATACATATATAGTTTCAACAAAGCGCCGAAAGATATTTATTAATGTTACGTTTGAAGGCTGTAGATGTTGTCGTAAGTTTTAGAGTCAGAGGCAGTTCATTCCACAGTAAAGTGGGCTTTGTGACTCACTGATCTAAGTCCTGCGAAAGTAGTTGATGATGTGCTGTTTGTTGCCGGAGGGTCGGAGGGCGGGGTTGGCTCTGCCTTGCACCACCTGTTTTATTTGCATGTATATTAAGGCGATGAAAGCTGATACAAGTTTTGGGTATATTGAAAAAAGATCAGGCTTATAGTTCTTAGACCAAACGGGTTATCTAATTGGCAAATTATACAAGATCAGACCGAAATTCAGATTAAAACTCAGAGCAGACCAGACTCGTTTTGTTTGTTTACGTTTTTGCGACCAGAAGAAAAATCAAGTGATTTCTTCTAAGAGATTAGTCTGATCTGCACGAAAGGTCTGTATTTAGATGCAGTTGCCGACTAGATCGAATTGTTCAGATGAAGTTCGGTCTTAGACCGGATATTTGGTCTGATCTTGTCGTCACTTGAAAAATTTACGCAAATTAGGTCTCAGACCGGAGTTTAGTTTAAGAAATAAGTCTGATCTATTTCTTCAAGTCACTCACAAGTCACTCACACTTAGTGAAACTATTGTTTTAGGACAAGAAGCGCTAACAAGACGCGACATAAAGACGTGGGCGCTCATTCGTGATCTCGAAAAAGCCGTTTTTAATTTGAAAGAGCACCTGCTCAGTGTGGACGCTACCTCTCAGTCCTCCAATACCGACGAGACTGACACCGACGTCGTTGGTAAGCAGCCAAATTAGGACTACAGAAAGCAGAAGTTCAGACGTATGACTGTTTACCGCCACGGACCACAACCCTAAGCCTAACCCAACCATCACCCTGACCCTTGTTCTTCTTCTTCCAATTAATCAGCCAACTTCAACAGGTTGAAGGTTTTGCCGATGTGGGTGTGAGAGTGGGGGCGCAATAACCCTTACCGTAATTTTAACCCTAACCCTTAACCCTAACCCATTGAGGTCCATTGTGGTCCGTTGCGGTAAATAGTCATACCGGAAGTTCAGCTGTTAGTAACAGCCTGTTACAGAGAAACTGCGCGACGCGGCGTATTTTTTACCTCGCCCTAGCGATAGCCAGCAAAGTTTTGTTTTTGGTCGCCTGTTATAGGCACGGCATCGCGCTTTAGCACAAAGCGGTGGCCTCTGTGTTTTACCGAGTTTACGTTTTTTTATTATTATTATTTTAGAACACTCTCTGAAAAGACCGCTAAACCGATCATCGCCAACCCGCGTCACAAGATATATGCATAATGTGTTATTCTAGCGATGTAACGATGTTTCTGTGTAGGTTGTCAACTGTTTATAACTTGGCAGCATTACAGAGAAACCGTTGGCGTAATAAAGAATGATTACCGTTGTAGCAGTCGTCAGTAAACTTTCAGGGTACAACGGGCAACGACGGGGTCACTCTACAGGGGCGTTGAATACATGTGGGGTATATAAATTTCGCGATTTTCTCCCAAAACTATCCCCCATGAAAATATCCTCCCCAGGTAAATGTATGCTTGTGGCAGCGGCCGCCAATATACAGTTTCCCGTAGGCCCTATGTTCATTATAATGTATTTTTTTGCTTTGGACAAATAAACTCCCTATCTCCTCCGCTATGAAAAACTTTGCCCTGTGACATTTCCGGCCGTGGCTAGCTGTCTGTTCCCCCTCCGTACCCGACTCTCAACCGACGGTGACCGAGCTTTTCCAGTGGCCGCTGTACGGATCTGGAACAGTCTTCCGCAGCATATCACGTCTGATCCGTCACTTCCCGTCTTCTGCTCTCACTTGAAGTCATACTTCTTCGAACTCTGTTATCCGTAATTACTGTTGTCGTGCCCGCGAAGTGACGCTGTCATTTATGGACACGTTAATCGCTCTTACTTACTTACTTACTTACTTTGTTACATGTGACGCCCATAAACGCGACGCTATTGTTGGAAATTTATTGTTGTTACTCTGTGCGCGCAGCTGACGCGCGATCTGTAAGCGATAGCATAGTCTTTTTATCATCAACACTACAGAGAGTCAATACTGGGATCGCATTTATGAAAATGTTAAATTAAAGTTAAATTTATAAAAAAATAAACAAATAAAATAAAATTACGACGTATGTGACGCTGTTGTAACATTGTCGTATTGTTCAGATCCGCTGCCAGAAACGGTTCAAGAAGTTGACAGACACATGGAAGGTAAGTTGACATTACTCGACAGAGTCTTCGTCCTAGTGCGGTGTCAAATAACATTAGCAACGACGGTTTCATTCGGTTTTGGTGCTGTATTTAAATTTCTTTTTACGTTCTTTATTTTTCCTATTTGGCACAAGCATTTTGTGTGGAGTGTTGCGTTGTATGGAAGCGAAACATGGACTCTACAAAAAGAAGATATTCGACGACTTGAGGCATTTGAAATATGGATATGGAGGCGTATAATTTATGATGAAAGTACCGTGGACTGAGCATACAGCAAATGAAGAGATACTGCAGATGGTTGAGACAGAAAGAAAAATAATGGACACCGTTAGAAGTCGACAGAAGAGATGGTTAGATCACATCCTGAGACATGACTCATTACTGAGAATAACGTTAGAAGGACAAATGCAGGGGAAGAAGGCTTACGGGAGACGAAGAACAATGTTCTTGGATTGGCTACTGAAGATGGAGGAAGGGCAATATTAGTTACGAAGAACTACAGATGATTTTTTTGCGTATAATTGTGCTGCCTTTTTCAAAAGGTGAATAAAGTTGTGTGTTAGCTCAGAACAGATAAAGATAGAGTCAGTGAAGATGGAAATCTTTCGTATGGCAGAACACTGCAGAGAGATTTGGCAAACCGTTGTCCTTCAGTGCTATGACACTGTTGATTGGGTCATCAGCCTCGTAAAATCGTCTCCGAAATAACCAATAATGTGTCGAGTGAGACGTTAAACCGTAGGCTTACTATACAGAAATAAAGGTAAAGGTAAAGGTGTGGACACTTGCTATAGCGCCACTTACACGAGTCAGACTCGTGACCAGCAGCGCTTTACAATCTCGGAAATGGCAGCTGATTGGCATGAGCCAGTGGTGCCGCAGCGCATTATGTGGCCATCCATTGCCCGCGCTAACGGACAATTGGACCCACGGTGCAGCTAGCAGACACACCATCGCCCCAATCAGCCACACTAGACCTTCACCCCGTAGCCGTAGCTACTACTCATTCCCGTCCCGCTGAGGGTAGGAGGCTGAGTTGGCCTGAGCACATAATAGGTTAGCAACTTGCTGTCACATAACATTGGCGTTGACGGTCTCATTCGGTTTCGGCGAATCGGCGCACCACTCCAATAGTTGATTTACCGTTACTAACTATGAGGCCTATTGATGGATTTCCTCGGTGTCGGACGTGTACATCCGCGTAAAAGCTAACAGACTGGACATTTTGTTGTGTCTCTTTGCGGCCACATCGTTCTAAGTACGTAAATAGTGAGTAAATGTAACGAACAACACGTTGTGATAGTGCCTCATAATGGAACATAACTGTAGTGATTCTCGTATTTAATTCATTCCTTATTTGTATCAGGTCGAAACCCATAGTAACAGCAGAGACATAGAGAATTATACAATAGTAATACAGAGACAGACAGGCAGAGATAGTAAACTGTCCGACCATAAAATCACAATGCAGGTACATGTCAGCAACAATCGTACTGTCTACATTAGCGCAAAATTTGTCCTTTCAAAGCAATACTTAATTATCAACTTCAGTACTATTTTGGCGCGTAGGGACCTAAGCGATTTACCGGCTAATTAAAACGCTGCAAATTCTTAAATGGTCCTAACATCATTTTAGAAATTTTGGACACAACTACACCACAACTTTTAGACATATAGGCCTAAGCTATAAATACTATGGCTGAGAATCTCAGTCTGTAACTGTAAGAGTGCGATTTTTCACGTGTTATGTGTTTTATTACCGCTACCCAAGAGATTATGTTTGCCTTGGTTCGTTTGTTTGTTGACTACAGAGCAACTTCAGTGTTAAAAGTTTGGTTAAAAATTTCGAAATATTGAAGGATGATGGATGAAACTGTCGAACACTTGAGTGCATGGTTCATGGTTTCACGAGTAGCCTGGGCCTAAACAATTTGTCCGTGGCCACCCGGGCACGCAACGCGCAGAAGCATGTAAATAGAGGCTACACGTCTATCAAAGTTTTGTGAGGCGCATGCATGATACAGTGCATGCTTTGCCGGTTCTGTAAAAATTGATCACTGTACCTCGGGATACATTTATCTATGCGCACGTAGGCCTTGTAGGGCATGCTGATTCAACGAGACAATAAGCCGACTGTCTTATTAGGCCGCCGCTCGCGATAGCGAGAGCGGCTTAGTGCATCGGAGCTGTCCATCTGTTTGTTCGTCTGTCTGTCTGTCGCCAAAATGCAAAAAACGCGATTTTGTCAAAAACTAAGCAATTAAATGTGATTATTCATCATCGAGACCCCCCGAAAAGCACATCCTTGCGTAAATCCGCGTCTTGTTAAGCTATCAACTGTAAAATCCGTTGAGGGGTCTGACCTGTATAGGCGAGTTGACAGAAAGTGTGACGGACACACACACAGACAGACACACATAGATAAATTTATATTGTGTCCATGCGTAGCACTGGACAGACAATAAAAGACTGCGCTCGAGGTATTGTACTGTTGAAGCTAACTAATGCTACTGACAGACATGAAGCATGGCGCGGCCTCTCTGCGAGAGCAGAGTTTGGTGACTATAAATACTATGCTGTAGTGAAGTATAATGTTTTTTACTGTGCTCAGAATCGTACCCTGAAGTTACGAGTGAGCTGCAACAAAGGAAAAAGGTAGACGAAGAAGGATCCAAAACCCACAAGACAAGCAATGGCGAAGGTAACACTGCTAAATTATTCGAATGACAATATCATGTAGCCTTCTTAGAATGACGAACTGATTGTTTAAGTTAAATAATGTAAGTTAAACGATATAATTTGACCGAATATAAGAAATACTCACATTGCACAGGTGAGTTAATCTTTTCGAGTAAATTCATTATTTTGGCATCAATGGTAATGATAATGATAATGATAATGTATTTAAGGCACTTAGTTTTTTTATTCTTTTATGTTGTTTGTTTTTTTTGCTACCACTTATGCTGGTGAATAAAGGTTATCAAATTTATAAAACAAGAAATCGAAATTACAGAATGCAAACTGTGATCGGATAATAACGATAAAATGTAACATTGTATTAGTTATTAGTTTTGTTGTGCATTAAGCAAATGTGTACAGGATGGCTCAAAGATGAGGCTATTTAATTGGTCACACCTTTACAACGCCTGATCGACTTGTATGATATTGAGAATTGATTGATAAAATAATAAGTAAATATATATACTGTGTCTCAAAAAACTGTGCATTTTTGTTTCTGTCACAACTTCGTCATATTTCCACCAACTTTAATAAATTTGGTAGGTAGATGGCAAAATGGCTAAAATTGTATGCTGTATAAATATTTTCCGCCTAACCTGATCCATGTCACTGCCTTACCTTGCGAAATGCAGATGTTCTTGATTGTTACATAACGTTGAAATGTATTATTTGCAACAAAGTATCTGACGACTGAATTAGCACACAGTAAACTGAATACGGTGTTTTAGCAGAGTTATTAGTTGTCATGACAGATTGGCTCAAAATTGTTATTAGAATTCATGCTCGAAATTTGCCCCGCGTACCCGGACACAAGCAGTTAGACGACGACGCGTTTCTCGCATCTCTCTCTCTCGCTTCAGGAAAGCGACGGTGTCGTGTCGCGTGCTGATGCGCCGGGGTGCCGTCCTGTTGAAACATAAAAAAAAACATTTCCGGACAACCTGCACGTGTTTGGAAGTGGCCTCTGAGCAAGAAAGTTGTTGCGACAGTATGCCCTCTTCACTTTGACACCAAATCTGAGCAATCTGATTGTAACAAATCCAGTATTAGGTAAAAATTTAGAACATCCGCTTTCAACAAGGTAGTGTAGTAACATGGGCCAGGTTAGGTGGAAAATGTATATACAGCATACAATTTCAGCCATTTTGCCATCTATCTACCAAAACGTATTGAAATTCATAGAAATTCGACGAAGTTCAGACAGAAACAAAAATCCACATTTTTTGGACACGTTGTAGTAGCATTGATTCACGATGCATAAGTAAGGATGCACGATTCATAAAGTCCCGTTTGTAGCGACACAACTCAACTCAACTCGACGTCGAGTTGAGTTGAGTTGCGTCGCTATAAACGGGCATTAAGTAAGAACTAAGCCAAAAAGTGATATGACCCAATGTCGCCATGCGCTGCGTGTGTAGAAATGTCGCTCAAGGAAGCGCTGGAATTTTTGGTCAGCATGGCTAAGAAGAAGAAAAAAGAGGAACAGCGTGACCACGGTAAGGACGGAAGCTCCCTGCGATCTCTGGTTGATTCACGTTAGCCGTATACGGGGCGCTGGAAAAATATTACCTAGTCTGAAGTGATAGAGGAGTTTTTGTCAATCGTTGAAAGCTTTAAATAAACAAAAGTCCTTGCATACGTCATACGAGCGTTGTGGGTGGAACGAATTTCATCCTTCCCAACAATTTTCGCCTTATTAATGATTATAGCCTGGCAGAATAGTGACGAATGAGTTGTTAAATTTGGTACACACTATAGAAAACGTTGCACTCGCTTAAAATAAAATAAAAATAAAATTAGGTGAGCACAGAGGGTTCGACTGTGTCCTTTTTAATCTGTGACCGTAAGCTACTGCTGGGTACAAAGACGCTCAGTATTAGTCGCTGCTTGAACCACTGATAACAGATGGCGTCCTGCTGCATGCTCTGGTCGGTCATTAATGGTTCTGTTCACACGCGCCACTAAATTGGACCCTGGGGCCTACAGCGCGAGGTGCGCGAGAACTAAGGCCGTCCATCATGCAGTAGGTATTAGCCGCCAGAGAAACAGTGGTTATAGGCCAAGCAGGGTAAATGTCACGGCACAAGGTCTTTCCACTTGCCTCTCCCGGTCCCTTCGTTAGCCCTTATACACACCTCTCTCTAAATGGAGGTCAGGCAACAACTACACTGCACAGGCACCACTAGGCTAGCCTGATGATGTCGCGCCACACTACACTAGTTCCATCCCTGTGGTAGCGCATTGGGCCATCCTGTGAGGCAGGCCTCAGCGCTGGCATCTGAAGGGAGCGTGTGCCGCCCCATAGGAGAAAAAAGAACGAAAGAAAGAAGATGGTAACAAACATCGTTGCAAAGTCACATGTGCGACCATAAACAACACCTTACTGCTGTAAGTAAGTAAATAAGTATCGGGGCGACGTGTCAGTGGACATTGGATTGACGAGAAATTTTACTTGTTCACGGAAAATACATGAAATGTAATCACGTACATGTAAAATATTATGTAAAAATTTTGTAGCATAAAATAATATTACTAGTGATAGTTGGGTATATCCATTTTCCATTTTTTTGTGGACACCGTGTGCCAAAGCTATCCTGTCAGGCTGTAATACTTGGTAGCCCAAGACTTATGAAATCGAGTCAGTGTCCTATCAAAATTTTATAACGAAAGTGTCTTCTATTTAAATTATATTAACATTCGTTGTGTTTTTTTTGCTTTAGACCATCAATTGCCGCATGCAAGCCATCACTAACTTGAGGTACGATATTCACAGCGTTGCTTTCCTTGCATTCATTTTGATATGTTTCCTCGATGTTCTTGAAGTTCAGCTTATGCGTTTTATTACTTTTATTTTTAGTTTAATTTTTTAACAAATGCATTTTATTAATGTTATTTTTGCTAGCTCTGCTGCTGGCTTGCAGCCAGCGGAGCTTATAGTATAGGTGATTGCGGAAACGCTTTCAAATACTCCTCATACAGTCTTTAGCCGAACGTTACTACGTTACGTTCGGCTTATGGCATGAGCCGCCCGTCTGTCGTCTGTAACGTTGTCGCACCCTAGGCAGAGACTTCAATTTTTCTGTAATATTTTTGAACAGCCGAATAGCTCAAGGACTCGGACAGTTTGTGTTACAAGAAGCTCAGCTATCGCTGACAAACCGCGCGATGCTGGTTTGTAAAATTGTTGAGGTATGGCAGGACTTTTTGTCAGAATACGTAGACAATAAATTCACCTACATATGCTACAGACGGTTAAATAGACATGAATGAATCTATACATCTAAGTATAACCGTTTCTGAGATACAGCGAGATATTCGTGAAAAAATCGGCAATTTTTCATACACCCTTGTATTCGACGCCCCCGTTAGGGGGGTTCCCATCGGAATATCGGCACCCCTTTGGTATGGGAAAACTAGAATGGTGTCGCTACCCGATGGTGAAAAAATGTCGAAGATATCTTTATTCGTTTTGGCGCAACTCCGGAACGTGACAGACAGACAGACAGACACCGGGTGACAGCATATACCGCGCTTATGCATATGCATCGCGCGATAAAAATTGTTGGCAAAAATTCGAAGGTTCTACGGGATCATGCAAGTTAAATACAAGGGGTATGAAAACTTGGCATTTTTCGACCGAGATCTCTCTTTATTTCGAAAACGGTACAAGATACGGCCATAGTTACAATGGAAGACGAATAGAAACTTGTACGCGATCTATCGAATGGTGTTATTTCCAATGACCGTCAATAACCTCTAACTTAGATTTCAAGGTCACAATATTTTGAACGTCAAATAGTACATGATATAGCCTAGCTATAGTTACAATGGCAGACTAATAGAAAGTCGTATATGGTCTATTGAATGGCGTCATTTTCATTGACCTTGGATGACCTTTAACCCAGATTTCAAGGGCACGACATTATTCGACGCTTAATATCTCTAATATCGCTAATACCGTTCTTTATATTATTACTAAAGACTAACAGACCCAGTACGTTGTCGGGGCGTAACGTTCGGCTATCTAATCTACTGATTACTTCTGTTCTCTGGTTCTCACGAAACTTGGCACACATTACTGTTTAACTGTATTTACTGTGTTGTGTAAATATAATGTATAATCAGTGGATGTATTACCTATATAACCAACAGTAATTACTTCCGACAAACGAGGAGGTATATGCGATTGCCCGCGATGTTTGTTTGTCTGTCTGTCTGTTAGCAAGATTACTCCAAAATGCGTGCATGGATTTTGATGAAATTTTGCGTGTCGACCGATGTCGGGACATGGACGAACTGATCGACTTTTGAGCCCGATCCGGATCATAGTCCTTATGCCGAAACCGGAAATCTGAAAGTCGAAGATCGGTCAAAGTCGGTCAAATAGGCACCTCACTCAGAGCAGGCTAGGTCACGGGATGTACTGCAGAGGGATACTGTTTACTCCACGTTGTAGTCCAAGGGCCAGGGAGTTTCCCATCGACTTTACTGTACGACGTACGGTTGCGGAGCTACGGGGGGGGGGTTAAAGTTGCCCAATTTTCGGATTTTGGCATATAAAACCCCTAAAACGCCAAAATGCTAAAACGCGATTTTCTAAAAAAAAACTGATCAGTTTAGAGCTATGGTGTCTATTGGCGACCTATGTAGGAAGTCGTACATGGACTTTTCAAACAAGCCATTATTGGTTCCTTAAAATCCAAGATGGCGGAGATCCGCCATCTTGGATCTTGACGCCAAAATGAAAAAACGCGATTTTCTTAAAAATAAGCAGTTTAGAGCTATTGTCTATATTGACGAACAATAGGAAGTCGTACATGGGCTCTTCAAAGAACCCATTATTGGACCCCTAATATCCAAGATGGCTGAGATCCGCCATCTTGAAAATCGACATAAATTCTTTTTTTTCTGATGATGATGATCCGATTTGGATAAAATTTCGCAGACTGGTACAGAATGACATGTCTGCACTCTGCACATCCCGTCCACAGTCCACTGCACCTATATTATGTATGTTGTTTGTTTTGATTTTTATTATTGTTTTTATGTACTATTTCACTTGCATTTCATTTGCTATTCGGCCCTTGGGCCGCAAGTCTGCTATTAAACTGATTGACTGGTGTGATATGATCAAAATCGAAACCAGATATAGAATTCCAATATGGCGGACGTTTGGGCGAATTCGATAGCATGTCATCCCAGAGCCACGTATCACATTGCAGGGTGCTGCCACTTGGTGAATTCACTGTCATGATTCCAGAGCCACATGCCACATTGCAGGGTAGAGTCACCTGGCGAAATCAGTGTCATGATTGTGCCACATTGCAGGGTGTAATAATTCGATCCGCCATATTGAAAATCGTTTTTCGCCATATTTTATTTATTTGGTTTTTTAAAATGCAGTTTGGGCTTTGACGAGCGGCGGCTTTCGTATCGTCTCCGATGCACTTGCAAGTACTTAGGGTGTTTTAATATTTTTCCGCTAGGTGGCGTACAAGGGGCGCAGGGCCAGGAACCGGACTTGCACCGGATTTTTGCATTTCAGTGGGATATCTGAAGAAGTTATGGACGGATTTCGATGAAATTTTATGCGACTCGAAGATTACTAAAAAACGCGTGCATGGATTTGCATGAAATGTTGCATGTCGACAGATGTCGGAACACGGATGAACTTATTTACTTTTAAGCCCGATCCGGATTATAGTCCGGATGCCGGAACCAGATTGCTTTCTCCGATATCATTTCAGCGCTGCTACGCGGAATTTTACGTCGGGAAAATCCGACGTATACGTAGGCGTATTGGCCACTGCAGCGAGGTGTGCTTTTAACATGGTTTTATTCACTGAGCCAGTGAGCCGTCGAAACACCTTTGTCGGAGGTAAATGCGTAGTAGAGGTAGTTAAGTTTAATTTTTTTTTGTTTATTTCATATAATGAAATACAGATTTTCATAGTGCTTATTTGCTTTAAAAATCACTCAGAATGCACTGTCGTGTGAATTATGACGTATTTGTTGAATTGTCAGGCGGAATTGAAACACGACGTTGGCCGGCAACGAATGGATGCTTCATGCTCAGCTTCTTATTCTCTGATCTTCTGACAGTGACTTCACTCCATATAAAATCCGGTTCACAACCGAACTAAACGTGTGTCGCAACACTAGAGATGTCTCAGAAAATCAATGTCGCCCTGTACATAAAAATTACCAACACATTTTGAGTTACAAGTTACACCCATGCGGTAGTACAGAACTACGATTTAACTGTTATTGTTGTTGTTACGATTATTAGGCCTAGTTGTATCAGTTTTTTGTAGCAGTATGTATATGTTCAGTGTTTATATACAGTGTGATCCAAAAAAGCGTCACCTTTTTTTCATTTTACTGTGGCTTCTGTCAAAGTTATCGTTAAAAAAGTAGCACGATTTTATGGCCCTCGGTTTATAATGATAGTTTCCACTACATGGAAACACGTTTTTTGTTCGCATTTATTGTTAAGCGTATGTAAATAACTGCTTTCGGGTAGCTAACTAGTAACTATTGTCTTGAAGCCTGTATCACTGCCATGAAATCGTTGTTTTGTTTACATAATTATTATTATAAAATTGGCTTTTGGAGTGAATTGTGACGTGTGTTAAGCGGAACAACGTTTGATCTGATGTATGTATTTGACATTATAATTGGAGTTAGACTAGGTTCAGCGTTGTCAGTTTTGTCACCATTTTTATTTGCAACTTATACGGACGATATTGTGATTTTTTACGAACCGCGTTTTAAGCGTGATGCTTTAGTTGTATTTTGTAAGCCGATGATATGCACCACAAATTTTAACGCGGGAAATCACGTCGAATTGTCATGGCTTTCTGACGTGCGATATCTTGGCGTCTGGTTTATTAGACATGACTTATAAAACCGGTCTGATGTCCGTCCATGCGTCCGTGCATGTGGTGTTAACATTTCCCCCCAAAACTTTAATGCTCCGAGACCGCTGGGCTGAGGTAGAGATGTGCGTGGGAATGGGATTCCCAATGGGAACGGGAATCCCGTGGGAATCCCATAGGAATGGGAATAAAACACAGAATTGGGAACGGGAGGGAATGGGAAACCACCTCAGTGGGAATGGGAATTACCTGCACTCCCATGGGAATTTATTCCCAAAGGTTTTATGCTGCGATGAGCTTATTAAGTTATTAGTACTATAGCTAAACCAGAATGCGAACGTTTTTAGTATAGTGATAATAAATGATTAGGATTTCTGTTATTAGGAACATATTATAATCATTACCGTATCACTGATTATATACAACTTTAGCATTAACAGAATGGGAATAAGAGGGAATGGAAATAGCCCACACGGGAATCCCATGGGAATCGGAATAAGTCAAAAACTTAGGAATCGGGGTGGGAGGGAATGGGAATTGAATAGATGGGAATGGGAATGTTGAAAGCCATTCCCGCACATCTCTCGGCTGAGGTCGATGAAACTTGTATATGTACATTCCATGGATCGGGGGAAAGAACTAAGCGGAATTTTTAATTTCGGCCCCTGTGCCGAGAGCGAGGACACCCCAAACGTATAGCCCGGTCTACCGAAACATGGTCTCGGAGACTCGGACATATGGCCCGTGGCGTCAGTCCGTGCGGGTGAGATGACCCACCGCGAGTGGGATGATTTTCAGTTGGAGAACATTTAAATGTGAACTTACTAAATACCAAACGTTCCTTTTACGCAGAGCCGCTAGCAGTATTTTTTGTAGCGGTTAGACTTGTTGTAAAGTAAAGTAAAGTCGTGGATTTGTATAGCGCATAGTCCTGGAGCACCACCTCTAATGCGCTGATCTCCGCAAGCCAACCCGACAGCCAGGCATCAGCGAACACTGCGAAACCACGTGATACGGGTTGGTACACCACGCGATATGCCTGTTTACTT
>Ga0209149_1000395_pt1 | contig 18168 bp, 8 predicted proteins | sample WorMetTyACAVOLI2_FD_187423 | JGI IMG/M metagenome (GOLD analysis project Ga0209149, IMG submission 187423) | Marine gutless worms symbiont microbial communities from Max Planck institute for Marine Microbiology, Germany - Olavius algarvensis... ... | reverse complement strand
GGCCACAGTGCACGCGCGTGACAACCAACCAACGACGTCACGACACAGCCTATCTCAATAAGCGCCTCTTTTACTAAAGTAAAGTGAGGCGCTTAACAACAACGGGACGTCGTGCGTGAGCGGCTATTTATAGTATCAGATGACGTGACAGTTTGACACAGTTTCTACGAGCGTAGGAAATTTTCCGCGGACAGTTCCCCCGGATACTTTACCTCCCCACCTGGGACATTATTTTCCGCTGGCTGTTAAAGCGAAAATTTGAAAAGTGGCACTAAGTCTAACCCGTATACCTGACCCTAACCGATCTACCTCTATCAATTTTGTACACGTTTACGGTAGACCACTTTATATTGTACCGTACCATAGATCGGCGGAAGGTGGTCACTGGTGGTGGTGGAAGGGGAAAGTGTCCTACGCCATGTAGAAAGGGGGAAATTGTCCGGGGAATATGTCCAGGGGGGATGACGGGATCCCGTTTTTACAACGCGCTCTGTTGTGTGTGTCTGCAGAACCTGTCGATACGCAACTGTCACGGTTCCGAGGCAGTGATGCAGTTCGTCAACACTGAGCTGCGGATGTACTACAGCGAGTTCAGTAACAACGGAGTCGTGCTACGTCACTCGCAGATCGCCGACGACAACTGCACGTTCGTCAAAGTCATGATCACTGGCTGCGTCTTCAATAACGACCTTGTCTCGCGACCTGTCTACGAGGCCGCTGTCGAGTTGGCTGGCTGCGACGTCGTCAAGTTGGACGTCACTGAAAGTCAGTTCCTGACGGCGCCGTTGATCGTCAGCGCCGAGCTACATAGCGAGGTGAGCTTGACCGACGTGATGCTGAGCGGCGTCGCACTGCGTGGCAGTAGTCTAGCCATCACGCTCGGCCCAGGAAACAACTCCGTCTCTCTCAAACACTGCAATGTCACCGGACACGAAGCGTCACATTCAAGCCCGGTCTCCATCAGCACCAACTCGTCGCCGCACCTCTCCAGCGTCCAACTACGCGACGTACGTTTCCACGACAACCGGCGTCAGCGAAGTCGCGGCGCGGCGCTGTCGATATTTGCGCGGTTCGCTCGCCAGGTGTCGCCAGCTCTCAACGTGTCGGTGATTGACTGTAGCTTCGCCAACAACTCGGCAGATGGCGCTCAGGTCGCCGGGGCCGTCTACGTGGCCAACGTGGCGCGGGTCATGCTGCTTCGCTGCGAGTTTGCGTCGAACGTCGCTGGCGACGGCGGTGCAGTCTACATCTACTCGTCGTCTGGTGTCGAGTTGAATGAGTGCCTCTTCACTGCTAACGCGGCTGTCAATCAGCGTCAGGCGAACTACGCATCTCGCGGTGGAGCTGTTTACGCCGAGTCCTCTCATCTGCAGTTGACTGACAGCCAGTTCATCAACAACACGGCCCAGCACAGAGGCAGTGCGCTGTCTGTCAGTGACGCGACGGGCGTGACGCTGATCCGCTGTATTTTCACGGAATCGTCCACGTCGCTGCCAGCTCCCGACGATGCAATACTATGGCTATCAGCACGTCCAGCCACGTCGTCATCAGCTGTCATCAAGTTGACCGACTGTCGCGTTCAGTCTGCGCTACTCAACAATCACCTGCTGCTGACTGTGTGTGGTCCGACAAGTATCAATAACACTTCAGTGAGCTGCCAATCAGACGGAATGTCTCTACGCCACGTCGCCCTGCCTGCCACCCTGTACTCGGCCGGGTACCAGTTGCGGCAGGTGTCCGTCTGGACTCAGTCTGCTTGTTCCACCGGCTCGTACTCTCCAGTCGCCGACACGCACTGTCAGCTCGTTCTACACGGCAGACTCGCAGACCTCAACGACAGCGCACAGCTGTGTTACGCATGCCCGGCGCATGCGCACTGCGACGACGCCGTCGCACGGGCCGACTACAACTACTACGTGCTGTCGACTGGAGACGGTCGCGCTCGAGCGTTGATGTGTCCGGCCGGTTACTGCCAGCCTAGCAACTCGAGCGTCGGTCAGCCGTGTACTGACGGTCGGACTGGACTCGTCTGTAGTGGCTGTGAGGTTGACCGCGTTATGTCACTCCACTTCAACGGCTTCATCTCGTGTGAGTCGCGTGACTCACGTGACGCTTGCATCAACTACGCGTCGTCGTCGGTCGCCATCGTCTGCTTCACGTTCTTCTACGTCGTCGCGCTGCTGCTGCTGCGTCTGTCCAGTCGTCAGCGTCATCACCGCACACCCCACCAGTCCGCACTTGTCAACTTCTCCGACGTCACAACCACTTCCGCTCGCGTTCCCGCCAACACGAGTCACGTGACGACGAGTCGCTCGCTGATTGGCTGCCTGTTTCCGCTAGTTTACTTCTTCCAGCTGTTGCCGAGCGTCTATCCGCGGCTGATGACGTCATCGTGCTGGTTGGACCGCGTGATACAGTTTTTCACGAGCGTGTTTCATCTGTACCCGGCTGTGTTCGCCGCCGGGCAAGGGTTCTGTCTGTCGGACTTGACTGACGAAACGTCGTCAGTCGCTGAACAACGGTACTTCTTCACCATGTCCGTCTACTGGGCGCAGCTGGTACTCATCGGTCTCCTCTTCTGTCTGCTCTCTGCCGTCTTCCTGCTGAGTCGCGGTCCGTTCACCGAGCAGAACATCAAGATGCTTGTCTCGTACTTCCTGTCGGCGTTCGTCTTCTTCCAGCTCTTCTCCAACGTGCCGCTGTTGCGAGCTGGTCTGCAGTCGGTCCACTGCGTCGACTACAACGACAGTTCTGTGGTGTTCTCCGACGCCAAGACGAGCTGCTACGCCTCGTGGCAGGTCTTCTCTATGCTCTACATCATCATCTGCGTCGTGCCACTGTGTCTTGTCGTCGACACGGCGGCGTTCGTGTTGTCTCGAGGCCGTGTGTCTGTCCTTGGCTACCTGGCTGTCTGTCTGTTCCCACTGATTGGTCTCGTCGCCGTGCCGGTCAGCAACCTGCGGGCGGCGGCAGCGGCACGCCGCCGTCGTGGCGGCGATGAGCAGAATACGCGCGACGAGTTCGAAGTTGACGAGACGACTCCAGAAGGACTGCGATCGGTGTCGAGCCACAGTGTCATCATTGTCCAGTCGGTGCTGATCAAGCCGTTCAGCAGTTATCTGTCGTCGTCAGTCGTCGACGTCGGCTGGATGACGGTGATCCTGGTACGCAACTGCGTCGTCTGCATGCTGTCGTCACTGCTCGAGCACGTGCCGGCGGCGCGTTCGATCGTCGTCACCGTCGCCTGTTTCTGCTTCACCGTAGATCAACTCGTCTGTCGCGGGTACTCGCTCCGTGCCGCCAACTGGCTGGACGCGGCGGCCTGGTTCATCTTGTCTCTGCTCAGCACCCTCGACGTCTACGTGTCAGTCGTTTACGAGTCTGGACACGCGCTGTCGATGTGGTCGTTGGTGGACTGGATCGCTAGACTCGTGGCAGCTCTTCCTGTCGTCATCGTCGTCGTCGTCATCATCATCTTACTCACTCGAGCTGTACTCAGACGCTGGCGTCGCACCAGATCGTTCTGACGTTGGTTACCAAGACAACACTCAACACTACGCTGCTGCTGCTGCTGCTGCTGCTGCTGATAATGATAATGATGACGATAGGTGCGCAGAGGTACCTCCTCGGAACATCCCCAAAAGATTACACCCCCTAGAGAAAATTCCCCGAATGTAATCCCGTGGGTCGGTTAGCGTCAGGACCCCGCCTCGTGCGTCGGAAAGGGTCAGGAGGGTCAGTTCTCAAATTTTCGCTTTCAGAATGTTGCTACGCTCCGCTGGGGTTACCTCCGGGGATTCTGTCTAGGGGGTAATCTCCGAGGGGGATAATCTCCTGGGGGCTTATCTCGTGAAATCGATAATGATCACAATAGTAATAATAATGACTCGTGTATCAGTGCGATAGGAGTTTGGTAGGAGCCAGTAGTGTTTAGAGATGTCGTCTTTTTTCAAGCGATATTGAGATTTATTTTAGCATGTCTCAAACTATTGAAATATCAACACGAGGCGTTGTTGCTCGACATTTGACGTTTCATTGACGCTCACGTACACATCTCGATATGTCACTCACGTGAGACAGCACACTGCAGGCCACATTTGTCACTGCTGAACTAAATGAAACAAGCAGTGTGGCCGCCGGGTTCGGCCGACGCGGTATGCTCCCGCCCGCCTCTAACCCTGACCTTTGAACGTTTGACCTTGAAACTGGTATGCGAGTCGCATGGGAAACCGTCTTTCCAAATTTGGGCACTCTAGGCCTTTGGGTTCTTGAATTATTCCCTATGTACGGACAGACGGACGGACGGACAAAAGCAACGCTTATTGCCCCCTTTTTACGGGCGGGGACATAATAAATGTTTACATGTTGATGTTAACTCTGTTGCACTGTTTAAAAAACGGTTGGATAAATTTTGAGCTGATCAGAATGTGATGTTTGATTGGACTGCTGATATAACCGGAACCGGAGATCGATCGGAGTATATAGTAGAAAGTGACTAGAAAGTCTAGAAGAAGTTGTTAATAAAGATACGGATAAAGAGGCACATCTGCATGCCTGCATCCGTTTTCATCATTGCTGATTGCTGATGTACAGAACTCTGCCGGGGCTATTAAGCCATGTCGTCGGAACGACGGCAGGTAAACAAACTTGCCGGACAATAAAAATTAATATGTATACGCGGACTAAGTAATAGATGAGCTACTTAAGCCTATAGACTCCAAAGGCAATTATAGTGCCACATCAAACAATACGAAGTTGGTACACTGGCCGTTGATGGGTGGTCTGTTACATTTGGTACAGCGAGGAGGGGCCTGGGCGGGCTGCGGTCCCGCCCAGTCCCCTCCTCGCTCAGGCTCGCTGTACTAAATGTTGTCAATAGCCCACCCGTCAACGGCCAGTGTATCAATCACCGTATATTCCTATATGGTGGTCCGTTGCTGTGCGGTTTTAATGTAGCGATTAAAGGGTTAACGCAATTTTTCACGCCAAAGTCACTGTTGTCGTGAATAAAACAAGTATATCGGAGACGATACGAAAGCCGCCGCTCGTCAAAGCCCAAACTGCATTAAAAAAACAAAAAAAACAAAATATGGCGAAAAACGATTTTCAATATGGCGGATGGAATTTTTACACCCTGCAATGTGGCACGATCATGACATTGATTTCGCCAGGTGACTGCATTCTGCAATGTGGCATGTGGCTCTGGAATCATGACAGTGAATTCACCAAATGTGATACATGGCTCTGGGACGACATGCCGTTGCATTCGCCGGTGGCAGCATCCTGCGATGTGACACGTAGCTTTGGGATCATGACATTGGATTCGCCAGGTGGCAGCACCCTGCATTGTGGCAGGTGGCTGGCTGTGGGATGACATGCCATAGAATTCGCCGAAACGTCCGCCATATTGGTATTCTACATCTGGTTTCGATTTTGACCATATCACCGCAGTCGACATATCATTCTGCACCAGTCTGCGAAATTTTATCCAAATCGGACCACCGTCAGCAGAAAAAAATGACGTTTAATGTCGATTTTCAAGATGGCGGATCTCATCCATCTTGGATTTTAGGGGTCCAATAGTGGGTTTATTTGAAAAGCCCGTGTACGACTTTCTATAGGTAGTCAATAGACATCATAGCTCTAAATTGCTTAGTTTTTGAGAAAATCGCATTTTTGCACGTTGGCAAACAGATCCGAGATGGCGGATCTCTGCCATCTTGGATTTTAGAGGTCCAATAATGGGTTCTTTGAAAAGCCCATGTACGACTTCCTATAGGTCGTCAATAGCGACCATAGCTCTAAAAATTGCTTACTTTTTGAGAACATAGCGGTTTTTTTTACATTTTGGCGACAGACCGACAAACAGACAGACCGACAGACAGACGAACAGATGGACACCACCGACGCACTAAGCCGCTCTCGCTATCGCGAGCGGCGGCTTAAAAACAAGAAAAAACATCTGTCGCTAATAGATGGCGTTCAGTCCTTTCGGTCGAGTACGCACGTGGGGAATGTCCGTCATTTTACGTACTCACGCAAAACAGCACATGAGCGGCGGCTGGTCTATAGCCAATAGCAGCGCGCTCTCATGCATCGTCGCTAAAAATAGCACACTGATGTTATCTGCCTGTACGCATGCAGCAAGCACGAACACATGCTAAGCTTACATGGCGTTTTTCCAGGCGGAGCTTTACAGGATTAGGGTTAGGGTTAGTAGTTTCTGCGACCTATGTTATGGAAGTGTGTCTCAAAAAACTGTAGACTCTGGGTTATTCGACGGTGAAATGTGCATGATCATACGATCATTAGTTTTGATGCATTACCAGCGTGTGACGGACAGACGGACACGCCGCCTCGCGCTCTGGCATAGCTGAGTGCAACAGTGAAGTTTATTACCATTTGTGCGTAATTTTCTAGAAAGTTCGCGAAATGATGATCGAGCGCGACTTCTATATCCTGTTATTTCTATGACCTTCTAAGAACTAAGTGTGTAGCTCAGAGGTGTGTCGAGTGAAAGTTAGGGTCATAAAACTTTCAAAGGTTTAAAAGTGAACTGTCGTATTCAGTGGAGTGGCGTAGCTAGGAGTTTGTGAGACGGGGTGCGTATAACTGCGTTCTTTTCTCGATTTACTGCGTCGATTTCTTTATCCAGACATTATAGCAACTGCCGTTGGCGGTTGGCCTTCAATTCCCTTCCTCGCTGCAGTAATTTCGAAGATTGTTCGCATGGCTATAGAAGCGATGATATAGGCCAAGGAGGAAAATGTTATGATATAAAAAAACGTAAAACGAGTACGAGGACTATGTAATGCGCCGTCGGTCTACTGTAGGCGGCGCATTAGAAATGTTCTCGTTACCGTTACTGTGACTATAACATACGATGGGGCAGATTTTACGTATAAATCACTGAAAAATCATGTGCAAAATACTGTGTATTTTCCTCTACGCACGTTGTATGTCTGTCTACGCCACTGGTCACGTTTGACAGTTTATGTGGGACAGTCGTTCGATTCTTCTATTTCTGCTCGCTACGTGACTTCATTTGCAGCAGTCTGTCGGATTATTGTAGTTTGTCATAATCAATGATAATGTACGACGTTACGACATTAAATCTGAATGATATGATCCGACGGATGAGCTGTGTGTTAGCTTAGCTATCGCTGTTGTTACTTCCTGTTCATCTGTAAGGTAGATTGAGGGCGTTCCACGCGAGCAGCGCGCGTAGTTGGGGTGTCGCTATTCGATGAGCAATGAGCCGATGAGCAATGATCACTAACCTAACCCTCACCCGAACACTAACCCTACTAACCCTGACCCCACTAACCCTATTCCTAAACTTAACCCTAACCTAACCCTAAAAAATACGCAATACGTGGGCCCATTATTGACCGTCTGTTCATCGGCTCATATACGATCATCGTTTAGAGATCCTCCGTGTATAGTTGTAGCTGTAGTTATAGTTGGTCGACTGTTACTGGCTGGAATGGCTCGATTGTGACGATGTAGCCTAACTCATTGACTGTGGACGATGAAGAAGCTTGTTCAGTGTGAATATACGCTAAAGCTGGTATATTTTTACGCAATTAAACTGGTAAAGTATGTCGCAATAATATGCCGTTGCGTTGCACACTCATATTTTCTGTGTCATTATTAAGCCTTGCTGCTGCTGCTGCTGCTGCTGCTGATGATGATGATTATTATTATGATGATGATGAGCCTTGCCGTAGTCATCTAGTTGTGGCGTCGTGATCATCGAATAGTCGTCCCGCTTGCGCCGAAGTGACCAAAAATTGGTAAAAATGACGGAACGTTTCTCACGGGTGGTTGCATAGGCGGAACTTCACCAAATTGGAGGTAAATATAGTCTAACTATCCTTAGGGGTTAAATTGTTTTGTCCCCTAAAATTTGACAAGGAACATGAAACTGAAAAAGCTCGACGTATTTTTGTAAGTACACTAGGCATACATCTTGTGTTCCGGTTTGGCGGTGATGCGTTCAGCGTTCACAGTGTTCTGAAGAACAAGTGTATCGGTGACGAAAGACGCCGCTCGCTTAAGTACAAACTGCGTTAGGAAAACAAAAATACGTTCTGTGGAACAGTGGTATCTGTCCCATTGCCGCAATTTTGTGAAAAAAACCTGCTTCCTGGCACAAAATTTTTCTGAAATCGGGCAATCGGCTGCTGAGTTATGGCCAAAAACGATTTTTACAAGAACTTAGCTATCGCAAACAGATCGCGCGTAAGCTGCGCACACAATACGTTGAGGGCATCCATAGGCCTAAATACTACACCGTGACTTTGAAATCTAGGTTAAGGGTCTCTCAAGGTCACTGGAAATGGAACCATTGGATAGATCATACACGACTTAGTAGTAGTCGAGTTATTTGACGTTGAATACTAGTGTGACCTTGAGATGTGGGTTAGAGGTCACTGAAGATCATTGAAAGTGGTACCATTTGAAAGCTTGGGTGCGGTTTCCTATTCGCCTTCTATAGTAACTGTGGCCGTATCTGTAGCCGTTTGTGGGATATTCAGTGTTGAAGAACGGTGTGACCTTGAAAACCAGGTTAGGGGTCGTTCAAGGTCATTGAAATTGGTGCCATTCGAAGTAAGTAAAAAAACTGAAAGCTTGGGTGCGGTTTCCTATTCGCCTTCCATAGTAACTATGGCGATATTTTGTATCGTTTGCGAGATATAGCCACTTATTGGTAGAAAATCACGAAATTTTTATACCCCACCTGTATTTAGCGCCGCCGTCGGGGGTGACTCTGTCGGAATTTTGTAAAAAAATGTTTGATGCTGGTAAAACTAGAATGATTGGACTACCGTATGATGAAAAAAATTTGACGATATGTTAAGCCGTTTTCATCTGGTACTGGAACGTAACGGACAGACAGACAGACGGACGGACAGACAGATTTGCTATATCAATATACGTTCTGCGGAACAGTGGTATCTGTCCCATTGCCGCAATTCTGTGGAAAAAAACTGCTTCCTGGCACAAAATTTTACTGAAATCGGGCAATCGGCTACGGAGTTATGGCCAAAAACGATTTTTACAAGAATGTAGCTATCGCAAACAGATCGCGCGTCAGCTGCGCACACAATACGTTGAGGGCATTCATAAGGTAGTCCAATCATTCTAGTTTTACCAGCATCAAACATCTTCACGAAATTCCGACGGGGTCACCCCTGCGGGGGCGCTAATTACAAGTGGGGTATAAAAATGTCGCGATTTTCTACCAATATGTCGCTATATCTCGCAAACGATACAAGATATCGCCATAGTTACATGTACTATAGAAGGCGAATAGGAAACCGTACTTAAGCTTTTGAATGGCACCATTTCAGTGACCTTGAGTGACCTCTAACCCAGATTTAAAGGTCACGATATTATTCAACGTCAAATAACTCGAAAATGGTACAAGACAGAGCTATAGTTACAATGGCCGACCAATAGAAAGTCGCATATGGTCTATCGAACGGCGCCGTTTCAATGACCTTGAACGACCCCTAACACAGTTTCCAAGGCCACATGCTTTGACGCTGAATAGCTCACAAACGGCTACAGATACGGCCATAGTTACTATAGAAGGCGAATAAGAAACCGCACCCAAGCTTTCGAATGGCACCAGTTTCAATGACCTTGAGTGACCTCTAAGCCAGATTTCAAGGTCACGATTTTACTCAACGTCAAATAACTCGAAAATGGTACAAGATGGAGTTATAGTTACAATGGCGGACCAATAAAAAGTCGTACATGGTTTATCGAACCGCGCCATTTTACATGACCTTGAACGACCCCAAACCCATATTACGAGGTCAGACCATTCTTTGATGCTGAATACCTGCGAAATGGCTAAAGCTACGGCGAATAGGTAACCATACCCAAGCTTTCAAATGGTACCATTTTCAGTGACCTTGAGTGACCCTTGACCTAGATTTCAAGGTCATGGGTAATTAGACCTATAGATGCCCTCGACGTATTGTGTGCACAGCTGACGCGCGATCTGTTTGCGGTAGCTAAGTTCTTGTTGATTGGCTGTGTCGGGGGGCCGTTGGGATGTCGAGCTTCGAGCAGCGTGCTATTGGGCAAGTGCACAGCGGGTGCCACATCACCCTCAAAATCTAGACTCTCAGATGGCAGACCCCATTCAGGGACTTCGATCCATTCTCCAGACATCCGACCTTCCGCACTCCTCGCAACAAAGCAGTTGTTCCACATCTGGTCTGGTAGCCACAACACAACGCAAACGTTCTAGGTTGTTGACACCAAACAGATGACAATATTCCGACGGGGACCCCCTAACGGCGGCGTCGAATGCAGGGGTATGAAAAATCGCGATTTTCGACCAATATCTCATTTTATATCTGAAACGTCATAGTTACTAGGCTTATCGAATGCCATTAGGAACTCGTATGCAATTTATCGAATGGTGCAATTTCCAATGACCGTGAGTGACCTCTAATCCATATTTTCAAGGTCACGCCATTATTTGACGCCGTATATTAGAAACGGTACGAGATACCGACATGGGCCTGCGACAGCTGAGCTTCATACCTTTACGCACAAAGTGTGGCCAGTCGTTCTCCACTATTAACTTACTTGGGTGCAGTGGTCCAGTGGTAGAGTATCGAACTCGTAACTGAGAGGTTGCGGGTTCGACTCACATCCGGTCCACTGCAAGCAACCTTGAGCAAGTTGCTAACCTACTGTGTGCTCAGGCCAACTCAGCCTCCTACCCTCAGCGGGACGGGAAATGAGTAGTAGCTACGGCTACGGGGTGAAGGCCTAGTGTGGCTGACTGGGGCGACGGTGTGTCTGCTAGCTGCACCGTTGGTCCAATTGTCCGTTAGCGTGGGCAATGGCCACATAATGCCCTGCGGCACCATTGGCTCATGCCAATCAGCTGCCACTTCCGAGATTGGAAAAGCGCTGCTGGTCACGAGTCTGACTCATGTAAGCGGCGCTATAACAAGTTTCCCGACATTTACCTTTACCTTTACGTGTACGTGAGCTATTATTTTCTTTATCAAATTAGCCTCTGTAGCAAAATCCCATGTCACTTCAGCTATATGATAACCTATCTCCAGAGCTGACAAATAAACATAGATTACAATTTTTTAATTTAGGTCCTTTATTTATTTATCCATCGAAGTACATGTAGGCCTAATCACCGTTCATTTTGGGTTTATATGCAGTATGTAACGATAAACGAGAAACAAGAAAGCGTCAATGCGGCGCGTGTGTCGCGCGGTAACGCGTGACAGTCCTGAGTTGGTAGACAAACAAACATCAACAATACAACCGACTTCTAACATAGTGAGACGAGTGATAGACACGCGACATCTCAGCTATACGTCAGTCTGTCATGTGCCTTAGTCCTGCCGTTACTGTTCTTCTTCTTCAGTCTCTGCTCGTCCTGTTTCATCTTCCTCCTCGTCTTCATCACCTTCCTCCTCCTCTTCCTCCTCTTCTTCTTCCTCTTCGTCTTCCTCCTCGTCCATCTGTCCGCGCACGCATCACACGCACGCCATACGATACGATACGACATGATTGTTTAACTGACGGGTAATAGCCTGCTTCTACTACGTACGCAATCAAACAGAAAATTTAACCAGAAAAAAATAACTAAAACTAGAAGTTGTAGTCGTCGCTAGCGCTCTCGACGACATGTAGGCTGAAAGCCGTCTTGCAGTAACGTAATCTGCCTCGGAGATAGACATTGGTCGAAAATCAATATGGCGGCCGTCCTCATGTTGTGTCCTATAATATAATAATTTTTGTACCCAATGCGGGTAATTTACCATATCTAATGGTATTTTTAAATTCAACTTTCTAGCTCTAGTAGTTTCCATATAGAGTACCAAATTTACATTATGGGCCCTGCGCCCCCTGGACGCAACCTACCCGAAGCACGTACTTTACTACATGTAATTGTGTTTTTAATTTCAACTTTCTAGCTCCAGTAGTTTCCATGACAATACGGGGGTTCCCAAATTTACATTAAGGGGCCCTGCGCCCCCCCAGACGCCCCCTAGCGGAAAAATTTTGACACCTCTAAGTACTTGCCTATACCTATATAACCGTAAAGTTTCAGCGTCGTAGCTCCATTAACTTGCGACTGACGGAGGGCTCTCTGTATAATAGGTTTCGCATTGAAAGGTCCCCCAAAATGGGGTTTTGGGGGTGATTTTGGGGGTAGGTGCGAAGATATTTGGTGGGAAAGTACATTCGTCCTCAGAATTGCGCGTTTACAGACATCTATGGTCCAAATCTGACGCCCCGTGTAGTAGCATTATGTAGGCTATGGGTATAGCCATTTGCCATAGGTGAAAATTTGGGCAAGTTTGGGGGTCCCCAGCTCCCCTATCATAAGTCGCAAGAAATCTCTGGTGCCGGAATGCACCCCGTTGGACCTTCGACTACCACGTGGAGAAATAGGAATCATTCTGCGATGTAACCCCTGGGCTGTAGGCTGGTCACCGGAAGGTACGTTTTAGGGGTTTCGTATAGGAAAATAGGCCAAAATCCGAAAATTGGGCAAATTTGACGCCCCGTAGCTCCGCAACCGTACGTCGAAGAGAAAAGTTGACTAGGCCTTGGAAACGCCCTGGCCCTTGGACTACAATGTGGAGTAAACAGTATCTCTCTGCAGTGCATCCCTTGACCTGTAGCCTGCTCTGAGTGAGGTGCCTGTTTGACCGATTTTCGATTTCAGATTTTGGGGGCAAATGACCCCTAAAGTGAAAAGTTTCGAAAATGTCTTTCCGGATTCCGCGACGGGATACCGAACTACGTTTCGTTGCCAAATTTCGTGAAAATCGGCCGTTGCGAAGTTGCCGAAAGGTCCTCTGGATTACCACACACAAAAAATCCCAGCCCCCATTTTGCCCAAAATGGGCCGATCGCGCCCAAAATTCCCTGAACGTTGTCACCCCTTGACATGTCAACGAATACCGAATTTGATCCGGATCGGCTGCGCTTTGCTTGACTTATTCCGGAAAGATTGATATTTCGGCCCCAAAAGTAATTACAATGCTTTCAGCCTACAACAACTGTATCGGAGACGATACGAAAGCCACCGCTCGTCAAAGCCTAAACTGCATTAAAAACAAAAAAAAACATAATATGGCGAAAAACGATTTGCAATATGGCGGATGTAATTCTTACAGCCTGCAATGTGGCACGATCATGACACTGATTTCGCCAGGTGACTGCACCATGCAATGTGGCATGTGGCTCTGGAATCGTGACTGTGAATTCACCAAGTGGCAGCACCCTGCAATGCGGCAGGTGGCTCTGGGATGACATGCCACTGAATTCGCCTAAACTTCCGCCATATTGGAATTCTACATCTGGTTTCGATTTCGACCATCACATCACCGCAGTCGACATGTCATTCTGCATCAGTCTCCGAAATTTTATCCAAATCGGACCACCCTCGGCAGAAAAAAATGACGTCATGTCGATTTTCAAGATGGCGGATCTCAGCCATCTTGGATTTTAGGGATCCAATAATGGGTTCTTTGAAAAGTCCAATTACATAATTTCTTATAGGTCGTCAGTAGACACCATAGCTCTAAATTGCTTAGCTTTTGAGAAAATCGCGTTTTTTGCATTTTGGCGACAGACTAACAGACAAACAGACGAACAGGTGGACAGCACCGATGCACGGCTCGCTGTCGCGAGCGGCGGCTTAATGAACCAACGAACATAATAAGTCTGGTCCAGTCCAATGATCGGTGAAGGCAGCCCAGGGGGTACAAGAAGTCTATCGTGCACGGTGGAAAGGATTTGTTAAAACTGTAGGTTTTGAGACTGCAGTGAAAAGTGAGGGAGTAATGGGTGCTGAGAGTGGTGATGATGACAAAGATGGCTTGAGAAGAGAACGAGAAAGTGAATCGAGACAATTAAGACTGGCGACGCTGACGAAATGAATCTTGAAGTTGATTCCAAAGAGGTCGGTTGTGAAGATCGGCAGGTTTGGAATTACAGAACTTTGTAGGTAAGAGACAAAAGTTTATATTTCATACGTTCACTATTGCGACAGCGCCTATTTTTAAGCCACCGCTCGCGACAGCGAGAGCGGCTTAGTGCATCGATGCTGTCCATCTGTTCTTCTGTCTATCTGTCTGTCTGTTTGCCTGTCTGTCTGTCGCCAAAATGCAAAAAAACGCGATTTCCTCAAAAAGTAAGCAATTTAGAGCTATGGTCTGCATGGACGACCTATAGGAAGTCGTACATGATCTTTTCAAAGAACCCATTACGGGACCCCTAAAATCCAAGATGGCGGAGATCCGCCATCTTGAAAATCGACATGACGTCAATTTTTCTGCCTAACTGTTTTTGCCGCGCGATGCAATGCATAAGCGCGGCCTCTGCCGTCATGCGGTGTCTGTCTGTGTGTCTGTCACGTTCGTGAGTTGTGTCAAAACGAATACAGATATCTTCGAAATTTTTCACCATCGGGCAGCCACACCATTCTAGTTTTTCCATACCAAACAGGATAGCAATATTCCGACGGGAACCCCCCTAACGGGGGCGTCGAATGCAGGTGTGGTAGGCAGAAATCGCGATTCTGAGCCTATATGCCTGCTATTGACGCTGCAACAGGCGAGGTGTTGTAAACATGGTCGCCGGTAGACGACGGCCACCATCTCGCAAGTTGTGACAATTATATCGCTGGTCGTATACTGCGGGTATTCGACCACTAAGCGCCACGCGCGATAAAGTCACCGTCTCCGTGCCAGTCCGTGGTACTTCAGCGCGAGAGCGACCAAGCGCGCTCTCGCACTATACACAATCACGATTCACGATAGATCGTATGTATGACAGCAAAGCTTGACGTTACGCCAAAGACAACAGAACAGAATCGAATTGTATGCACTAGTAAACCCGAAGCTGAAGTAACTGATAATAAAAAAACTGCGCTTGAGGTATTGTACTATTGACGCAACGAAGCTAACTACTGACAGACACGAAGCATCGGGCGGCCTCTTTGCGACAGCAGAGCTACTAGTTACTACACTAAACGTGCATGCATGCCGTGCGATCAGTCGTCGCCTATCAGGGCCGTAGCCATTTTCATTCGGGGTATACCCCTCCGGGACCCTTCTCTCCCTCCCCCTTCTTTCCCTACTCTCCTCTTCCTGCTGTTCCTTTTCCCCTTTCCCTTCCCTCCCCCATGATCCAGCTATGCGGCCTGGGAAGCAATGTAAGCTCCCCAGCGGGTCCGGGCGGAGCCCGGCCGACAAACGATTTTTTTTGGTGAATTTAGAGCATAAAATCAAGCACCTTACAACACATTTTGACTGGATTTTTAATCAATTAACTGTCAAAAGTTTGCATAAACTGATCTACATTAAACGACCACTGAACTGATATGTGGAAAAGTCGACTAAAGGACAGATCAATATTTTTTCGTCATAATTTCGGGGGATGCGTTTGAACCCGTAACACCCCATAAATACAGCCCTGTCGCCTATAAACTGCCGTGTCTGTCTGTCTGTCTGTTCGTGGCGTCCGTGCGACACCGACACGTACCAGGTGGTCTTGGTCGGCGCCACTCTCAATCATCAGGAACTGAGCCTCGAGTTCGTCCATAAGAGCGTGTCGGGTGGACATAACGTAACGTATCGTGTCATCGAGTATCCAGCGTACAACGACTTGTTGATGCAGTGCATCAGCGGTAGAGCCCGTCAACCACGGCAGAAACACGCGCTCCAGCTCTACACAAGACACACAAACACACACACACACACACACACACACTACACAGCGAGACAGGGGTAGGCGAGGGTAAAGTCATAAATCAGAAAAAAATCTGACAAAAACAAGTTTAAGTTCGTAGGCCTTGCCGTTCGGAAGATATGGCGCACGATATGACAGCATTAATGGGCCTGGTGACCTTGACCTTTGATCTTTTGACCTTGAAGCTGGTGTGCGAGTCGCATCTAAGGCGGGTAACCTTCGTACCGAATTTGGACACGCTGGGCCTTTGGGTTCTCGAGTCATTCGCTATGTACGCGACGGCCGGACAGACAGACAGACGGACGGACAGACGGATGGACAAAAGCAAAGCTTACTGTCCCCTTCCCTACGGGCGGGGGCATAATAATAATAATGCAAGTGTACATAAACGTGTCTACACACTATAGTGGCTGCAGTGCATTACGACACTGCAGAGTAAATTGCTGCTGCTATATTTAACAGCGAGACGAAAAACGCACGAACGTCAGAGAAGTTAAATCATCATCGGCGCGCCGCAGTGCATCGGAATGCAGCCATTTTTGAACTCGACCGAGCTCTTGACTATATCTTGCTCCAGTAAAAGTTTCACGGCGATATTTCAAACGGTTCAAGCGTTACCGTGTTGACAAACAAACGACCAAACACACACACACACACACCCACAAACAGACAGTACTGAAAACAATACCACATGTAGTGTGGGAATTAGCCAAAGAGAACTAGGGCGGTCAGAAAGTGAGGCGCCGAAGGCGGCGAGATCAAGACGTCGAAGGCATCGACGGAGACTTAAAATACCCATGTGTTGAGAAGATAATTTAGTATTTTTATCGCGCGTCAGCACACTGACGTGCGATATTGATATAGCAATTCTGTCCGTTGTCTGTCCGTCCGTCTGTCTGTCCGTCACGTTCCGGTATCACATGAAAACGGCTTAACATATCGTCATACATGTAGTTTTTTCACCACACGGTAGCCCATTCATTCTAGTTTTATAAGCATCAAACATCTTCACGAAATTCCGACGGGGTCACCTGCTGCGGAGGCGGTAAATACAGGTGGGGTATAAAAATTTCGCGATTTTCTACCAATAAGTCGCTATATATCTCGCAAACGATACAAGATATCGCCATAGTTGCTATAGAAGGAACAACAAATTGCACCCAAGCTTTTGAATGACACCAGTTTCAATGATCTTGAGTGACAGAAGCTAGACTTCAAGGTCACGGTATTATTCAACGTCAAATAACTTGCAAATGGTACAAGATAGACCTATAGTTACAATGGCGGACTAATAGAAAGTCATACATGGTCTATCGAATCGTGCCATTTTCAATGACCTTGAAGGACCCCAAACCCAGATTTCAAGGTCAGGCCATTCTTTGGCGCTGAATATCTCCAAAATGGCTACAGATACGGCCATGGAAGGCGAATAGGAAAAGGTATCAAAGCTTTCAAATAGTACTACTTTCAATGATCTTGAGTGACCTCTAACCCACATTCAAGGTCACGATAATATTTAACGTCAAATCACAAATCATAAGTCGTGTATGATCTGTCTAATGGTTCCGTTTCCAGTGACCTTGAGTGACCTTAACCTAGATTTCAAGGTCGTGGTGTAATATTTAGGCCTATAGATGCCCTCAGCGTATTGTGTGTGCAGCTGACGCGCAATCTGTTTGCGATAGCTAAGTTCTTGTTGACATTGTTGTGACACATAAACATTGCCTTAGTGCTTAAATGCGATCAGTGGCGGTTACATCTGACCCCCAAGACAAATAAACAAGCGCAAATGGGGGTTGAAGACGTTAAGTAGGGGGGGTTGACCCCCAATCCCCAGCAATTCCCACACTGACCACATGTGCTATGCTTCTGCGCGGGTGACGAAGGACGACAAAAGCAACAGCGCTATAAGCTGGCTACGGCGACTGGACACATCAACCGTCAACATCACAAGCAGCCTACTGAAACACCGACCCTGCCATCACTACATGTCTACCTCGACGTTCGGTTCACGGGCGTTCTGCTCATCGGGCCCGTTTTTTTGGAACGTTCTTCCCTCGCAGCTTCGTGACCCAGCCATCTCCATCAACATCTTCAGACAATCCTTGAAAACTTATCTTTTCAACAATTAATCTGACTGACTGTGTTTCATTCTACACCTATATGTGTACTCTGTTTTCTGACGTTCCGTCGCGCGCTTTTGTGACAGTTTGTTTAGCTAGCGTGTTTTAAATGTCTGTTAACTTTCTTACTACATCAATATCAAACCGAACAATTATCGATATCGAAACTGAAACAGAAACCGAACCGCTACATTACATTAAAAGTTATTTAGAGTGGCCTATAGTCAAAAACTGCTAAATCACTAAATGGTACGTCAGTACATGGTCCGTCAGTTACAACGTGAAC
>Ga0209149_1000393_pt1 | contig 18180 bp, 15 predicted proteins | sample WorMetTyACAVOLI2_FD_187423 | JGI IMG/M metagenome (GOLD analysis project Ga0209149, IMG submission 187423) | Marine gutless worms symbiont microbial communities from Max Planck institute for Marine Microbiology, Germany - Olavius algarvensis... ... | reverse complement strand
TAACCTGAAGCACAGCAGATTGCTGCTTTAACCAATTTTTCAAAGAACATTGACCAAATTTAAAATGTTGGACCTACAATTTTGTAATTTATTCTGATCAATTTTAAGTTTATGCGCAGGCTCTATAGATTGTGGGAGCGGTTTTTAACCGCGATTACCCAGGTAATCGTGGCCGGCCTGCGACGAGCTCCCCTCGACTTGCTCGGGGCCTGAGCCTGTCGAACGGCAGCCGAATCGAGGCCACTCCCACCCGCCATTAACTCCTACCTTACTAACATTGGAATTTGTTTAGCTTCATAAGAGCGACGGCCTCCGGCTAAAGGACAGCCGGTCTGATCAGAAAAGAAACTTTTGGGAATCGGTTCCGAAATCGGCTGTTGTTGGGTTTCGCATTTCGTGATAGCACCGCAAAAATGTAGGTTGGGTTGAGTGTAACGAAACCCAACAATGCCTGGAGTTGGCTCAACCCAACCTACAATTGCAACATAGACTAAGATGGAATTAACTCCAGCATTTGAATTGTAGTTTCACACGAGCGGCGGCCTCCGGCTAAAGGACAGCCGGTCTGATCAAATAGAAGAAACTTTTGGGGCTCGATTTGGAAATCGGTCGATGTTGGGTTTCGCATTTCGTAATAACACCGGCAAAATGTAGGTTGGGTTGAGTGCAACGAAACCCAACAAAACTTGGAGCCGGCTCAACCCAACCTACAAAATGCAAAATAACCCATGACGGATCCAACTCTAACTTTAAAATGTAGTTTCATAAGAGAATATGTCGAAATAGAAATAGATTGACAAGCCATAAAATTGCATATACAAGTTATTGCAGGGGAATTATATGGAGCCCTCAGCTGCATCTCAAAAAATGGTGAACTCAATCGCCACCAATTGCCTTTCGGTGCGCTTGCGCCTAATGAACCGCATGGTCGGGGCAATTTATGATGAAGCCTTGCGTCCTCACGGCATCAAGGCCAGTCAGCTTAACATATTGGTGACGGTGTCGGCCTTCGGCCGGGCAACCAGCCGGCAGCTTTGCCAGGTACTGCGTATGGATCCATCGACTTTCAGCCGCGCTGTGACAAGGCTGCAAATTAAATCCTGGCTCCAAGTCAATCCCAGCGGCGAAGGGAAAATATTGAAGGTCGAAGTCACGCCGGAAGGTTTTAAAAAAATAGAGGACGTTTTCCCGGATTGGCAAAGAGCCCAGGCCCGGGCTGCTGAGGCATTGGGGGACACAACCGCCGAAACGATTATCGCTGCCGGCAATAAGTATCTGCTGGGAGGGATGACCCGCTAATTGACGTATCGAAATTTCTATAACCTTTTGGAATTGTGACGCTTTAGGCACCTATCGGGTTGCTTAAGCCGTACGGAATGTTGGAATATTGGAAAGTTGGAATACTGGGATTAACTGAATGGGATTTAATTTTATAAGGATGGCGCGGATCAGAAGATAAAATCAGACTATTATCCGCTTTTGATACCCAAAATTCCATCATTCCATCCTTCCAATATTCCGTTAGAAAGCCAAGGCAAACTCCTCTGGGCTAGACCAACGCCGGACCTTTGGACTCGAATCCATACTATAAAATTGCATATGCAAATTGGAGGTACTTTATGAAATTAGCCGATCATCCGACAGTCAAAGCGTATCGAGACGGAAAAATCAATTCGCCCAAACCACCCGCAATTCTGGAAGCGGTGCATTTAAAGAAAATGGCCCTGGCCGCCGGGGCGGATGATGCCGGGCTGGTCGATCTGGCGCGGGACGCGATGACTGATTACCGCCAGGATCTCTTGGGAGCCATGACGGACACTCAAAGCGTCATGACATTGATTTTTCGGGTGAATCAAAATCACCTGAGAAGCTTGTCGCACTCCGTGGCCGACCATGAATTAAAGCAGGTTTGGACGGAGGCCAATCACATCGCCCGGCAGCTGGTAATTGAACTTCGGCAAAATGGGATCAAGGCCCTGAATATGCCGGCGGGGTTTCCCTACGAGGCGACCCGTTGGCCCGGCAAGATGTGGCTGACCTGCGACAAGGTGTTTGCTGTTGAAGCCGGCCTGGGCCATATGGGCTATAACCGGCTCGTACTTCATCCCACTTTTGGGGCCGGCGTCATTTTGGGATCGATCCTGCTGGCCGGTGCCTGTGATCAATATGACCAACCGCTGGATTTCAATCCCTGCATCGAATGCGGCCTGTGCCTGAAAGTCTGTCCGGTGGGAGCCGTTAAAAAGACGGACGATTTTAATTTTATGGCCTGCTACTCCCACAACTACCGTGAACGGCTGGGGGGATTCCAGAATTGGGTGGAGCAGGTGGCGGACAGCAAAAGCCACGCCGACTACCGCCATCGAGTCAGCGACGCAGAGACCATTTCCATGTGGCAGCATCTTGCCATAGGGGCCCAGACCCGCTGTGACCGGTGCATGGCAGTCTGCCCGGCCGGAGAAGCGGCTATCGGTGAATATCTGGATGACCGCAAGGCGTACACCAATCAGTACTTGAAAAAGTTCCGGGACCTGGCCGAAACGATCTATGTGGTTAAAGGCTCTGATGCTGAACAGCACGTACAGGCAAATTTTCCGGCCAAGCAGGCCAAAATTATATCCAATGGCATTCGGCCCAACTCGGCCGCCAACTTTTTAGAAAGCCTGCCCCTGGTTTTCCAGCCGGGTCAAGCAGAAGGCCTCGATACGGTTTACCATTTTACCTTTACCGGGATTGAACAGTTGGAGGGGACGGTAGTCATACGGGATAAATCCTTGGCGGTGCAGGAAGGTCTCGAAGGTGATTCCGATTTGCACGTAACCGCCGACAGTCAAACCTGGATTAAGTTTTTGTCAAAAGAAGTCAATTTGGTAAAAGCCTTGGCGACCCGCAAAATCAAAATCAAGGGCTCCCCCAAATTGATGATGGCGTTTGCCAAGTGCTTTCCGTCTTAATTTATTTTTTTGCATTTTTTTCCGACTCTGCTACTATCAGCCAAGGGGTGGAGTATGGATAAACGCGTCGTCAGACAATATCATCAAATTTTGGACCGTCCGCTAAGCCGGAGGCAATTTATCAAGCTCACCGCACGGGCCGGGCTTGCGGGCGGGCTGATCGGTTGCAGTTCTTACGTCAGCCAGGCCGGTGCGGCCGAAAGGGAGGTCTTGTCGGGCAGGCCTTACCACCACACCGCCCACGGATTCCGCAACCCGCCCGGCAGTCCGGCCCACAAACATGATTTGACCGCCTGGATCAAACACATCTGGCGCGAAATCGGGGGAGACGAACCCGTGGTTCCGTCCGACCACTTCCTTGGCCATAACGTGGCCGCCAAGGCGCTTGCCGAATCGGGTTCCGGAAACAAATTAACCTGGCTGGGCCACTCCTCTTTTCTGCTCCGTTTGGGCGGCCGGAACATTCTATTGGACCCGTTTTTGTCCGACTACGCCACCTCGGTGCCACCATTCGGCCCCAAACGCTATACCCCGCCCGGAATTCCGGTGGAGAAACTGCCGCGGATCGACCTTCTGCTCATCTCCCACAACCACTACGACCACCTGGACCAGGCTACCTTGGAGGCGCTGCCCGACAAGGACCGCATCGCGGTCATCGTGCCACTCAATTTGAAGAAATTCATCGCCGAACTGGGCTTCGACGATGTGACCGAACTGGACTGGCATGATTCCAAGAAATCCGGCCCCATCACGGTGACGGCCCTCCCGGCGGTCCACTTTTCATCCAGGAGCCTGTTCGACCGCAATGAGACCCTGTGGACCGGCTATTCCATCACTGATGGCCACACCAAGGTCTATTTTAGCGGGGATACCGGCTACCACACTTTATTCAAAGATCTTGGCCGCCGCTATGGCCCCTTTGACCTTGGGATGGTGCCTATTGGCGCGTATAAGCGAGCCTCAAATTTGAAAAGTACCCACACCACCCCGGAGGAGGCCGTCCGATTGGGACAAAACTTGGGTGTCAAAACCCTGGTCCCCATGCATTGGGGGGCCATCGTGTTGAGCTACGAACCGCCTTTTGAACCGCCGATTCGATTCCTCAAAGCCGGTCTGGCCGCAGGGTTTTCAGAGGACCACCTCTGGAAGATGGCGGTGGGGGAGACAAGGGGCCTGGGCTGAAAGCTCGACATAAAAGCACCGAAAGCAAACTCAGGCACAGCTAACTCCAACGGATCCGGACACCTTCCCGCAACTGTGCAAGGAGTTCTCGATCGCCGTCAACGCGGATGTCCGCATCGCTCCGACGGTTCCATAGTAGCAGGTACAGCTCACCGGCGGTGGCTGCGATCGTGCAGTCGGCAGGGCCGCCTCGGCGTGAGGTATTGACGGTTTTGGAGCTGACCTCGAGATACCAGTCGTCTCCAGTGTCTGTGGCGTGGACATGCATTGAGTGCGGCCGGATGATCTTTGGTCCACGACCAGGCCGCGTTATAAAGCATGACAGCAGCTCGTCAATGCCGTCAGCAGCGAAAGTCGGATCAAATTCGGTGATCGTGCTGCCGGACTTTCGGCATCAACCCGGTGGATTGCCGTTTCATGAGCTTGGCGGCGGGCCCACATCGCCAGCGGCGAAGGGGCGGCTAGAAACGTCAAACAGTCCAGATCGGGAGGTGCTGATGCCAAGGTATGGACCAGCCTTGTATGACCTTCCCGAAACCAGTCGATCAGGTCTGGGTCGGCCGGCCAGGCGCCTACGATGTCGTCGAGGTCGACATCCCACACCTCGGTGCGCCGGTCCCCAACATATCCTATGGCCCATTAGTGCACGCCACCAATATGCCTTACCAGGTCCCTCATTCGCCAATCCGGGCACGTTGGGATCGGAGTGTCGAGTTCTGTCCGCGTTGCTGCGGTCGCCAGGAGCCGTCCTTCCCGTTGAAGCTCGTCAATATGTTCGGTAATCTTCAATCTTCAATATTCAATTCCGTTTGTGAGCTATCCAACGGCGGCGGAATCAAAACGAATTTACCCACATGTTTCTTCTTAGTGAACGCGCGCTGGGCCTCCACAATGCGTTCGAGTGGAAACGTTTTTGCAAGCAGGGGCCGGATCTCGCCGTTTTCGATATAGGAAACCAGGTTTGGGAAAACCGGCTCATCCCAGGCGGTGCAACCGATCATCACCAGATCCTTGAGGTATAAGTCACGCATGTCGAGGGTCACCAGCGGTCCACCGATGGCGCCCGAGGACGCATAGCGCCCCCCTCGCTTGAGCACTTTCAACATTCCGCCAAAGGCCTGACCGGCCACATTATCAACGACGATGTCCACCGCGTTTTCACCCAGACAGGCAACGATATCGTCGTCACGTGCGATGACGCGATCTGCTCCAACTGATTGCACCTGCGCAAGCTTCGCCTTCCCGGCAATCGCGGTCACAATGGCCCCGCGACGCTTCGCCAGCTGCACAACGGCTGATCCGACACCGCCCGACGCGCCGGCGACCAATACGTGCTTGCCCTTAGACACATTCGACCTGTGGACCATGTTTTCAGCCGTACCATAGGCGCAGGGGATCGTGCCCAGTTCGGCGTCGCTCCAATCGCAGTCCACGGGGAAAACCTCCCCGGACCCCACTTTGACGAATTGCGCAAAGGCGCCGTCGAAATCGGATGCCAGCCAGATATTCTCCAGGGAATCCCAACCCGCGCTGCGAATGCAGGGCCGCAACAGGGCGCGCAAACCGATGGTGCTTTCGTCTCCACCGGGGGCCACAGCGACTACCCGTCCGCAGCAATCCGTGCCCTGGATAAACGGAAACGGCGTCGCTTCGTTCCATCCGCCGTCGTCCTGGGCTTGGGCCTTTTCTTTCTCGCCGGCCGACAAGGCTTCGGTACCGGTTGTGACTGCAGAAGAGTACCAGCCGAGGCGGGTATTGATTTCCGTATTGTTGACGCCGGCTGCGAGGACTTGAAGCAGGACTTCCCCCCGGGCGAGGACCGGGACCGGGACATCCCGATACTCAAGCTGTTCGTAACCGCCATTGCCGTTTGTAACTACCGCTTTCATGGTTGTTTTACTACCTTTGAGTTCAAAGCGATCTTTTTTTGTTTCCATGTTGTCAAATCTTCATTGTTAATTTAAATGATGGAATTTTTTCCAGCGCTTTATCTTACTTTGGATTTCGCTTTATCACCCTTACCTGTTGACTTACCGATGAATAATTTAGCCCGAATAAATCAATTCCGCGCGTATATGAAGATGCCCTTATGGGCATCTCCAGCTATCCATGCTCAATTGCAATTTCAATCAATCACGGCTGCACTCGCTAAGGTATTGATCATGTATAAAGTCGGAAATGCACCGTCGGCTCCGACTTGCGTCATAAGGATAATCACCGTGTCGTCAACCGGATCATTATTCCACAGTGTGCTCCATATACCTCGCCAGCCATAACTGCCTCTACCGCCTAACCAATTAGCAGGGGCTTCGGGGCTATCGTCCGCTTGTACCTCCACCCCATAGACCCACAAATTACCGGTAAAAAACGATTCTTTATGTTCGCCGGGAATCGGCTGGGTCATCAGCTCAACCGCCTTTTTGCTCAATACGCGAACTCCGTCTAATTCCCCCTTGTTCAACATCATCTGGCCAAATCGGAAGTAGTCATAAGCGGTGCTGTGCAACCCCCCGCCGCCGGAAAAATACGTCGTGTTTTTTCCAAAGGTATACTGCGTGTCAATGGGCAGTAAAACAAGTGTCTCTTCATTGTAAAGGGCGCCCGCATTGCCCGGTTGAGTGGCTTCGGGTATTCTGGCGAATACATTGACATTCTCTATTTGGTTCTTTAGTGTCACAGTTTATGCACTGTTGTCAAATATCATTTATAAGGTTGGAGCAGTTCGGTAAACATCCTAATGTTATCGTGTTGTTCTAACTTTCCCATCATTCATGTGATGCCAATATTGACAATAATCCCTGCCGTCGTTATCTGATTATAATTGGTTCGATAAAATTAACATTGTCATATTCAGGGAGCCGAAAGCAATAGCTATGTTAAAAGAAAGAATCCGACTCGAAGCGTTGCGCGATAAAGTTACCGACCCGGCCACCGCCGCCAAACACATCACCGACGGTACCAATCTGTTCATTTCCGGCTTTACCGCGGGATACCCTAAAATGATCCCGCTGGAATTGGCACGCCGTTCCGCATCGGGCGAACAGTTCAAGGTCAATCTGTTTGCCGGCGCCTCCACGGGGGATGAAGTCGACGGCATCATGGCCGAGGCCGGTATCATCGGCTGGAGACGGCCATATATGAGCAGTCGCAGCATGCGCCAAAAAATTAATGAAAATCAGATTCTTTTTAAGGACGACCATTTATCCCGGCTCTCAGAGCAGGTTCGGGCGGGAAACTGGGGCGAGGCCGATGTCGCGGTGGTTGAAGCGGCGGCCATTACCCAAAAGGGGCATATCATCCCCACCATGTCGGTCGGCAACACACCGACCTATGTTCGTAAAGCAAAAAAAATTATCGTAGAAATCAGTTCGGACCCGCTGGATATTGAAGGCATCCATGATATTTTTATCCCGGAAGATCCACCCTACCGTATGCCGATTCCGATATATCGCACGGCTGATCGTATCGGCAAACCGTTTATTGAAATGGACCCCAATCGGGTTGTCGCCGTTTTAATCAGCGGCGAAGAAGACAGTTGTCCCATTTTCAGCGAACCTGATGATGTTTCCCGTCGCATCGCGGAACACATTTTGGACTTTGTTCAATACGAAATTCGACAGGAGCGGATGCCGCCCAATTTGCCATGGCAATCCGGTGTGGGTGATGTTGCCAACGCCGTGCTGGGCGGATTTATGGAGAATCGTGCCTTCCGGGATATTGAGATCTACTCGGAAGTATTGCAGGACGCGGTGTTGGATCTGATTGATTTGGGCATTGTCCGAGCCGCGTCAGGCTCGGCCCTGACCTTGTCCCACAAAGGGCGCCGGCGCTTTTTTAACGAAATTTATCGCTACAAGGAGAAAATCGTTCTGCGGCCGGTGGAGATATCGAATTCACCGGAAGTTATTCGCCGGCTGGGTGTTATTTCCGTGAACACGGCCATCGAGGTTGACATTTATGGTCACGTGAACTCCACTCATGTCATGGGGTCCCAGATGATGAATGGTATCGGAGGCTCCGGGGATTTCCTGCGCGCCGGCGCCCTGACCTTCATCGTCACACCGAGCACGGCCAAAGGCGGCAAAATCTCCGCCATTGTGCCCATGGTTTCCCATGTCGACCACAACGAGCACTCGGTAGATGTGGTGGTCACCGAACATGGCCTGGTGGATACGCGCCCCCTGACGCCGCGGCAGGTGGCGGCTGAAGTTATTAAGAAGTGCGTGCACCCCAACTACCGCGATCTGCTATGGGATTACTACGAGCGGGCCGTCAAGAAAGTCGGCGGACATGAACCCCATCTATTGGACGAAGCCTTCAGTTTCCACAATCGTTATTTGGCTGCCGGCGACATGCGACGTTGATATACACAAATACTTTGACATTACCTTGCTAGTGCATTATGGCGCCGCCGGAGATGTTGTAGGCCTGGCCGGTAACGCTCCTGGCGCTGTCGGAGGCCAGATAAACCGCCAATTCAGCCACCTCATCCGGTTCCAGCAGCCGCTGCATGGGATTCATGCTTTTTTCGATCTCAGCCAGCGATTGGCCGCTCAAATCGGCGGTGGCCTGCAACCGGCTGGCCAGCATTGCGGTCCGGATGGGACCCGGACAAATGGCATTAACGGTAACACCCGTGGTGGCGGTTTCCAAGGCCGCGGTGCGGGTCAGCCCGATGAGCCCGTGCTTCGACGCGCTATAGGCCGCGCCGGTTGGAAATCCGACTTTGCCGAGGATGGAAGCGATGTTGATAATCCGTCCCCAGCCGGCTTTGATCATTGCCGGCAAAAAGGCCTTTGTCAGCAGATAAGGCGCGGTTAAATTCAGGGCAATCGACATATCCCAGAAATCATCATCGAAATCGACCACCGATTTTGCATTCGTGCCGCTGCCGATCCCTGCATTGTTTACAAGAATATCGATGCCGGGAATTTGGGTCGAAATCGATTCTACGAAAGAAGCGATGCCCTCCCGCCGGTTCAAATCAGCGGGGATCGCAAAGCCTTTGCGCCCGGCGGCTTCGATATCGTTGACCGTCTCCTCCAGTTGCTCAACAGATCTGGCCGCCACGATCACATCAGCTCCCTGTTGAGCGAAGGCAACGGCGATTGCCGCTCCAATCCCGCGTCCACCGCCGGTTACCAGGGCGGTCTTGTCTTTTAATTTCATAAATCATTCTCCTTTCTGAATCGCGCTATAACCCTCCCTATTACCCGAAAGAAATTCAATATGATCGATTGTATCTTCTGAAAAGATAAGAAGTTGCTTTTTCGAAGCGGATTAATCGAAAATAGTCAATTGTGTATCGGCATCAGCTTCCGACTTCGCTCTTCGAACTTCGACGGGACAAGTTGGCTCAAAATCTCGAGGCGTCAATTAAACGGAACCAGTACCCAAGCTGATATCGGAAGCGAGCGTTGTTGTCAAGATCGCTCATTTGAGTTGGAATTGAACATTTAGGAAAACAAAGGGGTCGCCCATTCTTCACGTATGTCAAGAATGAAGACGCGACCCCTTTGTTTTCCTCCTTAATTCCGAAATCTAAAATCCAATATCCCAAATCCATCCGGTCATAGCCTGAACTCCAATATATGTTGTTTCAACAGCGGATCTGCAAGAACGTAGCCGGTATCCTCCTTGTAAACAACCGCCTCGTCCTCGAGTTTCATCATTATTTTTCGAACTCCAGGTGCCGACAAATTGACTCTATTAATGAAGCTTTTACTCTGGGGGTGCAGCACGGGCTCGCTTTTCGCTAAGTTAAAAATTACCTTCTGTTCCGCTGCCGTAAAACCGGATAAATAAATCTCCGGTTCGTTTCGTCTATCAGAGACAACTTTTGACAACCCCGAGTCAATATCTTCCCTTGTGATCTCCCCTTGCTCGATGTCATGAAATATTAAAGCGAAGCAAAGCCGGTTTATCGCTTCCGGCATTCGCGACATCTTGTCCTGCAGGTAAACGGAATTTTCGAATGAGATCCTGTATCCCGCCTGTTTGAAGCGCTCATCCATATACTGCCAGTATTCATGATAATCAATTGCATCGAAATATATATGGGTGCCCCAGTTAAAAAGCGGTGCTTTGGGGCGAGCGAAAATGCGATTTAGTAGATGCTGCTTGGACCCCAGGATTACCACCGGTATTTGTGAGTCAATGTGTTCCAAACTGTTACGAAACAACGCCTCGGCTTCCTCGATCAGAGCGATTTCCTGAAATTCGTCCAACGCCAGGAGAACCGGTATATTGGATGCATAGATCAGATCCAGGTGTTTCAAAATATCAGTAAACGATCTCACTTTCTCGCCGCCCGCGATGCCAAAGGATAGTCTGGGATTGCCCGCCTCGTCAATCTCGATCGATGGTTTTATCCCTCTGATGATTTTTAGCATGTTGTCAAACACAGATTTCATTCTGAAGCAGGCGTTATACGCTTCGGTAAAGGCAATGGTCATTCGTTCGGAAATTTGAGATTGTTGTCTGACTCCCATCAGATCAACGTACATGAAGAAGCCGGAGGGTTGGTCCTTTAGCCACCATTTTGCCACCACATTCTTAACAAGAGATGTCTTACCCGTATTGCGCTTGCCATAGACCAAAAGTTTTAGTCCATTTTCGACGCCTTGCGTAATTTTATGCTTTTCATTGTTGAGGTTGCAGATGTTTTCCTCATCAAGAATCGAATCAAATATGAAACGCTTCATATGCCCTCTATTGCTAAGCCTTTGGCGGATATTTTTCAGATGCACCAATATGTAACTAATTGTTTATTACAAAAAGTTATATATGTCAATTCAATTTATCTATCTGTAATTTAATATAAAAATATGATTATAGTTTTTAAAAATTATTCTGAGTTAAATATTGCTAAGACTATGCGATACAACTAATAACATACTGTATATAATTATAAATACATTTTTCAAAGATGGAATAAAACAGATAGTGTCAAACTTTGAGTTACATCGCGCAAGAGGTGTATCTATTCCATAGGAATCACAGTGGAAATGAAATAAAGAATTTGGTTGCCCGCGGCCAGACTAAAGGAAAGCTATATATTCATCCCCCGCCAACCATCCTTTTCGCCGGGGGGGGGGGGGCGCTCCAGATTTGCCTTGACTCCCTGAATTCTCGGGAAAATAAGAAATAGAAAAAATATGCGAAGCATAAATTAATTAAGCCGCCAACGCTTAAGCTATATGCACCTCAGATAGAAAAAACAGCTCACATACTGGTCAATACAACTTGTAAGGCGGCTTAATCAGGTAAATCCACCCAAACCGCCCCCCTGTCGGAAGACTCCACCGCCTTGCTGATAAACTGCATGCCCCGCAGCCCGTCATAAACCGTTGGAAAGTTATATTCTTCCACCTTCATCGGCCGGCCGTCGATGTGACGCCGAATGGCTTCTACCGCTCCGCAATAGATAGTGGCGAAGGCCTCCAGATAGCCTTCCGGATGCCCCGTTGGTACCCGGGTGCAGTCCTGAGCGGCTTCCGATAGGTAGCCGCTGGCCCGGGTGACCGTCTGCCGGGGTTCGCCGTAGCGGTAAACTTCCAGGTAGTTTGGGTTTTCCTGGCGCCAGACGACGGCGCCCTGGGAGGCATAGATGCGAATCCAGAGATTGTTCTCCTCGCCCGTAGCGATCTGGCTGATGGTCAGGACTCCCTTGCCGCCGCCGGTCAGGTGCAGCAGCACGTTGACATCCTCATCCAATTCCCGGTCGGGCAAAAAGGTGCTCTTGTCGGCGCAGATCTGGGTGACCCGGTCGTTGGTGATATATTCCATCAGGTTCAGCGCATGGGATCCCACATCACCCAGGGTGCCGCCGAGTCCGGCCTGCTTGGGGTCCACCCGCCAGGCGGCCTGTTTCTGGCCCTCTTTCTCGTGGGGATACATCAAAAAGTCCTGCAGGTATTCGACGATGACCTTGCGGACGGTCCCCATTTCACCCGAGGCAAAGAGCTGACGGGCGTGGCGCACCAGGGGGTGGCCCGTGTAGTTGTGGGTCAGTGCAAAGACCAGACCGGTCTTTTCCACGACTTTGACGAGTTCCTCAGCCTCCTGAAGGCTATAGGTCATGGGTTTGTCGCAGACTACATGGATGCGGGCTTCCAAAAAAGTTTTGGCAATGGCAAAATGCGAATCGTTGGGAGTCACGATGGATACGAAATCGATGCGCTGATCGGGCGGCAGTTTAGCTTCCGCTTCAGCCATGGCCTGATGGGTGTCATAGCAGCGGGCCGGGTCCAGGTAAAGCTGTTCACCGGTGGTCCGGGTATTTTCAAAATCCCGCGAAAAGCAGCCGGCCACAAACTCAACCTGCTGATCCAACGCCGCGGCCATGCGGTGAACCCAGCCGATAAAGGCCCCCTGGCCGCCGCCAACCATTCCCATGCGTAATTTGCGTTTCCATGGTTCCATATTGCTCTCCTCCTTAGCTAAGGCAAGTTATTTGTTATTGAACCATTTTCGGTGTTAAATTCCTATCACCGCAAGACGCTAGGCACGGAGAGCAATATTTCTGTGATTTGCCGTTGAGAGGCCCGTTTAGACGGGGCCTCTCAACGGCAAACCACAATTAGCAAAATCTCTTGTTCTTAGCGTCTCCGAGGTGAACATTTGAATGTATAAATCGAAACAATCAATTAACCTTGAACCTTCAACCCTAAACCCAGAACCATTGTTAAATCGGATTGAGCGCAGCAAATCAACAAATCCGCAATCCGCAATCCAAAATTGAATAACCCTGAACCTGTCCGTTTAACTTAAACCGAGGATCTCCCTATTCCGCTCCCGATCCGTATCTCCGCCGGCAAAATCATCGAAGGTGATTTGGGTGGCTTCGATAATGTGATCGGCGATGAACGGGGCCCCTTCCCGGGCGCCCTGTTCCGGGCTCTTGACACAGCATTCCCATTCCAGGATAGCCCAACCGTCATAGTCGGCCTCCGTCAGCAGGGTAAAGATACTCTTGAAGTCGACTTGCCCATCGCCCAGGGAACGAAAGCGGCCGGCCCGGGTGTTCCAGGATTGGTAGCCGCCGTAGACGCCCACCCGGCCGTCGGGCCGGAATTCCGCATCCTTGACATGAAAGGCCTTGATCCGGTCACCGTAAAGTTTAATGAACTCCAGGTAGTCGAGCTGCTGGAGCACAAAATGGCTGGCATCATACGTCAGACAGGCCGCCGGGTGGTCGTCCGTTTTGTCCAGAAACATGTCATAAGTGGCGCCGTCGAACAAATCCGAGCCGGGATGCAGTTCATAGCCGAAGGTCACCCCCTGATCGGCCGCCATGTCCAATATGGGCCGCCAGAGCGTGGCCAGTTCATTGAAGGCTTCATCGATGATGCCGTCCGGCCGCTGGGGCCAGGGATAAATCATGTGCCAGGCAAATCCGCCGGACATGGCTGAAATGTGATTGGTGCCTATATTGACCGAGGCCGTGATGGTTTTCTTTAACTGATCCGCCGCCCAGGCCACCCTTTGCTCCTTGTTCAGCCCTTCCGGGAAGAAAGGCTGGAACATGGTTTCATAGGCCGGGTGCACGGCCAGTACCTGTCCCTGAAGATAAGATGCCAGTTTGATGGGTTCCAGGCCGGCTTCCTGCAGTGTGCCCTTTAAGTCGTCGCAATATGTTTTCGATTCGGCAGCCTTGTTCAGGTCTATGACCCGGGTGTCCCAGCTCGGTATCTGGGCGCCTTTGTAGCCCAGATCGGAAGCCCAGCGGGCAATGCTCGCAAGATTGTTATACGGTTCCTCGTCTCTTAAAAATTGCGCCAAAAAAATCCCCGGTCCTTTGATGGTTTTCATAATGCCCCCCGTTAGAAATATTGAAAATTGAAGATTGAATATTGAATATTTAATGTATCCTATCGATTTTAAAATTGACTAATTTCTATTGACTAATGACTAATGAATAATTATTGAATTCTATCGATCTGAAGAATTAATAAAAGTCAATTGGTTTGTGACTATTTAATGTTTTCTCTGCTCCTTTTATTGCATGCCATAGTGATCCCAACCCGGATAAACCGGAAATACTAGCCACGAAGGCACTAAGGCACAAAGAAAAACAATTTTAATAACAAACTTCGTGTCCTCGTGCCTTGGTGGCGAAAATCTAAATTTTTTAATTCCTGCGCCATCATGACTTGATTTCAACAACTAGTGACTAATATTGAAGATCTGTAAAATTTATATCAACAACTTCGGGCTGGTTGGCATCCATAAAGGCATTTATTTTGTCATAGGAAATGGGTTGGGTGGCGCCTTCCTGTTGGGCCACCATGGCGCCCAGGGCATTGCCGAGGCGGCAGGCCTCGCGCAAGGGCTTGTTTTCCAATAGTGAATGAATAAATCCGGCCGTAAACCCGTCGCCGGCGCCGCAGGGATCGACCAGATCAACCCTGTAGCCGGGACTGTAGACCTGCTCCCCTTTTTTTGAATGAGCCAACGCGCCTCTTTCACCAAGGGTTACCACGCAATACTTCAGTTCGGTGTGCCGTAAAAGGTCTTCTACGCGATCCGGCAATAAATTGCCCTGCAGCCCGAGAAAGACTGTCAACTCATCGAACTCTTCATCATTAAGCTTGAGAATGTCGGCCTGCTCAAGAGAGCTGGCGATCGTTTCATCGGAGTAGCAATTTTTTCTCAGGTTGATGTCAAACAGCCGGTATCTGCCGGTAAACTCAGAAAGCAATTGCTGCAAGGTGCGGCGCGAAAGTCGGCTGCGCTGGGCGAGGGTTCCGAAACACAGGCAGTCCGCGTCCTCTAAGATATTGGCCAGAGCGGCATTGAATTCAATGTTATCATAGGCCACGTTTTCGATGATGGTGTAATCCGGATTCTTGTCTGAGTCGAAACGGATTTGTACGGTTCCGGTGGGGTAGGTGGGGTCCCACTGCAGGCAGGCATCGTCCATCCCCAGGGAAATAATCTGTTCGCGGGCTTTTTGGCCCAGGTCATCCCGGCCCAGCCGACTGGCAATGATGCTGCGATGGCCAAGAGCCTTCACCCGGTAGGCAAAATTCAGCGGCGCCCCACCCAGCACGGGCCCATTGGGCAATAGATCCCACAGGGCCTCACCAAATGATACAATAGTTGAAGTCACAAGATTCTCCCAATGTGTGTGATATGAATGCTGGGAGGCTAGGAAGCTGGGAGGCTGGGAGGCTGGGAGGCCCGGAAGCCCGGAAGCTCGGAGGCTGGGAGGCCCGGAAGCTCGGAGGCTATGAAGCTGGGAAGCAAGGAAGCTGGCATGCCGGAACGCACAATGAATTTATTCTATTTTGCTCACATCTGCGCTATTGTTGTGGCTTTCCGGCCTCATAGCCTCCATGCCTCCCAGCTTTCTGCTTTTCACCTTCTCCCCTTCCCACCTTCTCATCTTCCCACCTTCTCATCTTCCCACCTTCTCATCTTCCCACCTTCTCACCTTCCCACCTTCTCATCTTCCCACCTTCTCACCTTCTAACTTTCTCCCATATTTCATCAAAACCCGCCAAAGCCTGATCGGTGAGCGGGTGGTGGAACATTTCGAAAAACAACGATTCGGGTACTGATATGATATCGGCCCCGTACCGTAAACAGTTCAACACGTGATTTCTGGTTTTCAGGCTGGCGGCCAGGATCTCTGATGTAAACCCGTAGTTCTCTTTGACCGTGACCGTATCATCCACCAGGATATCGCTTTCGCTGCCGATCTTATCCAGCCGGCTCAAGACGATGCTTACGAAAGTCGCCCGGGTTTTCATGGCCAGCAGGGCCTGGTCTGCCGAAAACACCATAGTGACATTCACGCGAATGTTTTTTTCCCGCTCCAGGATTGCTGCCGCCTTCAGGCCTTCGACAGTCATGGGGACTTTATTGACCACATTGGGTGCAATTGCGGCCAGTTTTTCAGCTTCCCGGACAATGTCCTCGGCCCTGTAGGCAACCGCCTCCGCACTGACCGGGCCCGCTACAATCGAACAGATCTCCTCGATCACGCTGTAAAATGGTTTCCCCGTTTCAGCGATTTTCATAGGATTGGTCGTAATACCGTCCAACAATCCCGTGTCATTGGCCCTGCGGATGGCCTCTACATCTGCCGTATCCAAAAATATTTTCATGAACTGCTCCTATGTCGTAAAGGTTCAAGGGTTAAAAGTTCACCGTTCAAGGTTGCCCTATGGCTATGTACGCAAAAGAGTGGAATTATCGGGGTGAATCGATTTTGGAGATATTACTAATCAATTGATTCGATGTAGAAATAATAGTTGGAATTATGCCTTCACTCCCGCTAGTGCTGGATGACCTATCTGTCTTAGGAATTTAAGTATGCCTCCTGCGCCGAATTCCATTAGACAGTTACCAAATCAGTTTTGTGCAATTTGTGCAAAACATTAGTTGGAATCTTTTTAAAGCACTAACAAACAGGCATGCACAAAGATTTAAATTCAAGTTTGTCACGATGGTAATTTTGTTTGAGACATTTGAATTTTGGATTTTCGGATTTGTTTCGAATTTCGAGTTTCGTATTTCCGGTTTATCCGGGTTAGGTAATTTGGGAAAACCCGGTATATGGCATGGGCGGCTTTGTCGTCTAATTATTTACCTTTGCCTCATCCGGCGGTCAGGCTCGCGCCGGAGTTTTTTTCAAAAAAGTGAAGTTTGGCCTGATTCATTTTAAAGTTGACATTGGCATCTATTTCAAATTCATATTTCGCATCCACCGTTGCCCGCAGCAGGTGGTCATTGATACTGATGGTTACGATTTTTCCCATGCCCATGTCTTCAACACCGTAAATTTGACCCTTAAAACCGTCGTCAACCGCCAGTTCTAAATCCTCGGATCGAATCCCGATTTTGACTTCGCCGGAAAATCCCTTCAGGCGATTCAGGTTGCTTTGATCAAGCTCAAACTCCAGGTCATCTTTGATCACAACCACTCGGTTGTCCTGGATAATACCATCAAACAAATTAATTGCCGGTGATCCTACAAATTCCGCTACATAGGTATTGACGGGACTATTGTAAATATCATACGGCGTTCCAACTTGAATGAGCCGGCCTTTATTCAAGATGCCAATCCGTTCACCCATGGTCATGGCTTCGACCTGATCGTGGGTAACGTAGAGAAACGTCGCGCCCAGGTTCATCTGCAGGCCCTTGAGTTCGGATCGCAGCGACTCGCGCAATTTTGCATCCAGGTTTGACAAGGGTTCGTCCATTAGAAATATGCGGGGCTCTCTGACAATGGCCCGGCCGATGGCCACCCGCTGCATCTCACCTCCACTCAATTTATCTGTCTTGCGGTCCATCAGGTGGTCGATCTGGAGCGTCTGCGCAACCTTCGCGACCCGCCTGCTAATTTCTTCCGGTGAATGAGTCCTGATTTTTGACTTCAACGGAAATTCCAGGTTCTGCCGCACCGTATAATGTGGGTACAGGGAATAGTATTGGAATACGATCGCCACATCCCTTTCGGCCGGTCCCCATTCATTGACGTTTTGACCGGCGATTTTAATCGTGCCCGCGTTGGGCTTCTCCAGCCCGGCGATGCATCTCAGGGTCGTCGTTTTACCGGCCCCGGTCGGCCCCAACAAAACAAAAAATTCCCGATCCTGGATATCGATGCTGAGATCTCTGATAGCGGTAACATTTTTAAATTTTTTGGTGAGATTTTCTAACGTGACCTGAGCCAATTTATACCTCTTCTAATTGAAACTTTATCAGGTTTATCTGACAACAAGTTCTAAGGACGTAGGACTTCAGCTTCAGCAATTTAGAAATTTCAAACAACAAATCACAAATACCAAACAAATCACAATGATCAAATTTCAAAACTCCAAACGATTGGCTTTCGATTTTTTTTGAGATTTCGATATTGCAATTTGGAATTTATTTGTAATTTGGTGCTTGTCATTTGTTATTTATAGAGTGGACGCATAAACGTAAAAATTCTCATTATATCAGCATGATAAGATAAAATACTACTTGACTTTTTTTGATATAAGTACTACTAAAATCACTCCTTTTATAGGCCTAGTTCCCTAAAACT
>Ga0209149_1000392_pt1 | contig 18210 bp, 8 predicted proteins | sample WorMetTyACAVOLI2_FD_187423 | JGI IMG/M metagenome (GOLD analysis project Ga0209149, IMG submission 187423) | Marine gutless worms symbiont microbial communities from Max Planck institute for Marine Microbiology, Germany - Olavius algarvensis... ... | reverse complement strand
GTTGGTGCACCACGCGATATGCCTGTTTACTTCCCAGCTTTCGCTGGTACCAAATTATACTGCTTGGTGACAGAGGCAGTAGGGTGTGAACAACTTGCCTAAGGTTGTTGCGCAGCAGCGTCGCGGCCGGGCCTCGAACCCGCGACTCTTAGATCGCAAGTCCAACGCCCTACCACTAAGCCACCGCGCCACCCAATAGGTTGACTATAATGACGGCGATGATAACGAGGATGATGTATTGCTAATGTACAGCACGGGATGGTAGCGGACGAGTGTATGTCGTGTGGTCCGTTCAACGGCGGTGTTTGCATCTCGTCGAGCGTGTGCTGTCTTCCACTTAGTGGTTGCCGGTCGTCGCCGTCTGTTGCCGCACGCTGTCAGATGGAAAACGCGTCTCCTCGACCTTGCGTACTTCGTGGTCGCAGTTGCACTGGCGCGGACAAGAGAGCTGGCATCTGCGTCGTCGACGGCGTCTGCTGTACTGGAGGTTTGTTGTTGTCAGAGCTACGTTATGCTTATGCAGCCCGCTGAGTGATAGCAGCTTTATCGGAGTTTTCAGTCGAATTTAACTCTTTACGGGCACATTAAAACCGCGGAGCAACGGACCATTTTACTGCAATGCGGTGATTGGTACACTGACCGTTGATGGGTGGGCTGTTACATTTGGTACAGCGAGGAGGGGCGTGGGCGGGCTGCGGCCCCGCCCAGTCCCCTCTTCGCTATACCAAATGTAACAGCCCACCCATCAACGGCTGATGGGTGGGCTGTTACATTTGGTACAGCGAGGAGGGGCCTGGGCGGGCTGCGGCCCCGCCCAGTCCCCTCTTCGCTATACCAAATGTAACAGCCCACCCATCAACGGCCAGTGTACCAACTTCATGTTATTCGATGTGGAACTGTAATTGCCTTTGCACTCTAAAGGATAAAGAAATGATGTCCTACAAGGTGGCCCGAAAAAGTGAAGCGACTTCGGTTGATTGATCACATCTTTAAAAAGTCCAGATTTATTTGTATTTGATTTTTTGTAAACTTCATGAGCGTTTTGTTCCTAACACCTGCCAACTTTATTTTCATCAATTTTGTGAAAAAGTGGCGCCATATTGCAGCAAAGACATCACCGATTAAAGATTTCGGGAACTCAACGTTACGATGATGTCACTATGTAGGCTACGATGATGTCGCTGAGTCGCTACTCGCTCGACGTAAAACAAATAGGCCTACGTAAGTAAATTAGGAGGTAAAATTTACTGACTTTGACAAGTGGTACATGGTAAACGCACCGCTACTGAGGGCACTTTTCCGTCTGTCTGTCTGTCTGTTCGTCTGTAACCCGCGCGTGAACTGCACATAAACTTCGGACTTATTCCAGAATGCGTTCACACTGCATGGTAGGCCCGCCAAGGACCTGGTTTGGTGGTAAAGAAAATATCGCGAAAATATTCGCGGCGGTTATTTTACGTTATAAAAAAAATTCAAAAGTAACTTGCCCTCGTCCGTACATAAAATTGCGCATTATTTCTTACTTACTGCATGCACAATGACCTATAAATAGATACAGACACTGCTTTTTACTGCTCGCGTCGCTCGCACGTCCTTCGTTTTTTGTCTTTTTTGTCTTGTAAGGTGTCCTAGCAGTCTTTGACATTATGCCACCTTAATCAGCTTCGTTCACTAACTAACTAATACGGGCGCAGGTTCGCGAACATACAGTTAGCCTACTGTTACTTTTTAAACTAACAATTATCAACTGCCACTTGACTTCGGCTTCCAGTTCCTTAAATTTCTGCACGAAAAAAAACATATTACTTAATCGTACCGGTATTTGTCAAGACTGCTTTTGAAACAGTTTATCGTGTCAGCTGACACAACATAACTGCGTACAGAACGACACTATTGACAACTATCAATGAAATAAAATTTACGTGAGTCTTATTTAGGGTGATGGTTAGAGTTAGCCGATATACCACTATCACTGATTGCATCGTAACGCGAGCTGTCTCAGCAATAGCTGAGCTTTTTATCGCGCGTCACCACACTGACGCACGATACTGATATAGGAATTCTGTCTGTCCGCCATGTTCCGGTAATGTATCGAAACGGCTTAACGTGTCGTCACAATTTCTTCACCACATGGTAGCCCAATCATTCACATTGTTTGATATTCATAGACATTTTTGCGAAATTCCGACGAGGTCACCCCCCTGCGGAGGCACTAAATACAGGTGCATGGGGTATAAAAATTTCGCGATTTTCGACCAATAACTCGCTATATCTCGCAAACGATACGATATAGCGCCATAGTTATTATGGAACGTTAATAGGAACTCGTATGCGATCTATCGAATGGTGCTGTTTCCAGTGACCTTGAGTGACCCCTAACCGAGATTTCAAGGTCACTGAGTTACTATAGATGCCATCGACGTATTTGTATGTGAAGTCATTTGTACACTGTTGCGCAACTGACGGAAGAATAACAAATTGCTTACGCTTGTGCGAAACAACAGACAGTACAGTTACGACAAGTAAGATGAACTTAGCTATCGCAAACAGTTCACGCGTCAGCTGCGCACACAATACGTCGAGGGCATCTATGATAACCCAGTGACCTTGAAATCTAGGTTAAGAGTCACTCAAAGTCAGTGAAAACGGAACCATCGGGTAGATAATACATGACTTACTATTAGTCGAGTTATTTGACGTTGAATATTATCGTGACCTTGAAATGTGGGTCAGAGGTCACTCATGGTTATTGAAAATGGTGCCATTCGAAAGCTTGGGTGCAGTTTCCTACTCGCCTTCTGTATTTGTAGTAACTATGGCCGTACCTGTAGCCGTTTGTGAGATATTTAGCGTCAAAGAGTGGTGTGACGTTGAAAACAGGGTTACGGTTCGTTCAAGGTCATTGGATATGGTACCATTTGATACGAGTTCCTGTTCGTTTTCCATAGTAACTATGGCTCTATTTTGTATCGTCTGCGAAATATAGCGACTTATTGGTAGAAAATCGCGAAATTTTTATACCCCACATGTATTTATCGCCCTTGACGGATTTTTGTGAAGATGTTTGATGCCGATAAAACTAGAATAATTGTGCTATCGCATGGTGAGAAAAAAACTATGACAATATGTTAAGCCGTTTTCATTTGATACCGGAACGTCACGGACAGACAAACGGACAGACGGACAGAATTGCTATATCAATATCTCGCATCAGCACACAGCTGAATGTTAAAAATGTCCATTGACCATACTTTGTGTCAATTCTATGAAATAACTAATAAATTATGTTGAATATCGTCATTGTAGATTCTGTGTATGACTGCCTGTTGGATGCTACCTGCATAGTCGCAAAGTGAAGTAATCGACGCAACGGTCACTCGTCGTTGTGCTCACAAATAGTTCTACCTATGTATTTTAATGTATGCTAGCTTCGACCTTTATCTTGTTCACGTCGAACGCGATCACCAGCTTCTTCGTTATAGTGAAATCGTCGCCGACGTCTACGGTAAAGAAGAAATTCACAACATTGTCGCTGTAATGCCCGATGTAGTTTTGCTGTTATAAATTAGTAACTAGGCCTATATTCTTGCGGTGTTGTAGGGCCTACATGCGACGTTGTCTCGACTGTTGTTTCTATGTCATGGTCTCTCCGCGATAGCTGAGTTTCTTGTTGTGTGTGCATCAATATTGATTGTCAGCTCTCGTCATCTCATAGCACTGCTGCATTTATTTTTCATATACCAGTAGAATATACGGCTACACTGTTTGCCACAAAATGTGCTATGCACTTTTATTTTTAGGGCTGCGCCAGGCCAGATTGGTAGGCGGAAGAATAAAACATGTGTGTTCGTTGTCCGTGCGTCCGTCCGCTTTTTCGTCTGTTACCAGACACGTGAACACGGTATTTTGTAACCAACTGTACCGATTTTGATGTCAATTGGCGTAAGTAATCCAGCAGCAAGGACGTGAAACGTTCAACTTGAAGATCAAAGATAGATTTGGAGGACCGGCGAAGGCGGCATTCTGGACGCCGTTGAGTCGAGCAAGTTTTCTAGTTTACAATAACTTTGGAAAATGTAAACCCCTTTCGCCGAGCGATGCTATGCATAAGCGCGGCCTATGCCGTCATGCAGTGTCCATCCGTCTGCCCGTCCGTCTTGCTGTCTGTCACGTTGCCGTCATGCAGTGTCCATCCGTCTGCCCGTCCGTCTTGCTGTCTGTCACGTTTGTGTATTGTGTCAAAACGAGTAATCACAATTTTTTTTTCACCGTCGGGTAGCCACACCATTCTAGTTTTTCCATACCAAACCTTCTGGCAATATTCCGACGGGGATCGAGCTCCTTAACTGGGGCAAAAATCACGATTTTCGACCAATACCTGCCTTTAGCATTGATCACTGCTGGACCGTCGCGTGTGGTCAACATTTCGATTTTGGCGTAAGATCATATTATAGCGACCGCCTTTGTTGATCGCGAGAGACGGACGACGCACCGCTAAGCACAAGTGAACTTTATTTATGACAGAAAGCCTCGATGTTACGCCAAAGACAACAGGACAGAATTTAATTGTATGCACTGGTAAATCTGAAGCCGAAGTTAGGCCTACTAATAATAAAACACTGCGCTTGAGATATTGTACTGTTGAAGCTAACTACAGGCAGACACGAAGCATCGCGCGGCCTCTCTGCGACAGCTGAGCTTCGTGTTATGGCCCATTGTGCAGTATAGAAAAACAACACACATTTCACACCTTCGTTATTTGTGTCATTTGCAAATTAGCAAATTAGGCCTAATTTTGTTCATGAGCAGAAAGGTAAATAATTTTTAGACTTGGTTAGACTGAGTAAATTATTTTGTGCTTGAAAGACGTGCCTTGGTCGCAGTTAATGGTACACATGATACAAAATTTGCCAAATTGTTGTGATAACAATTGAGAACAGTGTTTTAATAAATCGATGATGGACATGCTGTTGACGATCCAGAAATGAAAAAATCAAGGCAGTTTTCTTAATAGTTTATAGTGTAAGTGTATACCATCAGTTGCACTTTTTGTAAAACTAGAAAAGCTCCTAACCCTACACATCGTCGTTTCATCTCCTTGCCTTATTGACCGCTTGTGCTAGCAAAGTTGTTTCATTCGTTTTCAAAATGTCATGTTCACGAACGGACGGACGGACGGACGGACAGGTGGAGAACATTATGCCTTCTCCCAGTCTAGACTGGCGGAAGCGTAAAACATTCAAAGTGTGATCTGTTCGTTTAATGCCATTCAGTAACAGGGTCTAATGACGGCAGTTCTTACATGCATTTGTCACAAATTGCAACCGCCTTGCTTTCCGCTTATCCTTCATCTCCTTCTGTCCGATGTAGAAGCAGACACGTTGCAGTTGCACAGTGAAGACAGTCAGTCATTTAAAACACGAAACAGCAAATTTCAAAATTATTTCACCAACTGATTCATGAGAAAATTTTCTATGTACATGCACAAAGAGTCTTCACCTCACCTGCGATATGCTGATACACTCACTACCTTGTGAAAGTCGAAAATTTTGACAGCATCCTGAGGACACTTTGATTGTCTTACGCCAGCCTCGGACATCGTCAGTAGACAGCGACTACGCTCTGCCAGTCGTCACCAACTTCTTGTGCCGCATTACCAACTCAGCTCACTTGGTCGTCGGTCCTTCGCTGTTGCTGGACCAACGACTTTGAATTCGTTGTCACTGTCGGCTGACCTCCGTGATCCGACATGTAGTGTCGAGTCTTTCAGACGTTGATTGAAAACATTCTTGTTCGCTAAGTACTAGTGTTTCCAGCGCATTAGAGGTTTTTCTACGACGATGCGCTATATAAATCGACATTATCTATCTATCTATCTATCTATCTATCTATCTATCTATCTATCTATCTATCTAATCTATCTATCTATCTAGCTAATCTAATCTAATCTAATCTATCTATCTATCTATCTGTCTGTCTGTCTGTCTGTCTGTCTGTCTATCTGTCTGTCTGTCTGTCTGCCTGTCTGTCTGTCCGTCCGTCCGTCCCGTCCGTCCGTCCATCCATCCATCTATCCATCCATCCATCCAACATTTGATTTCACATTTAACAGTAGTTAGACACACTCAGTGGCGTATTTAAGTGGGAGGGCTGTCGTGCGACCGCCCCCCCCTTGGTTTGACAGTAATTTTTTTGGCTTAATTTTGCACTGTTTTGTAGGCTTCATTTCACGACTGAACCGTAAAATCCGTGTCCAAAGGCTTCTAGTGACATGTCCGTGTTGACAATACGGCGGGGTGGCTACTGCTTGCGAACTTCAACAGACGGACTGTAGCAAACGCTGTTCATCGTCATCATCATCATCATCATCACTTTATTTATTCCATTCACATAATACAGTGAAATAAGACAAAATAACATAAAAACACTTGGCGTGACTGATAGGCGACACAAGTGGTATGTACACTGGAGGCATCGTGATAGAGCATCTCGCGGTCGCCTAATGACACTGCGATGGCGTGGCAGTCGGAGAGTGGATTCTCGGTAGATCTGCGCGACCTGCGTCAGATAGTAAACTGTAAACATTGGTAGCGTATCTGTCCTACAGTCGCGGTCAGACGAAGATGTAATTATCACCGACCACAAGTCGACACATCTGGATTGCAGCTAATTGAAATCAGAGCGCACCGCCACCGCGCTCGGACGACAGGCAATGGAGTGACCTCTGTATAATAGCATCATTATACAGACGTGGGTAGACCGGCAGCCCGCTGTCCAAAGCAGTGGTGTGGTTTCTAGGTGAACCCAGCTGAGTTGTACTCGCGATTACTGCTTTCAGCCTGTTAGCTTTTTTCGACGCTCAGCTCAGCACTGAGTCGACTCAGTACAGGTAACAATGACAAAGTGTATTTGTCTTAATAATGCATAATATTAATTATGCACAGATTTAATGACTACCGATTTAGGCCTATACATAATTTCACGATGCGGAGCGTAACAGAGACGAACTGCAACGGAAAATTAGTGTTTGTATACACAATTGAAAAATTTTCAGAAAATTGATGTTACCAGAAATTTTTGGCTTAATTCGGTGTATAGTAATTGGTTGTGTTATCGTCTTCAAACACGCGCAGTAGGTCGTACGGCACAGAAAATAGGTTTTGTACTCTGTTGTTGCACCTATATGAGATAAAAAAAAACCGGGTCAAAATGCATCAAAAATTATTATTTTGGGGACATAAAAATGATTTTTTTCTGGGGAGGGGGCACAGCCCCCTTCCCATACCCCTTCCTTGCGCCTCACTACCTCGGCGCCTCGCCCCTTTCCAAAATCCTAAATACGCCACTGTACAGACTGTCTCAAGACTGCTGACATTGAGTGAGTGACTAACATTTTGAAGTTTGTCAGACGACGCCTCGAATCAGCAGTTGAACGTTTTTGAAAATCGGTCCACACTTTCCCAAGTTATAATCAAACATCAAGTGGCTTACTTTTTTGAGACACTGTATATACACCGTGGGCCATAAAAAACGTGCCACTTGATATTCGTTCGTAACTGTGATAAGCGTTGATTGATTTTTAAAATGTTTCTATTGTTAGACTCAGCAGTAAATTTGCCACGAGGCTCATGTCATTTCCCACCAGACCTGCAACGCTTCGCTACACTACCTACCTTGTGAAAAGTATAGTATCACAAATAACCAATATTCTGATGTACATAAGTTAACACAATATCACCATTTTGCTTTATTGTTGACAAAATTAACCAAACAAACTTAATTGTTTTTGTACTCTTGAGTCGCTGGGGTGAATGCATGCACGGACATACATTTGCGACACTCATCAAGTTCATGACGTCGATGAACTGAAGCAGCGTCTGACGAATGGCTTTGAGGCTTTTAACAAAGTGTCATCGATGACGCAATGAACGAGTGGCAGAAACGTCTCTGGGCGTGTGTTCATGTCAAAGGATGGCATTTTGAGCATTTAATATGATTCAACAGCATATGCTGATGTTTAGAAGCAAATACATGTTATTGAGTTAAATACATCAAGAGAAGAGAATTGCTATCGATCGTTGATCTTTTGTATTTCAGTGACACATTTAAGGTGCGGTAGGAATTTGTCAACAGCCTTGTTATAAATTTACTGCTGAGTTCAACAGTGAAATATTATTTTTGAAATCGGCCAACATTTCTCAAAGTTTTGAACGAATATCCAATGGCACGTTTTTATGGCCCACAGTGTATATACTAAAATGGACACAGGTGGTCTGTGGCCTACGTTCCACTGACAGCGACAGGTAAGTAAGTTTTTAAGTAAGACTATGCAACATATTAGACTTGCGACTAAAGGCCCGTTTATAGCGACACAACTCAACTCAACTCGACGTCCAGTTGTCGACACGTTCACAGCCTGAACAACTGTCACCGATCAGTTCTGAACGTCGTGACCCAGTTGACTCAGTTTGTAGGCGACAGTGGAGTTGCGTCGGTGAGGGTGTCTATAGCGACGCAACTCAACTCAACTCGACGTAGAGTTGAGTTGAGTTGCGTCGCTACAAACGGGCCTTAAGCTGTTTAACACGCAGCCAAATGCTTTTATTGTTTACTGGTGAATTCTTATAAAATATTTGTTTTCTTCTAATGAAACAAGACATCACACAAAAGTGTTGACAGGCTTTTAAAAATTCTACTTCGGATCGGAAACCACGTGCGGATTTACGGGGGGGGGGGATTTCGTCGTTAACATGAAAAACATTCGCGCACCGTGTACTTTACGTTCAGATTCTAAATGCACTGCTGAGTGTGCTTTGACGACGACCGTTTAGACCTACAGGAGAATGGGCAGTGTTAGCCAAACGATGATAGAATTCAACAGACAGATTGGTTAGCAGTGGCTAATGAATGACAGTGACGCTATACAATACGGATGCGTGCGAACTAATGACTGGTGACAACAGTAGCGTGTAAGCTTCGTATCAGCCGCTGAAACTAAACGATACGGACAGCTGATGGCGTACTCGTTGAAATTCTGAAATCCAGCTCTCAATACAATGTATACATGTGCACGATCACTAGTCACAATGTTTTCAACAACTGATTTGTTAGGCCTAAGTTGTCGGCAAGTAAAACTTTCTAACTGTCAAAGACGCGAATACAACATGCATGTCAAGATTTCCGGTAGCAACTTAGTAGGTGTCAAAAATTTATGTAACATAATTAACACGCAAGGAGCCTGTGCAAACCTCAGGTCTCTCTAGGTGGGTGCCTTTTTTCATGTGCCATTTAATCATTGCATCCCATTTTACACGTTGCAGGCTAGTGCAGGAATACCACCTCCGCTGTGTGTTGTTTCTCATGTTAATTCTTGTGGTCTATTGTCTTTTCCATGCATTTTTCCATGCTCTTTTTCTCCTGTTCTGTTGATTCTTGGCACAAAACTGATTCCCGTCTACAGTTTCTTTATCATATTGCCTTGATATTTTAACTTTCTTCTCTGCTGGACCATGCCTGGGGACTTCTCCCTATCTCTGTGGCCCCTTCCAGTTACATATTTTTGGATTCGCCATTGGACGTCAATACAACAAAGTCACAACAAAGAAGTTCGAGTGATGGACGCCCGAGCAGGTGCGGGACGGTGCCACCTAGCGAACGCCAGACGCACCGTCTACCGACCGAAGACCGACGGAGTCTTGCACTGACACTTGCCGGACATCCACAGCGACCCACAGACACAGCGCAGACCGTCGCAGCACGTCGCGAAACGAACTCGCGATCTCGGTACGCAGTAGTCGCCCCACCGTGCACACCAGTCACGCCTGCACACCAAACTCACTGCCAGTAATCGAACGTATTAAAGGTAAATAAAGGTAAGTTGATTTATATAGCGCCTTTATTGTAGGTTCACACTCAAGGCGCTCAGGTACGGATCACACAGTTTTACCTGCAACTTACAATGCAACTTCCCTGTTGTCTGCCCGCGACTACTCACTGTCGACGCTTCTCTCTTTTTTCTTTTGTTAAATTTTGTACAGTGCCCCTGCAATGACTTTGACATGATACTGTCACCTTAAGTACTTACCTCGTAAGCGTTCACCAGATGGCGCCACTACTGGTTGTAGTGGTAGACGTCTAATTGCTGCCTACTACTCATTTATAGACCCAGAAAGGATGAAAGGCTGAGTCGGCCTAGTTGACTGACCTACAGCGGACGGTTTAAGTGGTCACCCGTCAGGCTCAGCTGTAGATCGAGCGTAGGACAGAGAAAGTTCGCCGGTCAGAGACTGTGCCACGCAACCGTGTCAGTTACCAGATACCGACTGATAATTAATGAACGACTGTGGCGCCACGAGTAAGCCCCCGCCGCTAGAATAAATTTCATAGGATGAGTTTTTTTTTCATGGGGGAGGAAACATCTGGGACACCCGTAGTCCAGGTAGCCAAGCAGCGCTGCGGCCGCTCACGGCCGCCAGCGCTGTTACACTGCTGGGCCATTTAGGCCATTGCCCTACAAAAACGCATTAGCGACAGACAAACGATCGAATAATTAGTATAAGCAAACAGAAGGAAGACAGCGCCATTGGGTAAAGCACCGCTTTGTGGCGGGGGCTTAATAAGCAGTCTACCAAGTACGAACATAACTAATTAAAGTATAAATCATTACAATTAATGCAAAACTAATCCTAATCACAAACCACTAAAGTCAAGTTGCCTAAATATATCATTGGCAGAATTTTATGATCTTTTTTCTTGAAATTCAAAATACTTGTGGGAAACAACATAAATGAAATTATATATTTACGTACGTAATATTACATTGTGAGTCAGAAAAAAATGGACCCTTTTTATTTGAGCATAACTTTCGAAAATACTGCAGCATACTTTCGCGCACGTTGCGGTGTTCTTGACGGAAACGGCTTAACATATTGTCATAATTTCTTCACCAGATGGTAGCCCAATCAGTCTAGTTTTAAGTGTATCAAACATCTTGGCAAAATTCCTCCCCCTGTGGGGGCGCTAAATACAGGTGGGGTATAAAAATTTTGCGATTTTCGACCAGTACGTCGCTATATCTCGCAAACGATACACGATAGCGCCATCGTTACTATAGGAGGCGAATAGAAAACCGCACCCAAGCTTTCGAACGGTACCAGTTACAATGACCTTGAGTGACCTCTAACCCAGATTTCAAGGTCATGAATAATATTGTGTTCGTGCTAAAGGAGCAGAAAACGAGTACAGCTTGTGAACTGACGATGCTGATTTTGTCCACATATGTTACATTCGGTGTGACTTGTTTGACTGTTGCATCTTTAATTACGAAATCATGCCAGCAACGTTGGCCAATACATTCTTGTTCATTTTACAAGGTAGTGCACTAGCAGATTTGGGGTTTGGTGGTAGATTTTAGGGTACGCTTGGTCGAAGTTAATTTCTGTCTGCAGCAGTGAAAAAAATTATTAAAGTCGGACAGTATTTGCCAAAGTTATGCTCAAATAAAAAAGGGTCCAGTTTTTTTCTGATTCACAGTGTATAATTACTATTAGGCATATTGCTATGAGTAGCAAACTCCAGTACAGCTGCTACTATACGTGCTATGCATTCTTGACACAATGTAGCTGACAGCTGTTTATAGGACTATCAAATTTACACTTGGATCGACTACGTTAAACGTTTGTTAGTTAAACAGATCTATTCTATGCAGCAGCACACCGGAAGTGTCGACGGTGCTGACAACAATGGTTTTGAACTCTTTTCGATTATTTCTCTCAGCGAAAAAGGCTCGTGAGTGAACTATTCATTCCAGAAATTTCGTCGATGTAACCAACGTTCGTCAGAACCGTTACATGGTCATTTGTCGACATCTCGGTCGTCAGGCACCTTGTTGGATTATTACTTGACAGAACATGGCGGCTCGCCAGCGTGTAGTGCTCTACTTGACTTGACTTGACTTCAATGTTAGTTATTACAGGTTGCTGCGAGTACAAAAAGTCCTGATTATTATGCCTCCACCCGTAGCGAAGGGGCAATAGCGTTGCTTTTGTCCGTCCGTCTCTCTGTCTGTCTGCCCGTCCGTCGCATACATAGCAAATAATTCGAGAACCCAAAGGCCTAGCGTGCCAAATTTGGAAGGAAGGTTCCCCATCTTAGATACGACTCGCACATCAGTTTCAAGGTCAAACGGTCAAAGGTCAGGTTATAGGCGGGCGGGGGCATACCGTGTCGGCCGAACCCGGCGGCCACACTGCTTGTTTCGCTGCAATTTATGTGAGCGGTGAGTGAGTAAATGAGCGACTGAGTGAACCTTTCCAGTCTGAACACAGGCTGATAACGGGCGTCACTGTCATCAGCCAGCAGACTGTCGTTGTCGTCGTCGTCGTAATCAGACGCGTAGGATGGCCGTTCTGCAAACACAGACACCACACACACGCGCACACGACCGTCATGATAATCAACGACAAACAACGCAACGTCCGACGACTCGCGACTACGTGAGTCTATACAGTCACGCGTAGAAACCGCGGAAATCTGGGGATCAAGCCCCCTCACTTCTCAACCTTTATCCCCTTTACTTTTAACAGCTGAATTGAATTTTGAGTCTCCCCTTTTAACAAAACTACAGTGCAGTTTTGTACAAAACGTACAAAAAGCTAAATGAATAAGCCACCACGTTTCGTATTTACGGACCACCTACCGCGCTTTGTTTGATGTTAGCCTACACCGTGCCACTGACATTAAACTGCGCGACTGTTAAACGCCCGTGTCCTTTACTGATTAATTCGATGTGACAGATAAATTTACGACCGATATTCAAGGATATTTCGACTATTTTAGCTTCTGGAGTCTTCGCTTTAAACTCTTACTAGAACTGCGGCCTGTTCTCCTGGATCCTATACCCTCTTTGTGTACCTATCCACGCATTGTTTTCCCTCTTCATTTTCTGCTCTCTGACGCCATTGCAAACAGTAGGCTTATTATATTACTTTGTCTGCATTTTATAACACTTCAGGCTGGCTTACTGTGGGCTTCACTGCATGGGAAGGCTGAACAGTGATGCCTGCAGTTAAACGTTAAAGCAAATATTGGGTCAGTGCAGCAGCATCATAATAAAGTCACGTTTACCACTACCAGTGCTCCCGAAGGATCCGTATTTTGATATTTGCTGCCAACTGTTAGTAATGTAAATTCTGCCACCTGACACCAGACCTATCAAGTCTCACACATTGCATTTGACGTGAGACTCGCGCAGTAGGTGGCCATCTCACGTTCTGACGCCGCCGGCCTCAAATCTCATGCATTCAGAAACATTCATATTTCCTTGAATAGAAATCAATCAGTCAACGTCAAAATTAATATTTCTGCTGACAGTTTTATCGTACGGTACAAAATACTTCACCGATGTAGGCACTATACTAGTTTTGCAATTCGATTGCTTCCTAATACTAATATATGTGAATATTAAAAAAAACGAAGCTGAGAAGAACGCGTTACAGACAAACAGGCAGACAGACAGACGGAAAAGCGTAACGTGTTCTTATTTTTGTACAATAAACTGATGATGATGATGATGGTGATGATGGTGATGATGATGATGATGATGATAATAATAATGACAATCATGCACATGCAGTAGAGCAACGTTAACGTAAGCTATTTTGAGTGTTGGGGTCACTTTCGCTTAAAATTTTAACATGAAATTTTACTAAAATTAAGAAGTTTCTACGTTATGAAATTTTACTGATTCAGTCGCCATTTATACCTAAGTATAATTACCGAGCAGCAAGTGCTTATCTTTAAATATGACGAAATAAACGAATTTTGGCGTGACCACTTCAGGGCATTAATTTCGCACGTTCTGAAAATTGTTCGCACCAGAGTTGGACACGGGTCAAGTCCACCCACGGGTCGGGTCGGGTCGGGTCGCGTTGGGTCACAAAAATTCTCCGTCTTGATTGGGTCGGGTTGGGTCGGGTCCAATGTCAAAAAATCTATTAAATGTGCAATTAACATATGCAAGAAACCGATTATTCGTCCACTATAATTACTAATGATAAGACGTAACATTGTCAGTTATTACCGTTTACATATTTATTCCAGTTTGGTTATTGGGTCGAGTGTCTTAGATGAAAATGGATTTTGCATTTGTAACGATGGCTAAAATGATCTGTTTAAAAATTATTTTGACACGACAAATATTGCCATATTTTTGGACAAGTAAAAGTCGCGCAAAACGGGTTGGGCTGCGTCGGGTCCACAGTTTCATGTGAATTTTGGGTCGGGTCGGGTTGGATCATCACTTCACTTGTGCGTTTGGTAGGGTCGGGTCAAGAAAATTACACCCACGTCCAACTCTGGTTCGCACAGTAACACTATCGTTACCGGTACTTGCAAAAACCATTATTTTTCCTGGTTCCAGTGTTCGTGAGGTGAAGACACGCTGATGTAAACTGTTGTAAGCAAAAAAGTTTCTTTTTTATTTTGATAATTTACTGATAATATTTGCAACGTCGAAAGCTCGGCCATAAAGCGACATCAGTCGTCGAACACAGAGAATCGCTGCAGCTAGCCTAAACTAGGACAACCGGCCACAGATACCCATCGACAAGCTGGTTAAACCTTCAAGAAGTTACTGAATGCATGCGTAAAAGCTGGCAGTAGACACTGTCAGCATTCAGAATGACTGCAAACATCTGACAGATTGTTAAGCTGCTGCTCGCAATAGCCAAGACGGTTTTATGCATACGTGCTGTCCATCTGTTTGTGTATTTGTCTGTCTGTCGTCTCCGACGCACTTGTTTGTTGCGCTTTTGACCGTTCGAAATTCGCTAGGTGGTCACGCTAAAATTCGTTTACGTCGCTACGTTTAAAGATAAATGTAATCACTTGTTGCTCCTTAATTATATGTAGATATGAATAGCGAACAAGTCAGTAAAATTTCGCGTTAAAATTCCAAGCCATTTCTCAGAAAAACGGCACAGATAGGGGGTACTTTTTTTCTGCACAAATAATTGACAAACTGCATGTATAATCATGTACAATGTACATTAAAAACAGTAAATGTTGTTATACAGCATTCAAATTATATTTTTTTTCATGCCCGCATTACCTTTTCACGCTGTTCCGGTGTCTGTCCGGTGACAACATCAGGTCGCCCGCAGACCAGCCATGCTGGCCATAGGCCTGCGGATGCTGGCCATAGGCCTGCGGAAAGTCCATTCCTGTGCCAACATGGACTCGTCTGCAGGCCGGTGAGTCCATTCCCGTGCAAAATGGAATAGTCCGCAGCTGCTGCGGCGGCATCATTGCTCGCTAGTTCTCATCAACAGCCAAATTTTACCGCGCGTCAGTACGCAAAGCGTTGTGTTTGCGTACTTCGCTATCGTAATTCTGTCTGTCCGTCTGTCCGTTACACTCATGTTCATGAGTGTAACGGACAGACGTATTGAAACAGCTGAACTGTTTCATCGCACTGTTTTCATCACATAATTATTCTAGTTGTGCTAAAATTTCGAGGGATCACCATGCTTGTAACGTAGTTTAGCCAACTCAAGATATTATAAATATGAACATTTCCAGTATAAAGACGGGACAACGCAAGGTTTCTTGGCGGTAGCCAAGATTTTTGTTTGCAGCTGCTTGCGTGACACCTACGTCTCAGACACTGTCGACACACAACGGCAGCGCCGGCTGTGCATTGGCTTTGTTCGTTGCCCAAGATTCTATTGAATGGCGTTCAGTCGGCACTGTCGAGCGATTCAGAAACAGCCGGAACGTCAGCTGTAATGAAACTATTACGTTTGCTGCTTTGTAGCAATGAGACTTTATGACAAAGATCGTCGTCACTGAAAACAGAAGCCAGACCGCGCCGGAAACTAGAGTAACTTTTTTGAAAGAACGGTAGCACGCAACGGACCTCGAGTCGGTATTTGGTGTGTCTTGAAACGTGGCAACGACGTTACACGCAAATGTGCGATTAATAAGTCGGCAAATGATCGGATGACGTGATTCGCCGGTGATAGTTCTATGCTGGCTTGTCACTGATGACTACAGCGAGAACAGTGCGACGGATAAGTGGAGGCCATGGCGGTTTCAGGGTTTTTCTTCACCCAACCCAACCCACATACACATCTCTACCAAATGCATAACAAAGTTCATGATAATTATATGGCAATCTAGTTAAATCTAAAAAATAAGAGATGCTTCAGACAGACACATTCAGCTGAAAACAATATTACTTCGCTTCTACGTTGCGGATAGTAAAAATCTCATATTCGAAAATGGAGAATAAATTTATATTGCTGCATTATCTGCAGTGCGGCCCACAGCGAGGTAGGCCTAGAGTACTAAAATCCGTTGATAGCATCGGTGTTAGGACGGACTTCGCAGTTATCACGCAATGCCAAACAATGTATCAGGCCTGAAGGGTGACGGAAACGATATACAATTCCAGATAGAAATGGGCGTTAGAATCAAGTGAGCTGAAAGTCCGAACGCCGGAAGAAATGCATCAAATGCTCTTGTTCTGTAATCGGTTGCAGAAAATACGGCTATGATTGCCTTTGCTGCACTGCTATAATGTGCATGGTGAACAGACGGCCAAACGGGAGAATGAGTGTCCATGCAGCATAATAACGACGTCGTTGTCACTTTCACGCCGAACTAGTAATGGCTGTTGACACTCAGCTGAATTGCCGCAACGACCGCAGTCTGTCGCATCAGCAGGCAAAGGCAGCAGTTGCAGCAGCTGAATAGCAGGCATACGATACAAATATATAAACGGTCTCTTGCCCATGCAATACGTTTTTTGATACGCTCTCGCGCTGGTTGTAAGAAATACGTCACTCGGCGCGCGTATTGCATGGGCAAGAGACCGTTTCTATTTTTATTGCTAATTTACATGCGATTTTTGACGATATTTTACACAAAAACCATTGAACTCTCCTTTACTGCGGACGTAGTGCGGCATTACGATAGTGAGCGAGTCTGTCATGAGGCGTGTTCTTAAATTTAGTCAGACCGATGGGATCGACTCCGTTTAATGCATTTCCATTTTGAGTGATTTTCTGTCATAATACGCTTGAACGCTCATGAGTTATTTATTGGCTTTTGTTTACATCTTTGTTGAATGTACGTTGCCACGGCAATCACCTATAGCGAACCGAGGCCTTCATAAGCGCCAGCGCAAACTAATTGATGCAATCGATCGTCACGTTATGATTTTTCTGACCACTTATTTCAGAACGACACCAATGGCTGACATTAACTTCACGTCATTAGTTACATCATTAATAACGTGCCATCACTGCGTTTCGTTTACGGTCGCCTAAGCTCGCCTTGGTGATTTGCAAATTACAGCGTATTTACGTCACTAGTGGTGATGATGCGGATACTGCAACCTGCAAATCGAGAGTTGGCTTGCCGTATTCCGTGCTGCCGGTCGCAAAGCGGACTATTTTGGGCTTCGGCTGTGAAGTGTGAACGTACGAGAGGCTCATGAATACATGCGTGCAATACAACCATGCAATACGCATTTGTATTGCATTGTTGTGACGTCATGGCATTGTGTACTGCATCACAAATTAGCAATAAAGTACGATACAGAATACACTATACGTAGAGTCAAAAGGTGATAAGTCTTAGCCATAAGTCTTGTTTTTCCACTATACGAGACCAAATAAAAAAATGGTATATTGCTATTAGGGGAATAAATATTATAGGGGAATAAAATACTTGGACTAAGGTTTGTGTTACGGACGGACGGAGGAACTGCGCTTAATGCGACCTTATCTTGCGTTGGCTTGGGAATGTACCGTACCCCGTTGCGCAATGCATTGCAGTGAATCACAAGAATGTACAGATACTTTATCGCTATGCACATTTATACGCATATGCGTAAAAGTTTTGTTTTAAGATGCCTGCATGAATTCAAATTGTTTTTTTCCTATTATGTATCGATTATTGCTTATATTTTTGTATGTTCGCGTACGTTTGTTACGCGTTCTTAATAAAGAGAGAGTATATTCATACATGTTGGCGGTTTGGCTTAGTGGTAACGCGTTGGCCTCGATCAACGTAGTTGCGCTACGTCAGACCCGGTTAGTACCAGGATGGGTGACCGTCTGTGGACGGGTAAACCATCTCGGTATGTAACCAGCCAGCTAGGTCGACTCAGCCTTCTACCCTCTGTGGGACGGTAAAATGAGTATC